>Ga0224740_10488_pt1 | contig 11098 bp, 9 predicted proteins | sample LIM_E_Water_Bulk_FD_161634 | JGI IMG/M metagenome (GOLD analysis project Ga0224740, IMG submission 161634) | Enriched cells from gastrointestinal tract of the lab mouse from Pacific Northwest National Laboratory (PNNL), Richland, Washington... | ecosystem: Host-associated > Mammals > Digestive...
TTGGGTGCTTTTCAGTAACAAGCGTAATAGCGACAAACAGAATCAAACTAACCCCAGCGGCGGCAACATTGGAAGGAATCCCCAGTAATCCGGGTACTTTTCCCGCCAGGAAAAATTCCGATACCAGTCCAGCGGCCACGGCGCAGACCATGGAAATCAGCGCCGCCGATGCGGTGGCCCGCTTCCAGAAAAGGCCGATTACCAGAGGGAAGAATACCACGGTGGAATAGAACAGCCCGCCCAGGTACATGATATTGATGATATTGCGCATCAGCATGGATACCGCCAGGGACAGGACGCAAATAATGATTGTCACGACCCGGATCGTCCAAAGCGCTCCCGCCTTGCTGGTTCTGCCTTCTTGGAAGAAGGGAGCGTAGATATCATTGACAAACAGAGTGGATGCCGCCAGCAGCATAGAGTCCGCTGTGGACATGGAGGCGGCGAAGATACCTCCTAAAATCAGGCCCGCGACGCCGGATGGCATATAGGTTTTGATCAGCAAGGCATAGCCCAGGTTCGCGTCATCCAAGCCGGGCAAAAGAACCACGATACAGACGCCCAGAACCGCCACGGCCAGACCGTAGAGAAAATAGGACATGCCGGTGAAGACAAAGGCAAAACGGGCGGTTGCCTGGTCTTTGGACGCGAAAACCCGTTGAATGTAGTGCTGGTTGGTGGCATAGGTAAAAAAACAGAACAGGCACCAAGATAGTACTGTGGAGCCGTCAATGTTCCCAAGGGATAAAAACTCCGGAGGAAGCGCTGCTGCTAGGCCGGAAAGTCCGCCGGCGTGATGCAGCGAAATTGGCAGGGCAATGGCGACAGAGAGGACGATGATGATAAATTGCACGACATCCGTGTTCACCACGGCGATCAAGCCACCGCCCATGGTATAGAGCAAAACGAATGCTGCCGTAATCAGCAGCCCCACCCGCTGGGGGATCCCCAGTACGCCATGCAGGGCAACCGCGCCTACCATAAACTGCGTGGAAAGCTGCGTGACAATAGCCAGCAGGTGCATCACTGTGGCAAAGGTCCGGGTGGCGCGGTTATACCGTCGTTCCAGGCACTCAGTCACTGTGACCATCTGGGGTATTTTAATTTTTCCCGCAAAAAAGATGCCTAGCAGGATCAGTGCCGGCACTGCTGACCAGTCCCACCAAGCTCCAGCGAGTCCAATGGTATAGCAGAACGCCATGGCCCCAACAAGGCTGCTGCCGCCAAATTCCGTAGCGGCCATGCTGAAGCCTGCTTGGATGCGGCCTAGCTGGCTGCCTGCCAGAGTGAAGTCCTCTACGCACCGGACATGCCGGGAGGAACGCCAACCTACATAGCCGATCAGGGCGAAAATCAGGATGACGCCCAAAAGGTCTGCGATTTTCATGTTCGCTCCTCCACATTCATACGTATTTATAGAACCTCCGCGGGGGCAGGCCTGCCCCCGCGTTTGACTATATCAGACCGTTTACGCTTTGACAAGAACGGTGGTTTCTTTCTCGGCGGCATTCATGCGGTTCAGTACAGCGCAGCAGGCCATTCCCAGCAGGGAACAACCCAGGCACAACAGAAAGAGCTTTGTATAACCAGACTCTCCCTTGTCCAGCCAGCCACCCACCATGGTGTAAAAGAATGCGTCAGGGCAGAAGCCCACAAATGAGGCCAGGCCGATCACCGCGCCGGTTTTTTCCAGAGGAATATTGGACTCGTCCACTGTGGCGAAGTAAATGCCCCGGAATCCAAAGAGCAGCACGCTGAGCAGAACCATCAGTGCCACGGCTAGATACATCAGGGACTCCGTGCGGGGGAGCAGGAGATAAGCCGCCTCACAGATGGCCACGCCTACAAACCCCACCAGTAGGACCTTAATGGAAGAGCCCACCTTATCGACGATGATACCGGCCAGAGGAGAGGCCCCCATTTTGATGGCGTAGGTCCGCAGAATGGCCAGCGTACCCACAAGAGCGGAGGAAATCTTAAATACGTCGCTGAGGTACGGATTCAGATACGTCAGGGAGGAAAACACCACGTAGGTGGAGAAGATAATGCCGCCAATTAGCCACGCCTTGGGCATCTTTACGGCACTGGCAATATCCAGGAATGAGATTTTATCCACGCCCTCCACCTTTTTCTCTTTGATGACGAAGAACAGCAGTATGCCGCAGAGGATAGACAGGCCGGAGTAGAGGCAGACCACGTATTTAAAACCGACTGTGACATCCGCAAAAGTTTCAAACAGATACAGGCCGATGAAGGACACCACCACACCGGCAATGCCGGAGAGGCCTTCATTGAAGCCAAAGAGCTTTCCCTGCTCAGATTTGTCCCCCAGCATCCGGATAACTTTCATGGACGCCGCCCAAAAGGTGAGGATGGTGGTGACGCCCCAGGCGGCGAAGATCAAAAGCAGCATGGTATAGGGAGGGAAGGTGGCGAAATATAGCCCCAGAAGCCCAGAAGATACTAGGGAAAAGGACAATAGCTTTTTTGCCGAGAATTTGTCAGCCAGGAAGCCGCCAGGGAAATAGAGAATAGTGGCCAGAATGCCATACATGCTGATCAGGTTGCCCAGCTGCTGGTGATCCAGGCCCAGCGCAGCCCGCATGGGATCGTAGAAGGTGGATTTCAGGTAGGGAAGGCTGTACATCACGGTGGTACCACTGGCAATGATGAAAATGATCAAATATTTTTTCCAACTTATGTTCTTGTTTTCCATGGGAGTTCTCCTTGTCTTCGTAATTATTTAAGCAGCCGCCCTGTCTGTTACGGGCAAAGACTGTCCAGAGCCTGGGACAAGTCCCCCAGCAGGTCTTCCTTGCCCTCCAGGCCTACGGCAATGCGGATCATGCCGCTGTGTTCGATTTGAATCAGGGTGTGCCCTTCTCCCAGAGAAGTGGCAATGGTCATGAGCTGCGTGTGATCCAGCAGGCGCTTAGAAGCTTCCTCCGGTGACAGTCCGGCGATGTTCTTCTTCAGCCAGAAAGAGACGATTCCGCCGCCCATTCCGTTCATCTGGCTCAGGCAAAGGGCATGCTGGGGATGACTGGGCAGGGCTGGGTAGTTCACCAGGTCCACCAGTGGATGGGTCTCTAAAAACTCTGCCAAAGCCAGGGCGTTTTCACAGTGCTTACGGATTCGAAGATCCAGGGTCATCATGCCCCGCAGGATTAGCCAGGCGTTGAAGGGGGACAGGCATGCGCCGGTGAAGCAGGGCATGCCGGGGAAGTGAATGGTCTCAATGATGGATTTGGAACCCACTACCACGCCGCCCAAAGCGTCGCCGTGGCCATTGATATACTTTGTCAGACTGTGGATTACCAGGTCCGCGCCCAGCTCCAATGGCCGCTGGATGGGCGGCGGGGCGAAGGTGGAATCCACGATCAGGAGGCAGTTGTTTTCCTTGGCAATGCGGGCGGTCTCCCGGATGTTCACTAGGCCTTGTTTGAAAATTGGCGGAATGCCCAATGGTGAGATATTTTTTCTCCAATCAAGGCAAATTTTCGCAGGCGGGCTGACGCCCGGCAAGAAAATTTAACGCAGAGTGGCGGAAAAAGATCCGCCGTTTGGGCGTTTCGACATTTTTCAAACAACGCCTAGCCCCAGCGAAGGATTGGAAGGAGTCTCCGTATATAGGACGGCAGTGTTGGCCTGGATATTCTGCATCACATCCTCCAGGTCCCGGAAGTCCGCACAGCTGACGTCTACGCCCATTTTCTCCTGAAGCAGTTCCCGCAGGAAGATGCCAGTGTGAGAGAATACTTCCTTTGAGCAGAGCAAGTGCTCCCCCTTTTTTAGGACGGATAGCAGGGTGGAACAGATAGAGCCCATGCCGGAGCCAGCGCAGATGGCCGCTTCGCCCCCCTCCAGAAGGGATAGTTTTTCTTCCAGGGCATAGACTGTGGGGCTGCCCTCCCGGGAGTAGACCAGGCCGGTGCGGTCCCAGGAGCTGTTCATGTCGTCCACGGTGTCAAAGCCATAAGTAGCGGTCTGGTAGATCGGAGCAGCTAGCGCCCGGGTGACGGGGTCGGGCCGATGCCCTCCGTGAATCAAAAGGGTTTCCAGAGACTGGGGGGTTTCCTTTGACATAATGGTGATCCTCCTGTATAATAGGGGCACTGCCCGCCGCCGCGCGCCGGCGGGATTCTTGTTTTGCTCCCTTTCATGGGTTTCATGGTAAACTATCCCCTTACGGGAGAGTCAACTCAAAAAAATCACAGCTTTTTTGTGCAGTTTTACCAGGAGGGCGCATGTATGGAAGAGCTCTACTCGATTGGAGAGACGGCGAAACTCAATCACGTGTCAGTAAAAAGCCTGCGTCACTATGATGAGATTGGCTTGCTGAAGCCCCGCCACATTGACCCAGACACGGGCTACCGCTACTATTCGTATAACCAGTTTTCCTTTATTGACAAGATTAAGCGGTACAAAAATATCGGAATGACGCTGATGGAACTGAAGGACCTGTTTCAAGGGCAGGACCTGGAACAGCTTGCCCTGTTTTTAGAGGAACAGAGGCAGAGGCTGGATGAGGAAGAACAGCTTCTTCGGGAGAAGCGGCAGGATGTTGCCTGGCTGGCTGACTTTTTTGAATATTCCAAGAGCCTGGCGGTCCAGAACGACGTCATCATCCGGACGCTGCCGGCCATGCACATGCTCTGCGTTCCCTGCCAGGGAGATGATTCCATGTATGCTATGGACATGGAACTGCGTCGGATTTCCAACTCCCCGCTCTTTCAGGACTGCCAGCTTTTAAATCCTTATGGGTATATTCTGGATTTCGACCATTTGATGAAGAACGAGATGTATCCCACTGCCTCCACCGTATGCATCCGGGAGCGTCCGGAGGCAGATTCACCCTATCTCTTTACTGCTCCGGCGGGCAGGTACCTCTGCTGCAAAGCACCGATTCTGTCCAATCAGTGGGACGTGGATCCGCTGATTGCCCAATGCCGCCAGGAAAATTTACGGCCTTCCCTGACGCTGGCCTGTGAATATCTCAGCAGTCTCTATGATCCACGCAACTCTCCATATGAACTGCGGCTCCTCTTGCCTGAGTTGCCGGAAGATGCTTCTTAAACGCCAGATGGACTCTGCCTGGGTACATAAAGTATTATGATGATAGGCCATTGCTTCATAGTTAGTATATTGGCCGTTTTGAATGCTATCTGAAAATTTAGACGCATAGTTCCGGCTAAATTTTCAAAATCCACGGATAAACAGAAACAGGAAATTCCTTTCGGATATTTCCTGTTTCGTTTTTTCTTTTTGTCTATTTAGCAAGGAGTACTTTTAAATGGTAGCCAGCGTTTTGTGGAGATAAGCAAGGCGTCTTTTATGTTACGGGATGCTGGATAAGCCAGATGTTAAGTTTCAACGCTTGCTATATAGTCCAGCAGGGTAATTTTCATGATTCGGGCTGGACGCCCCTTTTTGCCGGAACGCTTCCCCGCAGTTGTGACGCATCCAGCTTCCTCCAAGATAGCGACGATACGGTTTACGCTGCGGGTGGTGATATCCATGCAATTTGCCAGGTCTTCAGAGGTGAGGGGGCCGTCTTGGGTTCCAGAACCTGGCGGAGATGATTTAAGGTGCCTACACTGATACCTATGTGCTTGGCAAATTGAACAGCACTGAGCCCAGCGGGCTGCAGGCCGCCGGTATCCAGCATTTCTAATCTATGGGCGTCGTTCTCCAGCAAATAGGAATTGCCTCCCCGGTCCATGACAGAGCGGTTAAGGGCCATTGCTGGCCGGGATTTGGCCTCCAGCAGGGTATTACCCATTCCGATGCCTACCCAGACCCGGCAATCAGGACTCCGGCGGCCAAACTGCATCAGCTTGCTGTGTTCACCGTTTTTTAGAAACATATTTATGAGCATATTTCGAGAGGCGACTACACAAAAATGCCCTATACCCACATTAAATACGGCGGCTTCCATTCGTTGGGCCAGCGCGTACAACCTCTTTTGGAAAGAGTTTTGATACTGCATCTTCTCCCATTCCCGGATCAGCAGGTTTTTTTCATCGTCAAAGACATAATCAAACCGGATCGTAATGACAGCCAGCCTGCTGCGGGTTTCCTGGTCTGAAAAATTGCGGAGCTGCAGGTGGTATATCTGTTCCCGTATGACTTCATCTGGCGTTTAGGGAACGGCACCTTGGTAGGCGGTACGGAACCCAGAAGTGACGGTACGATTACGGCCTGGTAATAAGGGAGAAAGGAGAGACATTATGCTTCGCAGCCTGCTGGAATTGCATCTTGTCTTTTTCCGCATGGGGGCCGTTACATTTGGGGGAGGGTATACCATGCTGCCCATCCTGCGCTGGGAGATCGTCCAAAAGCGGAACTGGATGGACGAAGAGGGGATTATGGATTATTATGCGTTGAGCCAAGGCCTTCCTGGGATTATTGCCGTTAATGTCTCCGTCTTCATTGGCTGCAAACGGCGCCGTACCCTTGGCGCAGCAGCGGCTGCATTGGGCATTGTGTCACCCTGCATTGTAATTATTACCCTTATTGCGGCTTCTTTGTCCAGTTTTCAGGACAATGTTTCCGTGCAACATGCACTGGCTGGTATTTCTGCCTGCGTGGGGGCTCTGATTATGGATGCTGTTCTCAGCATGTGGAAAAGGGCGCCAAGGACGGTTTTGGAGCCGTATTGCGCCTTGCAATTTTGTCTCTCAGCGTGTTCACCCGGATATCTCCGGTTGTACTGGCTGTGAGCAATGCTTTACTGGGAATTTGGGCGGGGCGCGGCCGCAGGAAAAAGGAGATAGCATGATCTATATACATCTCTTTTGGGAATTCATGAAAATCGGGCTGTTCGCTGTGGGCGGCGGCATGGCAACGCTCCCCTTTTTACAACGTTTGTCTGAGTCTGCCAGCTGGTATCCCCAATCCCTTATTATCGATATGGTTCCATACACGTAGCAATGATGTAGCGAGGGATTGTTTCGAAAAGCTTTTGTTCGAGCGATGACTTGCGTACAGCTTCTACAGGCAATTACATAGTATTACTTCCGAACTGAAAGGCCGGAAGTAATATGTGCCATGTTTTGCGGTTGCCGCTGTTTACAGCGGCGAGCAAAACGGCTTGAATCAAATTCAGCATTTCCGAGTTTTAAGCTCGGAAATATTATATCTAGTTAGCGTAAAATCAACTGCGGATTCACAGCGCTTCTTTAATAAAACAGCCGTGTTCATTGGAGCAGAGGCCTGAAAATCATGTCCAGGTCCTCCTCGCTGGTGGGCAGAACCTCCAGCGTCCGCCGCCCGATGGCCTCCAGCATGGTCTGCTCCTTTTGACGGAGCCGTTGGTAGACAACGCCCTCCATGGACCAGGGCCCCTTTTCCGTTTGGTACTCTGTCTGAAGGAAAGCATACTGCGTATACTGCCCCTTAGGCAGCCCCAGGCGGTGGATGCGGTCCTTGGACTGGAGCAGGTGAACCAGATTGTAGCTGTACTCAAAATAGACGGCGTCGTGACAGATGCTGTGCAGGGACACGGACTCCGCCAGGGTGTGGGGGTTGGTCAGCAGAACCTGAAATTGCCCTAATTTGAAATCCTGCAAGATGTCCTTCCGCTCCTCCAGCGGCACCGCGCCGTAAATACAGCGGGTGGGGATGCCGCGCTTCTCCAGGGCTTCAGACAGCGTATGGATGGAGTCCAGGAAGACGCACCAGATGATCACCGGCTTTCCATCTCTGGCCAGCTCCTCCGCCAGTTGGACGCAGCGGCGGAACTTCCCGGAGGGGGGACAGGCTTCGATCAGCTGCCGGGCCTCCTGGCCGCAGCCGTCAAGGCCGGCGTCTCCCGCCGGGACGCCGTCGTCCAGCAGATACCGGAAATCCCGGAGGTCCAGCTTTTGGAGCAGCAGCCGGGGGTTGCTTTCCATCTGGAGAATCCGCAGGAACAATGCCAGCTTGTTCCAACGGTATTGTTGAACCAGCAGCTCCAGCAGCCGGTTTTCCTCCCCTCCAGCGGGGCAGGTGAGAAGCTTGTCCGGCAAAGCCGGAGGGACTTCCAGCTGCTCTTTGGTGGTCCGGCAAAAGAACGGCTGGAGCCGTTTGCTGACCATCTCCGCCTCCATCGGGGTGGGATGGCGGAGAAGCACGTCAGAGAATCCGAAAAATTCGTCGTAGTCGCTGGGAAACAGCATGTGCAGCAGATTATAAAGGTCCAGATAGGAGTTGGGGATGGGGGTCCCGGTGAGGGCGGTAAACTGCTCGGCCTGCTCCGCCAGGGCCAGGGCGGCGGAGGCGTACTCCCCACCCACCTTTTTGACCTTGTGGACCTCGTCGAAGACCAAAAGAGCCTGGGACTGGACCAGGGGAATCAGGTCCTCCAGCACGCCGCCCAACGTCTCATAGTTCACCAGGATCAGGTTCGCGTTTCCCGCGTCGAACCGCAGCGCCGCCCGCCGTTCCGCCGTGGAGGACAGGCCGGGGGCATGGAGATTCAGAGCCCGCAGGAACTCCTTCCCGGTAAAGCACAGGAAAAACTCGTCCATCCAGGAGCCGAAGGCGTTCTTGGGACAGACCACCACCAGCCGCTTGATAAGCCCCCGGCTTTTCAGACAAGCGTAGACCCCCAGTACGGAGGCGGTCTTGCCGGAACCGGGGACGGAGAAGTTGGCGGAGCGCTTCATGGCGCACATGAAAAAGGAATCCCACATCTGCCGCTCCCGCAGAGGCCGGGCCATGGCGGCGTTCACAACGGACTGGTATTCCTGAAACCGGGGGAGCAGCTTTTCCTCCCGGTTTTTGATCTCCACGCCCAGCCGGAAACGCTGCTCCAGGTAGTTCCCCCGGCCTTGGATATACTCCGCCAGGGCAGGGAAGACCGTAAGGGCGGCGTTTCGCTTGGCGCATTCGGCTTCACACAGGGAGATCACGCGCTGGCAGTCCCGATAGGTCAGGGCGGGCTTGCAAAGGAACAGGCCGTCCTCCCGCTTTGCGATATAGCGGCGGAGGGAGAGCTTATAAAAGGCGCTGTAGGGCAGGGCCTCCGCCTCGCCTTCCGGGACACGGAGGGTCAGGGCGGCGCCGTCGTAGTCTAAGATCCAGCCGGTCATGGAGAAACCTCCTGATGGTCCTTGATTGATTGCCCTGCCGTTCCGGGCAGGGGGCGCTTATTGCGGCAGATACCCCCGAATTTCGTCCACCGCCCGCTCCAGCAGGTCCAGCTGCCGCCGCAGGCGCTGGAGCTCGCTGTCCCCCAGCCGGGAGAGGATGTTCACGTCGATGCTCTCCAGAAATCCGGTGGCCTTCTCCGCCAGCAGGATGGGCCGGTTCCGGGTCTCCGTCTTCCGGGTACGGAGCAGGTATTTGTCCATGGACCGCTCCAAAGAGCCGCTCAAATCCTCCCGGGTCCGGACCCGGTCCCGGATGGCTTGGGTACTCATCTCCTGGGGAGGGGGGAGAATACCGATGACTTCGGCGGCGATCTCCCGCTGTTCCTCCAGGAAGTCCTCCTGCTGCTCGCCGCCCATGATGTTCTTAAAACCCCGGATGAAGCGGGTCATATCCCCGGCGGGCCGCAGGAGGATGTTGACAAAGACGCTGTTTTTCAGGTCCTCCTTCTCGTTCTCCGTCCGGCACTTTTTGAGGAGCTTCTGGAGCTCCTCCAGGGGATAGTAGAGCTTCAAATCCCGGGCGATGTGGAATTGTCCCGGCGCGTTGATGAACTCCAGCAGCTCCACCATCAGCTCCGCCAGCTCCATGCGCTTTTTCACGTCCGTGACGCTCTCATTGGTGCTTCTCGCGTACTCCTCCGGAGACAGCAGCCCGGTTTCCAGAATGTCGTGGTACACGCCCACCAGCCGGTCGATGGGGTCGTAGTCCACCTTGCCCTCCTCGCCGTGCTGGATGGAGAGTTCCAGGAGCTTGATCTGCTTGGCGCTGTGCTCCATGCTCCGGTCCAGAATGACGGCCTCAAACCAGCCGAATTTCGTGTCCTCGGCGGAGAGCTGCCGGAGGCAGGTAAAGCGCCGGTTTCCGTCGATGATCCGCCCGTCGCTCAGCACCACCCCCGGCTCCCGCTGGTCCACCAGCTTGATGTTGGCCTTGGTTTTGCGGATGGCGTCGGGGTTGCTCTCCACAACGAAGCCCTCGATGATCTGGTTATAAGCCTCCCGGTCCGCCGGTTCCGGAGCCCGCCCGCCGTGCTGGGAGCGGTACTGGCTGATCCAGGTGGAGATGCGGTCGTTCTGGTCGTTGTAGTAAAGCTGGTCCAGCTTGATCCGGTATACCGGATAGGCTCCGGTTGCGCCGTCCACAGTGAGCTTCCGGGTTAGAGAGGTCTTTTGCACCGCGTGCTGGGACAGGCCGTTTCGCAGTAAATCCGTCATGGTCAAATCTCCTCCAGATACGTGTCGTAGTCAATATATACCGCTTTCATGATGGAGTCGTAGTACAGCTCCGAATTTTGAATGACGCTGGTCAGCTTGTGAAGGGGGAGGGATATTCCGTACTGCTGCTCCAGCGTCTCCAGGAGCTCGTAAATGTCGATGTGCCCGCTGGGCTCCGCCTCCACCAGCCAGCGGAGAAAGTCCGCCAGCTGAATGATTTCCCCGGTCCGGCAGAACAGCCGGTTCCCGCCCATACGGCGGTAGGTAAAGCGCTCCGGGTCCTCCGCCAGCAAAGAGCCGTAGAACCACTCGCCAAATCCCAGGTCGTCCAGAGGGTGGGCAAAGCCCTCCCGCCGGAGGGAGGCAACGGTGAATTACTCGCCGGGCCGGGTAAAGGCGTGCACGGCGGCGCAGTAATCCTGCAAAGCTCCAGCGTCCATGCCGGTGGATTGGAGGCGCTGGCAAGAGATATACTGAAGGGGCAGAAACTCCACGATTTCCCGCCGGGATTTGAGGTCGTCCAGCTCGGAGCTGTAGGCGGAAATGCCCGCGTAGCGGCGGTTTTCCCGGGTCATATCGACGACGTCCCGGTCCGTCAGAAGACGGCGGAAGTAATCGGCGGCGCTGGAATAGCGCGTGGATACCACATAGTCCTCGTAGGGGCGGAAGCCCAGGCTTTTCAGCACGAAGGGATTGAGGTTTCCAGCGTCGTTGCCCGGGAACTCCCGCCGATAGATTCGCCGAATCTC
>Ga0224740_10485_pt2 | contig 11074 bp, 10 predicted proteins | sample LIM_E_Water_Bulk_FD_161634 | JGI IMG/M metagenome (GOLD analysis project Ga0224740, IMG submission 161634) | Enriched cells from gastrointestinal tract of the lab mouse from Pacific Northwest National Laboratory (PNNL), Richland, Washington... | ecosystem: Host-associated > Mammals > Digestive...
GGGTATTGCTTCCGTCAGAGCTATAACCGAACCAGTTATGAGGTGTTGCTGGACACGAATACCTATGTCTGGACGGCCCAGCTCTTCATTCTGGGACTGACTGTGGGCTACATGCGGGACCAGATCCGGCAGTTAAAACGGGAGAGCATGGAGGAACGGGATTTCCTCACCTTGCAGTTGACGGACATTCAGGACATCAACGGCAGTAATGTTCGGGTAAAGAACGCCCTGGAAACCCAGATTGTTAACCAGAACGACAGCGTGGGGAAAATCTACAGCATCACCTCCGCCCTGAATCAGTACAGCCCCGAGGAGGTGTTGTTCTACGCGGCGGAGATGCTGGGGAAGCTGGTCAAGAGCCAGGACGTGGCCATCTACACCATCTCCAACGCCTCTTACGCCCGCCTGTTTTCCTCCACCTCGGAGAAGGCGAAGATGCTGGGCAACTCCATCCGGTATACTGAGCTGGGGGAGCTTTACGACACCTTGGTTGCCCGAAAGGTCTACATCAACCGCAAGCTGGATGACCGCTATCCCCTGATGGCCAACGCCATTTTCGAGCAGGACGAAATGCAGCTGATCCTGATGGTCTGGGGAATCCCTTGGGAGAGCATGACTCTGGGCCAGGCGAACCATTTGGTGGTCATCAGTTCCCTGATTCAAAACGCGGTGCTGGGGGCCAACCGCTATCTGGCCACGCTGGAGCACCAGCGCTATATTGAGAACACGAACATTTTGGGCACCGAGGCTTTCTCCGGACTGGTGAAGGCGTTCCTGTCGGCCCGGCGAAAGGGACTGACGGAGTGCACTCTTTTGCGGATAGAAACTTTGGGAACGGATCACCGGGAGAGCGGCGGCCTTCTGGCGTCCAAGCTGCGCCAGAGCGACTACATCGGCCTCTTGGAGGACGGAGAGCTTTACGCCCTGCTGGCCAATACCAACCGGGAGGAATAGCTCATCAGGATGTTCATCAAACCGGCGGAGTATTTTACCGCGTCGGTCTCTACCTCCCGCCAGCGGTAATTCGTGTCAAAGGCCCCCAGATAGATGGTCAGGTCCGGATCGACACTCTCGAAAATGTCGCCTATGCAGGTATAATCGTATGTAAAGTTGTATTTTTCAAAAACCTTTTGGTAGACGGTTCCGGTATACCGGCTCCCGGTCAAAAGGCTGATGCGATGGCCCTCTTTTTTCAGCTTGATAATGATGCTGTCAATCAAGCTACCCGAACCGCCAATCAACAGAACATTCATAAACCGCACCCCGCAAACGAAAGGGAGACTCCGCGCTCCCTGAACCCACTTCAACGCAATATCCATCGCCGGAACGTAAACCGGCGGATTTATCTTTTGAAATCCGCGGCGGGCATCACCGGCCGGTTGAAAGACGCCATTGCGTCTTTACAAGTGCGCCGGCGCCTCACGGCTCGCGGCTAATCTCCTCCGCCGGAAGATTCCGTTCCAGAAGAAGGGCCTTCAGCTCCTCCCGGCTCTGGCAGAACTGCCGCAGACGGCGGGAGACCGTCTCCCAGTGCTGCTCCGCCTCCGCCTCCGCTTTGGCTTTCAGCACCTCGCACCCCCGCTTTGTGTCCGCCTCCAGCTGCCGGGCGCCGCTCAGAAGGGTCTCCGCCTCCTGACGGGCCTTGGCGATCAGGGCCTCCGCCCGCCGCCCGGCGTCCGCCAGAATCCGTTCCGCCTCCGCCCGGCTCTTTTCCTCCATCTCCCGGCAGACACTCTCTTGACGGCTGCTCAGCCGCTCAATGTTCTCCAGATACTGGGCCGCCGCCTTCTCCGCGCTTTCAAAAATCCCGCTCAAGGACAGGGAGGCCTCGGCAATGGAACCCGCCCGGTCGATCTTGATCTCCCGGTCCGAGAGCCGCTTCTCCACATCCACCAACCGGAGCCGAAGCCGGTCAATCTCATCCTCCCGGTCCGCCAGCGCGTCCAGCAGCTCCTTCCGCCCCAATTTCCGCATCTCGATTTCCGACATCTTCTCCCACTCCCTCCGCCGCCCGGAAAGGCGGCCTGTCACGACCTTCCTCCAAACGCCCCGGCCCCGAAGGACCTCGCGCGCTGTCGTCCCCGATAAAATCGGGAGAAACACAAGGGATTTGATGACAGCCGTATACGGCTGTCATCAAAAAGCGTACGCTTTTTGCATCCACAAGTATATTTACAAAAAAAAGGAATCCCCTTGGCGCCACACACCTGTGACGCCAAGGGGCCGTCTTGCTTCCCAGGCGCCCGGTTTTCAGAGCATCCCCACCTCTTGCAAGGAGCACAATCCAGTGTAGTATAACACGCCCACCTGCGCTTTGCAAGCGGCAGAAGCCCGGCCCCACTCTTCAAAAGAAACGCCCGATTCCCTGGCCGGCGTCCCAACCCCCGGCCTAGCCCCCTCAGATTTTCCCGGGCGGCCGGGTTGTGGGAAAAAATCTCCCCCACGGTCTGGCAGGTCTCCATATCCGCACAGTCACCGCAGGTGGCCACGCCCCTTTTCAGCGCGCACCGGCGAACAGCGCAAAGCTGTTCACAGTACACGGTTTTAACCCCGTCTTCACGGCAGCCTTCGCAGTTGATATGTTCCGGCAGAATGGGCGCCTGATTCGCCTCGGCCCACAACTTTGCGGTCTTCTCCCGCAGGGCTTGGTCATCCCGGACCGTCGCCAAGTAGGCGTCGCAGGCCTCGCAGTCCAACCCGCAGTATGCAATTTTATTCTTCATCCTTAAAAACCTCCCCGCAACGCCTGTTTGGAATTCCACCTTCACGTTGGTCTCTTTTTTTGCAAAAAAACGGAAATTATATCCGTATTATTTGCGCAAAAACCGAGAAAACCACTATCTTAATGCAGTGAATATACATTCATTATAACACAGGCCAGCCCAGATGAAAAGCAAAATTTGAATAATTTCGTAGACTATTTTTTCACAATTTCCCCGCCGCCGGCGAATTGCAGAGGATTCCCCCTGGGTCGGCTATGAAAGCCGCGAAGATCGCCCAGGGGGAAAACTATTTGTTTCAATCCTAGAGCAGCACCCAAAAAAATCATGAGAAACGTTCAGCGGTCCAGGAATCGCAGGGCCGCGTTCTCGTCCCAGACGTGCGTCAGCCCGCCTGCGTCCTTCGCCTTGCCCTGCGCTCCCTGCCCTCGCTTCCTTGTTTCTCATGATTTCTGGGAACTGCTCTAGGGTCTGGTCACAAGCCAACACGGACACCTTTCCGGCAAATGATCCCTCAGAAATCCAAATCACCTCTTTAGGGGCTGCGGTCCGTTCCGCAGTCCGGCTCCGTGGCAAATAAGTACTCGAAGGACTTATTGAAGTACCTGCAAAACGCCCGGCACTCGCTGGGCCAAAATCTCCCGCTTCGCAGTTTTTGACTGTAGATATTCCGGCTCACGCCGATGATGTTTCCCATGTCTTCGTCGGTGAGATGATAATAGTCCTTCTGCTCCAGCAGATTCGCGTACATCTCCTTCACCTCCCTTGTGGGCGAATCGCCGACTTTTCACTAATTATATACGCAATACGCCAACTTGTCAATTGATATCCTAGGATTTGTTGACATTTCGCCAACTAAATGGTATGATATTTATAATGGGAAATGAGGTGTGCTATGGGGTTTCGGGAACAGCTGAAAGCGGCGCGGCGGAACATGCACTACACCCAGCAGCAAGTCGCCGATCAAATGGGTATTACCAAAAGCACCTACTGCGGTTACGAGACAGGCAAGCGGCAGCCGGACGTGGAAAAGATCAAACAACTGGCAAACATTTTGCAGACCTCCGGCGACGTCCTGTTGGAAACAGGCTTCTCTCCGAAACCGGACGCGAAATTTGACGAAGCCCTGACGATCTTCAAATCCCTGCGGCCAGAGTTTCAGGACTACGCCCTGGAACAGTTGAAAAAACTGGCGCAATTGCAGGAGAAGGGCTGATGCCCTCCTTCTAGGGGCGAAATTTTCCTCTTGACAAACGGCTCTGTATCCGCTAAAATGCATGCAAATGCAGTGATGGGGAGAAAGACAGGCCGTTCACGCTCAGAGAGCCGGTGGTTGCTGCGAACCGGTGCGGAGAATCCTGTGGATAACTGGCCCCTGAGCAGTCCGCCCGAACCTTTGCAGTAGGGTGGGACGGCTGGCCTCGTTATTGGCCAAAGCCTTGTTGGAGGCTGTGAGGGCCGCCGGGTGACCGGTGGTTGAACCAGGGTGGTACCGCGTGTTGTTTACACGCCCCTGACTCGAAGGAGTCGGGGGCGTTTTTCTGTCCCCTGACACATCCAACGCCATATTTTTTTGAGGAGGACACTGTTATGAAACCGGGATTTGAAAAGTACATTCCCTTCCAGCCCCAGCCCATCCAGGGCCGCACCTGGCCGGACCGGGTCATCACTAAGGCGCCCACCTGGTGCTCCGTGGACCTGCGGGATGGAAACCAGGCCTTGATTGACCCCATGAATCTGGCGGAGAAGCTGGAGTATTTTCACACCCTGATCGACATCGGCGTGAAAGAAATCGAAATCGGCTTCCCCTCCGCCAGCGAGACGGAGTATGAGATCTGCCGGGAGCTCATCGAAGGGGGCCACATTCCCGACGATGTGACCATTCAAGTGCTGGTCCAGGCCCGGGAGCACCTGATTAAGAAGACCTTTGAGGCCATCCGGGGCGCCAAGAACGTCATCCTGCACTTCTACAACTCCACCTCCACCCTCCAGCGGAAGGTGGTCTTCCACATGGACTGCCAGGGCATCACCAAAATCGCCACCGACGCCGCGGACCTGATCTACGAGATGTCCCAGCCCATGATTGAACAGGGCATGAACCTCCGGTTCGAATACTCCCCGGAGTCCTTCATGGGCACGGAGATGGACTACGCCGTGGAAATCTGCCAGGCCGTTCTGGACCACCTCCACGCCACGCCGGAGAACAAGGTCATCCTGAATCTCCCCACCACCGTGGAAAACTGCATGCCCAATCAGTTCGCCGACATGCTGGAATACTTCATCCGCACTCTCCCCGGCCGGGACAGCGCCATCATCTCCCTTCATCCCCACAACGACCGGGGGTGCGGCGTGGCGACAACGGAGATGGGTCTGCTGGCAGGAGCGGACCGGGTGGAGGCCACCCTTTTCGGCAACGGCGAGCGCACCGGCAACGTGGATATGGTGACTCTTGCCATGAACATGTACACCCAAGGCGTGAACCCGGAGCTGGACTTCTCCCACATCAACAAAATCAAGGAGATGTACGAGCGCTGCACCAAGATGCCTGTGGGAGACCGCCAGCCCTATGTGGGCAAGCTGGTCTTCACCGCCTTCTCCGGCAGCCATCAGGACGCCATCAACAAGGGCGTCCAGTATATGAAGACCTCCGGCACCGAATATTGGGAAATTCCCTATCTTCCCATCGACCCCGCCGACGTGGGCCGGGAGTACGAGCCCATCATCCGCATCAACTCCCAGTCCGGCAAGGGCGGCGCGGCCTACATCATGGAGCACGACTTCGGCTTTGACCTGCCCAAGTCCATGCAGCCGGAGTTCGGCCACATCGTCCAGGTGGAGACGGACAAGGTGGGAAAAGAGGTGGCTCCGGAGCGGATCAACGAGCTGTTTCACCAGGAGTACATCGAGGCGAAACAGCCCTACCAGCTCCTCAAGCACGCCTTCAAGGAGACGGTGGACGAAAAGGGCCACTCCCACGTGGCCTTCCAGGGAACCCTCCGCCACACGGACACCGTATTCCAGGTCTCCGGCGAGGGCAACGGCCCCATTGACGCCTTCTTCAACGCCATCCAGGGGGAAAAGATTTCCCGCTTCACCTTCCTGGACTATACCTCTCACGCCATCACCGACGGCTCCGACTCCCAGGGCGTGGCCTATATTCTCCTCCAGGACCAGCGCACCGGAAAGCAGTATTGGGGCGTAGGTCTCAGCCACAACATCAACCTGGCCCCCCTCCGGGCCATCCTGGCCGCCATCAACCGGGCCAAAAAGGCCTGACGGCGGGATTTGAGACAAGGCCCTTTTCTCGGCCTCCCACAGCGATGTTCGCTGCGGTCTTTAGGAGGCGTATCCTCCATGATCTTTTTGAAAGATTTTCGATAACCAAGGAAAAAATGCTTGTTTTTTTCTATCTTCCTATGATACACTAAGATTTAAGCAAGCCCGCCGTCTCTGACGGCGGGCCAAAATCCGTCTGAAACCGGCAAGAGGCCTCTTCCAGGTGCGCACCGGAGCCCTCCCTGTAGGTTCCAGCGGATTTTTTATCAAAAGGAGGAGCAGCTGATGCAAAACACATTCAAACTGATGCACGTAGGATTCAATACCCCCAACCCCGAGGAAGCCCTTAAACTGACGGAACTCCTGAGCCTGATGTTTAACCTGGCGCCCCGTCAGGGCAACAGTTCCAACTTCGCCGGAACCTATTTCGAGTGCATGAAGGCCCCCTTCCTGGGCACCAACGGCCACATCGCCATGGAGACGGCGGACCTGGACGCCGCCGTGGAGGAGCTGAAGGGAAAAGGCTTTTCCTTCAACATGAACACCGCCGCCTACACCGAGGATGGCAAGCTGAAGAACATCTATCTGGACGGTGAGTTCGGCGGCTTCGCCATTCACATCATGCAAAGCAAGTAAACCTACAGGTACCGCGAATCAAAGGAGTATCCCTATGCTGGAAAGTTTCCTGGCCGCCCTGGGCGCGGTTTTGCCCATGGCGCTGCTGATGGCGCTGGGGACGGGAGCCCGTAAGACAGGTGTCATCGACCGCCCCACCATGCGGAACATGGACAAGCTGACCTTCCGCCTGTTCATGCCGGTGCTGCTGTTCAAAAACATCTATGAAACGGACCTCTCCCAGAACTTCGACCTCCGGGAGATTCTCTTCGTCACGCTGACCCTGACGGCGCTGCTGCCCCTGGCTCTGCTGCTGCCCCGCCGCCTGGAGCCGAACCCGATTAAGGCCGCCACCATCGGCCACGCCATGATGCGGACCAACTATATCCTCTTCGGCATCGCCGTGGCTGAGTCCATCTACGGCGAGGGCAACATCGGCCCCGTGGCCCTGGTGGGCGCGGTGGCGGTGCCTGTGACCAACGCCTTTGGCGTAGTCATTTTGGAGACCGGCCTCTTCGGCCGGACGAACCCGGGAAAATTGGCCCTCTCCATCCTGAAAAATCCCATGGTTCTTGCCACCCTGTCCGCCCTGGTGCTGATGGCCCTTCCCTTCCGCCTTCCGGCGCTGCTGTGGGAAGTCGTGCAGGATGTGGCCGGGGTCACCACCACCATCAGCTTCATCTCCCTGGGCGTCAGTCTGGACCTGGGCGAGGCCCGGAACAACCGCCGTCCCCTGGCCATGGGAACGGTTCTGCGGACGCTGTTGGTACCGCTCCTGTTTCTCCCCCTCTCCGTAGCCCTGGGCTTCCGCGGGCAGAGCCTGTGCGCCCTGATGGTCCTCTTTGCCGCTCCCACGGCGGTGGCCTCCTATCCCATGGCCGTGGCCATGGGCGCCGACGGCCCCCTGGCGGGACAACTGGTCTGCGCCACCACGGTGCTGTCCGTGTTCACCATGTTCGTCTGTACCTTCCTCTTCCGCAGCCTGGGTCTGCTCTGACCGGCGAAAAACATTCTGGAGCCCCATACGTTTTGTCTTTTCACCGTGAAAAATCCCTGCCCGCGCCGGAGGGGGACCTTGCGTCCTCCCTCCGGCGCTTTTTCTAATACTTTCCAGAGCCCCGGAGATGGAAAATTTTGTTTGGGAGCGGAATATCATGAATACACCAGGAACCACGCTGCGGCGGACTTCCATCGGATCATTTTGTTTTTGAATTATTCCCGCTGCACGCTTCACACCTTGACTTTTTCCCACGAAGGTGTATAATGTTCATAGATTCGACATATTTCCAGCTGAACCGGGCCAAATTCTCTCCCCTTTCCGTAAGGCGGAAACACGGCGGAGCCTCATTTTTGTCCCGCGGAGCTCCCGTCGGATGTACCGTAGTCTGTTTAGGAGTTGGTGTTTACATGGCCCTACATTCCGCACCGTTTCTCTTCTTCTTTTTCCCTCTGGCGTGGCTGCTGAGTTTGCTGGTCTCGGGTAGGTGTCGCAATTATATTCTTATCGCCGTCAGTTTGGCCTTCTACGCCTGCGGGCAGTGGCAGGGGATTCCCTGTTTGCTGTTGTCCGCCGCCGTGAGCTGCGCTGCCGGTTTTTTCATGCCGTCCGTCCGGCAGAAGAAGGCCCTGCTGGCCCTGTCTCTGACCTTCCATCTGGCGCTGCTGGGCCTTTTCAAATACCTGGGCTTCTTTACCGACACCCTGAACCGGCTCTTCCAGACGGAGCTGCCCCAGGCGGACTTGCTGCTGCCCCTGGGCATTTCCTTTTTCACGTTCAAATCGATGTCCTACCTCATAGACGTCTACCGGGATGAGACTGCCAGGGCACGCCGCTTCTCCGACGTGCTGCTTTATATCTCCTTCTTCCCTCAGGTGACCTCCGGCCCCATCTCCCGCTTCGGCCAGTTCATCCAGGGGCTGGAGCGCCCGGAGCTCAGCGCCCGGCGGACCGCGGAGGGCCTGCGGCGCTTCACCGTGGGCTTTGCCAAGAAGGCCCTGCTCTCCGAGCTGGTGTCCACCGTCGCCAACACCACCTTCGCCCTGGGGGCGGACCTGGACTGGCGCATGGCCTGGCTGGGCGCCATTGCCTACACGCTGCAAATCTACTTCGACTTCTCCGGCTACAGCGACATGGCCATCGGCCTGGGAACCCTCTTCGGCTTCGACACTCCGGAGAACTTTGACTATCCCTATGTCTCCGCCTCCATCACGGAGTTCTGGCGGCGGTGGCACCTGTCCCTCTCCTTCTGGTTCCGGGATTACCTCTACATCCCCCTGGGGGGTGGACGGCGGGGCAAGGCCCGGAAGTGCCTGAACAAAGCCATCGTCTTCCTGCTCTGCGGCCTCTGGCACGGGGCTAGCTGGACCTTCGTCCTCTGGGGCGCGTGGCACGGGCTCCTCTCCGCCCTGGAGAGCGCCCTGCCCATGGAAACTCTGCAAAAAGGGCAGCTGGGCCGCTTCCTGGGCCATGTCTACACACTTTTGGCCGTGTGCCTGGGCTTCGTGGTCTTCCGGGCCGGCAGCGTGGGGGAGGCCATAACGGTCCTCCGGGCCATGTTTGCCGGCTTCACCCTCACCCCCGCCTCCACTCTGGCCCTGGAGCGCATCTCTCCCGCAGTATGGTGCGCCCTGGGAGCAGGCGTTCTCGGTAGCCTGCCTCTGGGACCCTGGCTGCGCAAGCGCCTCTCCGGCAACAGCTGGGAAACGGCGTCCTTCACGGGAGCGGCCGCCCTATTTGTCCTCTGCCTTCTGGCGGCGGCGGGCAGCGCTTTCCAACCCTTTATCTACGCCCAATTCTGACCGTCCCCTCTAGCCATCCCTGGGGCCGCCGCTCCTTTCAGGGGCCGGCCGCCAGGGTTTTTTCGAAATTTTTAAAATTTTTTCGAAATTATAAAACCAAAGAGCCTTCTCATGGTACTTATTATATAGCAGGGTTGTTGGCAAGGCCCTCCCTCCGGGGTTCCACCCTCGGGGCTCCAGCCTCATGAACTGCCATATCATTAAGAAATCCGAGGCGCTGTTTATGAAAAAAAATTTCCTTTACGCCACATTTACGGCCTTGATCCTCCTACTGTGCTTAATTCCCTCCCTGGGAATGGCTCTGGCCCCACAGGCGGCGGAAGCCGGCGGCAATCAGGCACTCTCCGCGCCGCCTTCCCTGTGGGACGCGGAAGGACGGTGGAACACCGCCTACCTCTCACAGATACAGGACTACGCCCGGGACAACTACTTCCTCCGGCAGGACATGATTACCCTCTGGTCCGCCCTGAACGTCAAGCTCTTCCGCAGCTCCATCACGGAGGACGTTGTGCTGGGTACGGACGGCTGGCTCTACTTCGGGGACACCCTGCCGGACTACGCGGGGCTGGAGCCCATGACGGACCGGGAGCTCTTCTCCGCCGCCCGGAATCTGGCCTTGATCTCCGAATACTGCGAAAGCCAGGGGCGAACGTCCTCTTTACCACCGCCACCGAACAAAAACTCCCTCTATCCGGAGCATATGCCCGGCCTCACCGCCTCCCAGGAGCCTCATGACGCGGAGCGCCTGTCCGCAGAGCTGGCCCGGCAGTGCGTGGCGGAGCTGGACTGCTTCGCCCTCTTCCGGGCACAGGAGGAGCCCCTGTACTTCCGGACGGATTCCCACTGGAACAGCCAGGGCGCGGCGCTGGCCGCCGACGCCGTCAACCACGCCCTTGGGCGGGAGTCCCAATACTTTGACGGGCCCTTCACCCCGGAGGAAGTCCACAAAGGCGATCTCTATGACATGCTCTACCCCACGGGGGAAGGGCTGGAGACCGATTGGATCTACGCCAGCGGGCTGGATCTCACCTACGACGTCCCCATCCGCTCGGCGGAGAACCTGACCATCATGACCCACGGCAGCGGAGAGGGCTCTTTGCTGATGTTCCGGGACTCCTTCGGAAATTTGCTGTACCCCTATCTGGCGGACAGCTTTGGCGCGGCGCTGTTCTCCCGGTCCATGCCCTACCGGCTGGACCTGGTGTCCCAGCGGGAGGCAGACTATGTGGTGGTGGAGCTGGTGGAGCGGAACCTCCGCTATCTGATTCAGAATGTCCCCGTCATGCCCGCGCCCCGGCGGGAGCTGCCGGAGGGATTTCCCGAGACCTTCTACGTGTGGGACGACGGCATTGAATTTTCCACAGAGGCGTCGGAGGTTCTGCCGGGCTATGTTCTGGTCACCCGTCCCAAAATCCCGGAGGATATGATTCTCCCGGCGGTGGACACGAACTCGCAGGTGCTGGTTCTGGCGTCAAACGGGTGTTTATACGAGGCGTTTTTGCTGGAGGACGGTCAAGCCGGTCTCTACCTGCCGGAGGATGTCCAGCCCCAGGGCCTGGCGTACGCTCCGGTTTGGGGAACCCCCAACCGTGAATGTTTTCAATAGCAGATAAATAGAAACTATCATAACATAGAGGACAAAGGAGAGATCGCATATGGGAAAG
>Ga0224740_10491_pt1 | contig 11065 bp, 15 predicted proteins | sample LIM_E_Water_Bulk_FD_161634 | JGI IMG/M metagenome (GOLD analysis project Ga0224740, IMG submission 161634) | Enriched cells from gastrointestinal tract of the lab mouse from Pacific Northwest National Laboratory (PNNL), Richland, Washington... | ecosystem: Host-associated > Mammals > Digestive...
TTTACGCCGCCGGGTCCCTGGTTCTCTGCGCCGCCTCCCTGGCGGATGGCAGCGCCTACCTTTCCTCCCTCCTCCTTTACGCCGGAGGGGCCCTGACCCTGACGGGCTTCTTGCTTTTACGGATCGCCAACGGCCTGGAGACGGAAAAGAGCGGCGGGACCATCGTCGGGCCGGTGGAGTAACGCTTTTTCCGGTTCATGAAAAAACGAAAGCCCCGGCGCGTGCAACGCGCCGGGGCTTTCCTCATTTTGGGACTTTTGTGATCTGCACATCCAGCTTGTTATAGGGTATCTCCACCTGCGCTTTGGCAAACTCCGCCCGCAGGTTCTCCGCCAGGGCGAACTGGGTGGTCCAGAAGTCCTCCGCCAGCGCCCAGCAGTAAACGGTGAAGTCAATGCCGCTCTCGCCAAACGCCGTCAGGTACACCGCCGGGGCCGGGTCGGGGAGAATGTGCTCCGTGGCCTCCACCGCCCGGTAACAGGCAGTCTTTACCGTCTCGGTAGGCGCGTCATAGGCCGCGCTCATCTTCCAGACGATTCTCCTTCGGCCCAGGGTCGTGTAGTTCGTCACCTTGGAGGCCGCCAATTCCTTGTTGGGCAGCAGAGCCGTCAGGCCGTCCGGCGTGATCAGCCGGGTGTGGTTCAGGCTGATCTCCTCCACCGTGCCGGAGACCCCGCCGGACTCGATGAAGTCCCCGATGGCAAAGGGATGGGAGGACAAAATCACCAATCCCCCGGCCACGTTGCCCAGGACGTCCTCCGCCGCCAGAGTGACCCCCAGGGACCCAACGGACAGCAAAGCCACCAGGGAGGTCATGTTGACGCCCAGGCTTCCGGCGGTGAAGACCACCGTCAGGGTGTACAGCACCAGCTTCACCAGCATCAGGATATAGCGCCGGATGCGCTCTTCCAGCTTCGTCCGGCAGAGGAGGCGGCGGGCCAGCTTCAGCAGCAGGCGCACCGCCACCATGCACACCAGCAGCGTGACGGCGGCGGCCAGAATGTTCTCCAGGGCCAGCTTCCCGGCGAACCGCTCCAGGGCCCCGTTCAGATCGAACACAGGCGTCCCTCCTTATTCAGTTTGTAAAAAATATTTAATCAATCACCCGTACCCGGATGACGTTGGACAGGCGCTTCAAATCCTCCAGGACGGCGGGCTCCACCCTGGCCCCCAGGTCCACCAGGGTGTAGGCGTAGTCCCCCTTGCTCTTATTGCTCAGGTTTTCCACGTTTACCCCGTCCCGGCTGAGGAGGGCGGTGATGTTGGCCAGCATGGCGGGGATGTTCTTGTGGAGGACGCAGAGCCGCTGGGCCCCGCTCCGGTCCAGGTACACGTCGGGGAGGTTCACGGAGTTTTTGATGTTTCCATTCTCCAGGTAGTCCCGCAGCTCCTCCGCCGCCATGACCGCGCAGTTCTGCTCGCTCTCCGGGGTGGAGGCTCCCAAATGGGGCATGGCTACCACATGGGGATTTTCCACCAGCTTGTTGGTGGGGAAGTCGGTAACATAGGCCGTCACCTTCCCCGCGTCCAGAGCGGCAAGCAGCGCCCCGTCGTCCACGATGCCCCCCCGGGCCAGGTTGATGAGCCGGACGCCGGGCTTCATGGCGGCGAAGGCTTCCGCGCCAATCAGGCCGCGGGTCTTTTCGTTGAAATGGATATGGGCGGTGATATAGTCCGCCTTTCTATAGAGCTCATTCACGTCCCGGACCACATGGACGTGGCGGTCCAGCCGCAGGGCGGCGTCCACGGAAAGGAAGGGGTCGTAGCCGTACACGTCCATGCCCAAATCCAGGGCCACGTTGGCAACCAGCGAGCCGATGGCCCCCAGGCCGATGACGCCCAGGGTCTTTCGGTAGAGCTCCGGGCCCACGAAGGCGGCCTTGCCCTTCTCCACCACCGTCTCCACCTCCACGCCGGAGGCGGCCTGGTTCTTTACCCAGCGCACCGCGCCGGTGACGTCCCGGGAGGCGATGAGCATGGCGCAGAGGACCAGCTCCTTCACGGTGTTGGCGTTGGCCCCGGGAGTGGAGAAAACGGCAATGCCCTTTTCCGAGCAGCGCTCCAGGGGGATGTTGTTCACGCCCACCCCCGCCCGGGCTATGGCCAGCAGGCTCTCCGGGAAGGGATAGTCCAGGAGGCCCGCGGAGCGGACCAGGATGCCCTCCTCCTCCGCCACGTCCTCCCCCACCTGATAGCGGGCGGGGTCCAGCCGCTCCAGCCCCTGGGGGGCGATTTTGTTGAATGTTTTAATCCGGTACATGGGAAACCTCCAATACTGAAGAGATGATGTTTCAGGGAACATTCCCGCCGGGCGGGTTTCCGGTACTAGTATAGCCCTCTTTCCCTCCGGGGGCAAGTGGCATTTCCACCGGATTTCCCATCTGGTGTTGCTTTTGCCATGGAGCTTTTCGAGAAAGACGCTTATACTGAGATGTAATGTATAAAGGGTGGTTTCACCAAGCCACTACATTACATTGACTGCGGTTCATTTGTGGCAGAATGGCACAGGCTGGAGGGACGGTGATTTACCAGCAGGAGGGAACCGAAGCGGGAGCGTCCGGGGATGACCTGGGCGCTCCGTTCTCTCTGCCGGTCCTCTTTACTCACCACCTGCCAAGGCCAGCGGTGGTACTGCCTCCGGCAGTCGTGCGATCTCCGAGGGTCGGTCCACCGGGCGTCCCTTTCCTGCCCAGTATGGACAGGTCAGCAGACGCCACCGGTGGCTTGTGCATTGGGTGGAGCCGCGCCGATCACCGGTGGCTTGGGGGCCGACGGCCCCCAACAAGCTGCGCCGGGTATATACCGGGTCATTGCTTGCTGCTACTATCATTGCCTATAAATGAGGGTTGAAAGTCGTATGCAATGATGGTATACTTGGTTCGTATCAATTCGACAAACCAGCATTTATGGCGGTGATATTATGAAAAGGATTATTTCTATTGTTTTCACAATGCTACTATTGCTCACAGCTTGCGGCGAAAAAAATACGGGGAATATAGACAATATTGAAATTCCAGACTGGAAACCATCTGAGATATATACAGATAATGAAATCGAAGCCGCTTTTCAAACGGTGAAAGAATATTTTTCTAAAGAGTTCGACGGTTGTATGCTTACAAAACTGTACTATCCAGGTGATACTTTCGCAGACGAGTTTAGCGAATGGGCTGCGCAGTACGAAGTGGATAAGGCAATTGTTATTTATTCGTCTTTCGATGTGGATTCTTCAGGAGGGGATGGTTCGCTTGAACCAGACTCCACTTATGAAGATTGGAAATGGGTTCTTGTTCGCAACACCGATGAGGAATGGGAACATGCTACTCACGGTTACGGTTAAATCATTAACTTCCGAATTTGTCGGGGAGATTTCATCTTTTGGGTGAAATCCCCCTTGACAAATGTTCTCTTGAGATTAATATTGCATTCGGGAGGTTCACGCCATGGCGATCTTTACTCCAAAGCCCCTTGCCAAATCCTGTCCCCTGGAGGACCCCGCCGGGGATTACAAGACCGCCCGCCGGGCGGAGCAGTACCGCTTCAGCAAAAAGGCCGTCTACTTCCCGGCCTTCCCCGGGACGCAGTACCTCTCCTTCGCCTCCCTGACCAGGGCCCTGACCCGGAACACCAGCCTGCCCCTGACGGGCTGCTGCGGCAAGGCCCTTCCGGTGACCCGGCTGCGGCTGTATTACGACGGCGGGGAGTTCTACCAGGACTTCACCTTTGAAAAGCTGGCCGGCGCCAACGAGGTGCTGGATACCATCGCCGCCGCCCGGCCGGACCTCTCCGTGGAACGGGAGGAGCGGGCCCAGAGCGCCATATGACGGAAGCGCCGGAGGACTGTCCTCCGGCGCTTTTTCGCTCTTTTTCGGAAATTTACAAAATTCCTCTTGACCTTCCCCCTGCTGGAAGGTGTATCATGAACCCGGAAACCGAGGTGAGGAACTTGAAAATCAACGAGGTGGAGGCCCTGGTGGGCATTACCCGGAAGAACATCCGCTTCTATGAGGCCGAGGGCCTTCTGGCCCCCCGGCGGAACAGCGAGAACGGCTACCGGGATTACGGGGACGCCGAGGTCCAGGTGCTCCTCCAAATCAAACTGCTGCGGAAGCTGGGCGTTCCCCTGGAGGAGATCCGCCGGATGCAGAACGGGGCCCACACGGTGGGAGACGGCATGCGCCGCCATCTGGTCTCCCTGGAGCGGGACCGGGACAACCTGGAGCAGGCTATCCGCCTCTGCGCCGGGCTGACGGACCGGCATGAGCGGCTGGGGGATCTGGACGCGGGCAGTATTTTAAAGGAAATGGAAGCCATGGAGCAAAGCGGCGCCACCTTCCAGAATAAGCAGCGGCAGGACGTCCGCATCCGCTACGTGGCCCCGGTGGCCATCACCGTGATGATGCTGCTTTTGATGGGGGGCATCGCGGGGCTGATTCTCTGGCTCACCGCCCTGAGCGCCAAGGAAGCGCCCCCGGCCTTCATGCTGGCGATCATCGCCCTGGTTCCCCTGGTTATCAGCGGCGGCGTGGTGCTGGCCCTGGTTCAGCGGATTCGGGAAATCGGGAAGGGAGAGATTGACGATGCGAAAAACTACTAAAAAGAAGATCGCCCCCATTGTCATCACCGCGGCGGTGGTGCTGTATGTCGGGCCGCTGGTCCTGGCGCTTCTGGCGGCCATGGGCGGCCTTTTTGAGGAAGGGGGCTTTTTCCCTTTGATCTTCCTCGCGGCCTATCTGCTTATCGGCGGCGCGGTGATCGTTGGGGTAATCAAGGCCCTGCTCCAGCGGCTGGATGAGATTGACGGCGGCGAGGAGGAGGAGGCCAGCCGGTACTGAGCGCGAAAACGGGGCGCCTCCGAAGAAGCGCCCCGCGGGGATCGCGTTTACCAGTGCCCGTCCTCGGTGCGGCTGTGCTCCCGCCGGTTGCCGAGCTGCATGTTAAAGAGGACCTTGGTCAGGGAGTTGATTTCCTCCTTTTTCAGCTGGGCAAAGAGGACTCCGCAGCGGAATTCATTGGGCCCGCACTCCACCACCCGGATAACCTCGCCGATGAAATCCATGGCGACGTAATCCTCCAGCTTAACCTTAATCCGCAACACCTCGCCCTCCCCGTGGAGGTACTCCGAGGTGAAGCAGCAGCCGCCGGTGCTGATGTCCACCAGTTTGCACTCCTCCGGGCGCTCGAAGCGCTCGTCGTTCAAGTAGTAAATGGAGATGGGAACATTGTTCACCGCCAGGCGGAAGGTGTCCCGGTGGTTCTCGTGGACCTCCGGCTCCAGCTCCTTCAGCCGCATGAGAATGCGGGAGGACTCCTCTACGGTGGCCCGGAGATAGAATTGGTTCATCTTGTTGTCGCAGCCCCGGACATACACCGTGCTGCCCGGTTCGCAGACTTTAAAGGACAGTCCGCCGGGATGGCGGCCCATGGTGAGCTCCGCTCCCCCATACTCCGTAATCAGGCCTGTGTTCAACACCCGGCCGGACTTCTCCACCACCTCGATGGGCATTTCCCTGCACATCTCGGGGAGGCTCGGGCCCGTTTCCTCCAATGCCGGCGTCACCGGAGCGGGAATGTACTCCGCAAGGTCCTGGTCCCGGTTCAAAAATGAAAAGATACCCATACCGCACCACCTGTATCGAAAAGATTGGAAAGCCCTCCGGCCGGAGGCGGTTCTTTGGTTTGACCGCCGCTTATTGGGCATTATAGCATAAAACCTTTCCCGCCGCAAGCCCTTCCCCATTTTTACGGAGGAGGGAAACTCTGGGGGAATTTTCATCCCCCCCATTATACGATGAAGGGAGGGACCGCCGTGACGGTCTCCATGAACTTTCAAAAGCGCCGCCTGAGGCGGCAGGCCCTGCTGAGCGTGACGCTGTTCGTCCTGTTTCAGACGGCCTGCGCCGCCGTATTCGGCGCGCTGTGTTTTATCCCGAACCTGCCCAGGTGGGCAATCTGGCTTTTCGCCGCCCTGGCGGGCGGATGCGGACTGCCGGTCATTCCCGCCCTGGTGGTGTTAAAAGAACGTTTTCAAGAAATTGAAGGAGGAGAATCCGATGCTGCTGCTGACTATTGACTATGTGCCCGGAAAGGAACTTGAGGCCCTGGGAATCGTGAAAGGGACCGTGGTCCAATCCAAGAATTTCGGAAAGGACTTTATGGCGGGCATGAAGACCCTGGTGGGCGGCGAGATCGCGGGCTACACGGAGATGCTTAACGAGGCCCGGCAAATCGCCACAAAGCGCATGGTGGACGAGGCCCAGGCCCTGGGGGCCGACGCGGTGGTCAACGTCCGCTACGGCTCGTCTTCCGTGATGCAGGGGGCCGCCGAGGTGGTGGCCTACGGCACGGCGGTGAAGCTGAAATAATGCAAGCCTCTTTTCTTGACCACAGCGGCTTTCTGGTGGAGCTGAACTCCGCCGCGCTGCTGTTCGACTGGTGGAAGGGAGGGCTCCCGGCAATAAAGCCGGGGGTCCCCCTGTACGTCTTTGCCAGCCATGTTCACCCGGACCACTTCGATCCCCGGATTTTTGCCCTGGACGATGGGAGCCGGGAGGTGCGGTTTATCCTGGGCCATGACATCAAGCTCAGTTCCCGGAATCTCAGCCGCTGGGGCGTCTCGCCGGAGACGGCGGAGAAGTGCCGGAACCTCCGGGGCGGGGAGACGCTGGAGCTCTCTGGGGCCACGGTGGAGGCCCTGCCCTCTACCGACGAGGGGGAGGCGTTTTTGGTGACGGCGGACGGGCAGATCGTCTTTCATGCCGGGGATTTGAACTGGTGGCACTGGGAGGGGGAGGACAAGGGCTGGAACCGAAACATGGAGGTCGACTTTAAAAAATACGCGGAGGCGCTGCGGGGACGGACCATTGATCTGGCCATGCTGCCTCTGGACCCCCGGCTGGGGGAGGCGGGCTTTTGGGGCCCGGCGTATTTCCTCGAAACGGCGGAGATCCGGCGCTTTCTGCCCATGCACCAGTGGGGCGAGTTTGACTTTACCAGGAAATTTTTGGAAAAGCACCCAGCCTTTACAGACCGCGTCCTGCCGGTAAAAGAGCCTGGACAGGTCTTCGCGCTCTGACAAGGAAAAGCCCCTCCGGGAAGTTCTCCCGGAGGGGCTTCTTTTTATTCCTCTTTCAGCAGGTATTCCGGGCCGAAGCCGTGGGGCAGCAGCTCCCGGAGGGTCCGGGACAGCTCCTCCCCCTTGCCGTTGAGGCTGATAACCTCCATGTCCGGGGCGAACTCGTAGAGCACCTGACGGCAGACGGCGCAGGGGACGCAGAAGTCCTCACAGCGGCCCGCCACCGCGATGCGGACAAAGTCCCGGTGCCCCTCGCTGACGGCCTTGCCAACCGCCACCCGCTCGGCGCAGAGGGTGGGGGAATAGGCGGCGTTCTCGATGTTGCAGCCGGTGAAAACCGTGCCGTCGGAGCACTCCAGGGCCGCGCCCACGGGGAAGTGGGAGTAGGGAATATAGGCCCGGTCCAGCATAGCCACGGCGGCGGCTTTCAGTTCTTCTCTTGTCATGGAAAAAACTCCTTTCTTACTCCTCCGTCCAGGAGACCTCTCTCTGGGGGCGGACTTCTAAGTCTATGATGTCCTTGGCGTCGTAGAATTGGAGATAGCGGTCCCGGGAGTGGCGCAGAGTCGTCCCGTCCGGGTGGAGGCGGTCGCAGATAACGGCGCTGATATCCTTTTTGATAAAGCTGAAGCTCTCCACGCCTACGGAGCAGAAGACCCGGAAGCCCTGGCTCTGTAAGTACCGGAAAGCCGGGCCCGTTATGGTCCAATCGTTGCCGTCGGGGCGCTCACCGTGGGGGTAGAAGAGGATCGCGGTCTCCCCCACCAGGCTTCCCACCTCGTCCAGCCAGCGCTGGGTGTCCGCCTGGATGCGGGTCATGTTGCCGTCCCCCAGGCGGATGTGGCCCCAGGTGTGGCTTCCGAAGGTCCAGCCGGTGCGGCGGAGCTCTTCGACAATGGGCTGGACGGCCTCCCGCTCCTTCTGGCGGTTGGCCTCCTTGGCGTCGTCCCACTCCTTGGTGTCCGTCTGGGTGCGGTAGCCCAGGATGCCCTCGTAGCCCGTCAGGCTCAGGCAGCCCTTGGCCCCGAAGGGGGAGAAATCCGGGTGCTCCTCCACAAACTTGTCCAGGATGGGGATGGCGTCCAGGTCCCGGCTGACTACCTCGTTCCCCTCCGGGTCCAGGCCGTAGGAGGCGATTTTCAGGTCCTCCCCGATGATGAGCTTATGGGCAAAGCCGTTTTCCAGCATGTAGGGGTAGTAATTCGTATCGTCGTAGCTGAGGACCAAGGGCTTCTTTCCCTCGGGGAGGTAGAGGGTATTCCGGACCATATGGGGGCCGTCCTCCCCTTCCTCCTCGCTCCAGACGCTGTTGATATCCACCAGGACGTAGCCCTTGTCATAGACGCTTTGGAGGATTTTATTATACTCGTCCACGGTGACCATGAAGTCGTCCAGGCCGTTGGCCTGGTTATCCCCGTCGAAGGCCAGTTCCGGGTAGGCAATGACGGGATGGAAAAACAGGTGCTCTACAATGCCGGTCCAGGGGAGGTAACCCTCCTGCTCCTGGGTGGGGTCCTTGATTTCATAGGGCTCCTGGACGGGGGCGGGGGGCGGCTCCGGCTCTTGAATTTCCGGTTCCGGCGGGGGCGGCTCCTCTGCCGCCGGAGGGGCGGCAGCACAGGCGGTCAGGAAGAGGAAGCACAATCCGAGGATGCATAATCGGCGCATGGCGTCGGTTCCTTTCTGTCGAAAAATCTGTGGTCTTAGTATAGCAGATTCTCCGGCAAAAAGGGGTAACAATTTTATGACAGATTTTTGACAGCTTACTGGACCGGCCTTGCGGCGCTTGTCGAAATTTGGTATAATGACCGTGCTGTCCCTGCCCTAACCTGACAGCAGGGAGGGGGTGAGACCATGGGTATCCTCACTAATTTTATTGTGTCGGTAGCCGCAGGCATTGCCTGTTACTACATTTGCAAATGGCTTGACCGGCACAGCAGAGGCAGCTAAGCGAAACAAACTCCCGGAGAGGTAGGCTCTCTCCGGGAGTTTGTTTTTGCTGTGTGAAACCATGCTATCCTCACTAGCTTTTGGCAAGTATGAGTATACCACACCCGCCTGGAAAAGGCAAGGGGATTTTTCAGCGCTTCGTGCTGGGCTTGAACACCGAAGCCATGACGGCGGCGAAAAACGTCGCGGCGGCTACGCCGCCCGCCGCGGCCGTCAGGCCCCCGGTGAGGACCCCCAGCCAGCCGTCCATGTCCACCGCCTTGCGGACTCCCTTGGCCAAGAGATGGCCGAAGCCCGTCAGGGGCACCGTCGCTCCCGCGCCGCCCCACTGGGCCAGGGGTTCGTAAAGCCCCACGGCGCTGAGGATTACCCCGGCTACCACGTAGCCCGTTAGAATCCGGGCCGGGGTCAGCTGGGTCCTATCGATCAGTATCTGCCCGATGGCGCAAAGCACGCCGCCGCACAGGAACGCGTTCAAATAATCCATGAAAAAACCTCCCTTTTCCGGTAGCTTCTCCCGGCTGGGCGGTTTTATGCGGCCGGGTTGCACGGTTTCCGGCAACTCTTCCTTCATGGCCCCCCTTGTTTAGGTACAACCATATATCAAAACAGGAGGTTATTTTTATGAAGCAAACAGACCAGTATGGATTGAACCAATGGGATCTCTCCGACCGGATCCGCATGGAGGACTTCAACGCCGACAACTTCAAAATCGCCGCCGCCCTGGCCGGGCTCAGCGGGCAGATGGCCGGGATGGCTTCCGCCGCCGACATGGACAAGCTGAAAACCTCTCTGCAAAACGAGGACAAGCGGATCTGGAGGTCCATGCCGACCCAAGAAAACACCGTCTTCTCGGGAAACAGGGGGTTCCTGCCGTCCGCCGACGGGTCCCACTACGTTCTGGACCTCTCGAAGTATACCCTTTACAACTATTACTTCTTCGTCATGACCTTCTCCATCCCCAATTACGGCAGCGAGACCTATTACCTGGATTCCCTCCTGTCCAAGGGCTCCTGCATTTACGACGCGGGCGCGTCGAAGGAGGGTATGGCCGTCCTTCTTCCCGGGGGCTCTTACTCTCTGCTGTTCCTTCCGATGAAGCAGAGCGACGCTTATATGAGCACGGTCTTCACGGGTCCAACCTGCGGCGTCGGCCGCTCCATGGTTACCTACGAGCAGGCCACCGGCCTCCGGCTGCGCCCGGCCTCGGGCGTCCTCAGGCCCACCATGCAAATATACGTTCATTTCACGAGCATCGGCTGAAAAGAGCGCCCCGGGCCGAAGCCCGGGGCGTCTCTCTATCCGAATTTTACAGCGTCAGATTTCGCTATCAGATCACCATGGTGCCCTGCAGCACGATGACACCATTCGCATCGCGAATCTGCCAGGGATACGTGCCAGCAGCCAGAGGGCTAGTGATACATACGGTGCTTTGAGAGTTGTTGAAGCCGGCGCCACTTACCTGGAAGAAGAAGTAGTGGGGGCCGACAGAGGCGTTGCTCAGCACATCGTCCTGAATCAAGGTCCCAGCGCTATTCTGCATCGTGAAGGTGTGGTTGCCCTGTTCGGTGACCGTGTACTTGAACAGCCGGTTGTCGCTGGGGTTGCCAATGAAGTCCATGCCATCGAAACCGCTGGAGTTCGGAACACCAGGCAGGGTGGGGAAGACATACTGGCCGTCCTCGAGAGCCTTAAGCTGGTCAACGTAACCCGCCGCTTCCTGCTCAGTCAGGCCGGTATCCGGATCTACGGGCGTAATCGCCGTGATCTTGTCGCTGCCAACGTCCAGGGGACGGCCGTTGCCCGCAAAGGCAATCGGAGTCACCGTGAAGGTGCCGTCGGCCATCAGGCTGCCGTTGGAGTCCTTGATCTCCCAATTGAAAGTGCCGTCGGTCAGGGGGACAGCGCTTCCGCCGCCCGCGGAATCATAGCCAGCCAGGCTACCGGACGCAGAATTAGAGTTGTGGAACACAGTGCTGTACTGCTTGGAAACCTGGACATTGAAGATACTGTTCTCCGTGCTGCCATCCGTGCAGGTGGAGC
>Ga0224740_10492_pt1 | contig 11062 bp, 12 predicted proteins | sample LIM_E_Water_Bulk_FD_161634 | JGI IMG/M metagenome (GOLD analysis project Ga0224740, IMG submission 161634) | Enriched cells from gastrointestinal tract of the lab mouse from Pacific Northwest National Laboratory (PNNL), Richland, Washington... | ecosystem: Host-associated > Mammals > Digestive...
CATGCTTGAAGGAGCGCAGGGAAGAATACATATTCTCAATCTGATTGGTATATTCCTGCAATCTGTGATACGAATCCTGACGCGCATCCATATCTGCCTTTTCTTTGTTTGCTTTTAGGATGTTTACAATCAGAACCATACTGACTGTAAAGTAGCAGGTGAATAAAATGCAGTTAAAAAGTACAATCTTCCGTGTATATCCAATCATATCTCCCATTATGATGTTGAATAAAAACACAAACAGGCAGGCAAGCAGGTTAGTTGCTATAAGTAACAGGAGCTGCCTGGATAAAACTACCTGCAGCTTGTGTATAAGAGAATGAAGCAGTCTGCTCAATACAGGAAAAATGCAGGCAATGAGAGCAATATAAGAGATCATATAAATCAAATATATGAAGCTGGACTGCAAATCTTCTGCTGAGTAGATTGGGTAGATCAATGTATCCCATGCCATAGAATAGAGATTATCCAATAGTACACAAATCAGGTAAGCTGCAATAACGGTACAGATATTCATAAGCCGATGAGAGTCTATGAAAGCGATGTATGTACAGACGCTTATTAGTAAAAGAACAACCCCTGCATTACTCAGAGCAACTCCCATCAGCAGGATATTGATGAACAGTATTGTAAAAAGAATCAATTTTTGTTTTATTTTCAGATTGAACGGCAAAAAACAGCATATAGGAATTAAATAGATGAGAACATTAAAAAAATATGACAATATCTGCATTAAATATAAGTCCTTCCTATAGTGTATTCTCAGAGAAAACATCAATATGTGTATCTACAAAAATATGAACAATTGTGATTATACTACATATTTTTGAAAGGAGCAACGTTTATTCAGTAATAATCGTTGTGTTTTTTTTGAAAAAGTACGATTTTTCATTGTAAAACATATTTTATTCAAGAATATAAAAAATGAAGAAATATGGGTTATACTCTACTTACGAAATACGAAATGCGAAAGGACAAAGAAGAAATGAAGAAAAATATAAAAAAGACGATTGGTAACATAGCTATTAATCTTGGGAAATATGCTGTAGGAAAATCAATTGTTATGGGAATGTACGATCCTAAGATTCCGGATATTCTGAAAATAAATAATAAGGAAAGAAAATAGAACTTATGCTTTGGAGCCATTGTTTCAGGACGGTTCTGTAACAATAAGATAGTTGAGAGGTGTAGGCAGATGGAATTAAAGTTAAAAAATGTATCGAAAGATTATGGCAGCGTATTGGCGGTAGACAATGTCAATTATTCGATGGAAACAGGCGTGTATGGGCTGCTGGGAGTGAACGGCGCGGGAAAGACGACGCTGATGACGATGCTCTGTACAGTAACCTGTCCCAGCGCGGGAGGGATTACATGGGACGGGGACGACATTTTCGAATTGGAAGAGGACTATCGGGGACTGCTGGGATATCTGCCCCAGGACTTTGGGTATTATCCGGATCTTTCTGTTTTCGATTATCTGATGTACATTGCGGCACTCAAGGGTATCCCTCCGGCTGCGGCAAAAAAGAGAATCCGCGAGCTGCTGGATATGGTCGGGCTGTTAAAATACAGGAAGCGGAAAATGAAGGCACTGTCTGGCGGGATGGTAAGGCGTGCCGGGATTGCACAGGCCATGCTGAACGACCCCAAAATCCTGATACTGGATGAGCCGACAGCGGGGCTTGACCCGAATGAACGGATTCGTTTCCGCAACCTGATCAGCGAGTTATCGGAGGATCGTCTGGTATTGCTCTCTACCCATATCGTGTCAGATGTGGAATATATTGCAGAACAGATCGTGCTGATGCAGGAAGGCAGATTCTTTCGCACCGGAACATCAGAGGAACTGATTGCCGGCATGGATGAGGAAGTCTGGACCTGTACGGTTCCGAGGCAGAAGGTAAATCAATATATACAGCAGTATCCGGTGGGGAATGTGAAGCATGTATCCGGCGGAGCAGAGCTTCGGATCATTTCAAAAACCCGTCCTTCCGAGAATGCGGTACGGGAAGCCCCCACGCTGGAGGATGCGTTTCTGTTGTATTTTGGTGAAAATGGAGGTGATGAAGATGCTGCGGTATGAAATGAAAAAATTCTTTTCAAAAACAATTAATAAGGTGATACTGACCGTGTTGCTTTTGGTGACCATCATACTGGGTTTTCTTGCGGCCGGAAACATATTCTATGCAGATATGGAAGGGAAAAGCCTTACCGGGATCAGCAAGCTAACTGCCGGGCGGCGTATTGCGGCGGATAAGAACCGGTGGAGAGGCGAGCTGACAACAGAAAGGCTGGCTGAAATCGGGAAAAGCTATCACGAGCTAAAACAACAGTATCCGGAAGAAATCCCGGATGCGGAATATGGCGGGATTGTGCAGTCCTACGATGATATTCTATACTTTGCGGCTAAGGTGTATACACCGGAATCGGACTTTATAGGGGACGCAAGGGCGAATCTGACAGAAGAGGATATGATTCATCTGTATGACACATATGCAGAGAATTTGCGGAAAATGCCGGAAGAATACGGCGGCACACCGGAAAAGGAAGAGTATCTAAGAAAGCAGTACGGGAAAATAGAAATTCCGGTTACTTACGAAGCTTACGATTCGTGGGATACAATGTTAATCTATGCGGAAACATACGTGATCATCCTGGCGGTTGCCATTGGATTTTTGGCTGCCGGAATCTTTGATGAAGAATTTCGGAATCATGCGGAGCTGGTGTTTTTCACAACAAAATATGGACGGTCAAAAGCGGCAAAAAATAAAATTGTGGTGGGAATGACGATGGCAACCATTGTTTTCTGGGCAGGAGTCGGGCTCTTGTCATTGATTTCATTTGGAATCATGGGAGTGAGCGGTTTTGACACGCCATATCAGATTGTAGATCCTTACAGCAGTTCTTCCACAACGCTGGGGCAGAATTATCTTTTGCTCGTGGGGTGCGGCTATATTGCCAGCTTGCTGTCTGCATCGGTTACCATGCTGGTGACGGCAAGGATGCGCAGCGAAAAGGTGGCGGTCTGCATTCCGTTTTTCATGTATATAGTGCTGCTTTTTATTGCCGGGGCACTTTCTAAAGTTACGAAAATTGTATATTTTACGCCGGATGTGCTGGTCAATATAGTGAGAGCTGTAAAAGTCCAATTTATTTTCCAGATAGGAAGCGTCGTATTTCGGCAGATTCCATTTGTGATGGGAATATATTTCGCGGCTTCTGTATTGTTACTGCCGTTTATATATAGAAGCTATTCCAGATACAGGCTTACAAAAATAGGAAGCAGACATGTGCGGAAGAGAAATTCTTTCGGACATGACAGGAGAAAACGGCTTGAAAAGGTCTGAATTACTCATGTTGTATGCAGCCTGCCTTGCAGAACAAATTGGAGGTGCGCAATCCATGGTAATACAAGGCGTGGAGCGTTTTAATAACAGGAGTTTCAGAAAATAAACAAAAAAAGGAGAATTTAAATGAAGGTTGTAAAGGAAAACAATTCAGGAGTTACACCAAAAGCGGGTTGCGTATGCTCAGAAGGTTGGCAGAATACAAGGGGTATTTGGGGACCAATTTGGAATTGCAATTGTAACTGTGACGGTTATGGGGATGCGACTTTCAATGCAAATTTCAAGTTGGCTAAAAATGCGTAATACTTAAGTAGTATAGGTCTAACGATGTCGGGGGAGCAGAAAGAAAAAGCTTCCCTGCTAACATCTAATAAAAATTGGAGGATATAAAATGAAAATTGTAAAAGAAAACAATTCGGGAATCACACCAAAAGCGGGATGTGTATGTGCAGAGGGGTGGCAGAGTACAAGAGGTCTATGGCAACCTTTGTTTGGTTGCAATTGTAATTGCGACGGTTATGGGAAGGATACTTTCTCGGCAAATAAAAACCTGGCATCTAATGCATAAAAAGTAGCAATAGCTATCTTACTGATGGGGAAGTAGACGAGTCGCACTTCCCCTGTTATTACCCAGATGAAATACGAGATTGTGTAGAAAAGGATATAAGTGAAATGAATAATCAAAGATATGGAATGCTTTTTGATACGTCAGCAGATATACATTATTACTATGATGCAGGAACTGGTAAAGTGGTTTCCTGTACAAATGATGAAAAATTGTTTATTAAACAGATTTTAAAGAATGAAATTGCAATAAAAGATGCAAAGAACATGAATCAAGAGTTTGGGGAATTTGCAGATGAAGAGAATTTGTTTTCTGATCATGAATGGAACTTTTTAGCACCGTCAAAAGAAGAATTTATCAACTCTGTCAAAGGAAATTGCCAGCAGATTGTATTAGAACTAACAGAAGGCTGTAATTTGCGGTGTGAATATTGTGTTTATAACGAACATCATCCAAACTTCCGGGGATATTCGAATAAGAAAATGACTTTTGAAACTGCAAAAAAGGGAATTGATTTAGTTCTTCATAATTATGAAGGGGAAGAATTTGCGTTATCTTTTTATGGTGGTGAGCCATTAGTGAATTTCCCATTGATGAAAGAGTGCATAGAGTATACCAGGAAAGCATATCCGAATAGAAATGTAACATACAGTTTTACTACTAATTTAACACTTCTAACACAGGAGATGGTAGATTATTTTAAAACTCTTGAGAACATTGATATTTTATGTAGTCTGGATGGTCCAGAAAAGATTCATGATAAATACCGTAAGGATGTCAACGGTGATGGAACCTTTGAACGGGCAATCGAGAAGTTTAACGTGTTACGAAAGGAATATTATAATCCAGCGAAAAAAAGAAATTTGATGATAAACTGCGTGATGGTTCCTCCGTATACAAAGAAAAAATTAAAGGAGTTATACTGTTTTTTCTATGAGGAACTGAAGGTGCCAAAAGAAATCAGTTGTAATTATTCGTATGTAGATCTTGGAGATATGAAAGTTGACAACGCAACAAACGTATCGGATAAGGAAGAATGGCAGATTAGTCCGCTGGAGGAATATGCAGCAGATGACTTTTTGGAAAAAAAGGAAGATGCCAGATTTTGGAAGATGATAAATCTGGAACTATATAAAGTGGCAAATCGAGATATTGCCCAAAAAGGCGTGATTGAAGGCGGATCTTTACATGGAAACTGCGTTCCAGGGCAGCGAAGGGTTTACGTAACGGTTGACGGGGATCTCAGAACATGTGAAAAAGTAGGGAATATACCGTGTCTGGGAAATTGCGAAAAAGGCTATGATTATGACAAGAGTTATAAATTCTATATAGAGGATTATATTAAATATTATCAACCGAAATGTAATAATTGTTGGGCAAGAAATATGTGCAGTGCGTGCTATAGTAATACAATTTCTGATAATTGCGATACACCATATATATCCGGCGAAATGTGTAATTCGTCTCGTAGACTGGTTCGGGAAATGTTTATAAATTATTTCCGGCTTTTTGAGAAAGATAAGGAAGGGTTAGAGATAGCGCTTAGTAAAGTAAAGCTCAAGTAGGCATAAACTACAGGAATGATTTGTCAGAAGAGAAATAATGTGAGCATAGAAGGATGGGATTGAGAAAAGAAAGAGGCATTATCGCAAATTTAATATGGTGTTTAAAACAACTGTGTAAGTATAAAAAAGAGTTTATTGGAGTGTTTTTGATTGAATCCATTGTAAGAGGGATATCACCGGTGGTTTCTCTGGTGCTGATTCAGCAAATCATAGATATGCTTCAATATAAAACAGATAAGATAGACCAGATTATAATAAAGCTATTGATTTTGTCCGTATTTCAGCTTCTGTGTGGAATTAGCTTGAACTATATACAATTGGCTCTGAAAAATTGGGAACTTGAATATGATGCGCATTTTCAGGCAAGTATTTTAAATAAGATCTCGATACTTGATAGTAAAGACTTCGAAAACACAGAAACCTATAATTTGATTAATCGAACCCAATATGATGGGAATGCCGGAATACTTGGTACAATTAAAACCATGTTTTCATTAACATCAGCAGTAGTTAGTATGGTATCTTATGCTGTCATTATTATTAAATATAATATTTTAATATTTGTATTAATAATTTTGATTCCAATAATCCGATATTTTTTTGAAAAAAAATATAATTTGGCAGAATACGAGGTGAACAAAAAGAATACAGAAATAAGCAGACGAACGGCTTATATCTCATTTTTGCTGACGAATTCTGAAAATTTTAAGGAAATAAAATCATACAATCTGTTTGATTTATTCGTTGAGCAATACAAAAATTTCAAAGAACAATATAATTTTGATTTTATAATTCTGTTCAACAAGAGTACAAGAACATACAGTATTATTGAAGTATTAGAGAGAATAATGGATTGTTTTATAATGACAATAATTTTAATACAAACATTTTTTGGCAGATTGTCGATTGGAAATTTTATCTTATACAATAATTCGATTGACAATCTAAAAGAGAATACTATGTCGATGCTTTCGCAAGTATCTTATATTTATAAGAACAGCGCAATGATTGAACAGATAAGAAGATTTTTTGAAATAGTTCCGGAAGATATTCATGAAAAAGGAGTGTATGTTGAAGAAATTCAAAAAATCACATTAAAAGACATTGCGTATCGATATAGGGGTAAAAATGAATATGCTCTTAGAAATATTAATTTAGAGTTCAGCAAAGACGATTTTGCAGTGTTAGTTGGATATAACGGGTCAGGGAAATCAACATTAATAAAGATAATTATGGGCATTTATAGCGATTATGAAGGTGATATTTTTGTAAACGATATAAATTTAAAGGATGTTAATTTGGATAATTATCGGAGAAGGATCAGCGTAATGTTCCAAAATTATATTAAATATGAAAATACTATTGCAGACAATATAAAATATGGGCATATAGAAAAAGCATGTGAGTCAGATATAGGTAATATATTAGATAAGGTTGCGCTTACGGAATTTAAAGAGTGCATGGGGCAGTCTTTGGGCTACCAGTTTACGGAAGGAACACAGATATCATTGGGACAGTGGCAAAAGCTGGCGTTAGGACGGACATTAATAAAGCCTGCTGATATGTATATATATGATGAGCCAAATGCATCTCTTGACGTTATATCTGAACAATCTGTTCTCAATACAATATATGATGAAAGACAGAATAAAATGACAATACTTATTGTTCACAGGTTTAGTTGTATGCTGGAAAAAGCAAATAAAATTATTGTTTTAGAAAAAGGTGAAGTTCAAGAAACAGGAGTACACGAAGAGCTGTTAAAGAATAACGGCTTATATCACCATTTGTATTCTGTACAAAAAGAAATGGCGATATCAGATGAGGAATAATAAAGAAATGGGTGAAAATGAGGCACAAAATAAGGAGAAAAAATGAAAAGAAATTCAATTTCGCTGAAGATTTTGTCGATTGCTTTAGGGGCTGTACTCTTTGCTATGGTTTGGATCAGTATGGAATATATGGCGGCAGTAAAAGAGTCAGATATATCTCTAGGATGGAACCTGATACTTGTGAACAGAGAACACCTGATTCCAAAGGATTATAAAGTGGAACTTACGGAATTATCGAATGGAGAAAAAGTGGATTCCAGAATATATCCGGAGCTGCAGGAGATGTTTAATGATGCGCGTGCTGCCGGACTGGATATGTTTGTTGCGGATGGATATCGGACAGAAACCGAGCAACAAGATTTGTTGGATGATAAAATTCAAGATTATAAAAACGAGGGGCACTCAGGGCAAGAGGCAAAGAAACTTGCAAAGCAATGGGTGAGCATTCCCGGAACAAGTGAGCATCAATTGGGAATTTCGGTTGATATCAATGCGGAAACATTGGTCAGCTCGGATGAAGCAGTGTATGCCTGGCTTGCGGAAAACAGTTATAAATATGGATTTATAAATCGATATCCCGCAGATAAAACGGAAATAACAGGTACAATTTATGAACCCTGGCACTACCGATATGTGGGGAAACAAGCTGCAATGGAAATATACTCTCAGAACCTTTGCTTAGAAGAATATGTGGAGCAATTGAGACTATAGATGTACTGTCGAGTAGATGCAGGGAGTAATCCCCACATCTACTCGACATCGTTCGGAACAGTGGCTGTTTTCACAGCGGATACTTCGTGTATTTATGTTCTGAGCAGTCGCGCATTTATAAGAAATAGACATTAAAATCGCCCTAGTACAGCATTGCGTAATTAACGGTGTTCTGCACCTGCTATTTCTATCAGTACTGCGTTGGAAGTCTTATGGACAGGAGAAAACGGAAAATTTAAAGCTGGGGGAGATGAAGTGTTCAGGATATATTGATATCAGCGCAAAGCATTTTCCGAAGATGCAAATGACAGTAAACGGAAACTATATAAATTACTTTATAATTTCGGAAAAGGGATTCGAAAATTTAGGGATGGAAGAAAAATATTTCGCGTTATCTATAAACGCAGATAAACAAAAAGAACCGGTTATGAAGCAAAAGATAAAGTCATTTGTTCAGGAATACAATAAAGATACAGAAGAATGGAATCAAATTACGCTGTATTGTAATTCGGATCTTTTGGCTGCCGCGAAAAAATATATAACGGCAACAAATCTGGTTTTAGGCACACTTGGCGCTATCCTGTTGTTTATCGGTATCATGAATTATATAAACACGATTTTTACGGATATACAGGTTCGTAAGCATGAACTGGTCATTATGGAAAGCATCGGTATGACCGGAAAGCAATTAAGAAAATTGCTGATGATTGAAGGAATTGGGTATTGGGGGATTGTTTTAGCCTTAGAAGCAACAGCCGGATACATGGTTCTATGGATGATGGGAAAAAGAATAAAAGAACAATTACCCTATTTTAAATTTTCTTATCCATGGGGCTGCTTTTTCCTACTTGCCGTTATCCTTTTAATAATGTGTGCGGCAATATCTGAATATATGTATCGAAAATCTGTCAGTGGAAGTATTTCTGAGAGACTAAAATCAGAATAGCAGAGGGCAGGATGGTATTGGTTACTGTTCACACGGCGTCGTGCACCCTGCTGCACGGCGTCCGGCCAATAAAGTAACATTTGCCATAATATCCAGCCCCTCACCGAATCACAACGATTTCTCAATACTTGAAAAGGAACCATTCTCCGTAGTATAATGAAATTACAACAAGAAAGATCAGGAGCCGCTGCCCAGCGCATAAGGAAACATGCCGCTTTGCGGCTGCGGCTGGCGCGCTGCTCACGGCAGATTTCATCGGCCGTAAGGAGTTGTAGAAAAATAAGTGATACAGATTGCGCAGGATATTTCAGTTATTTTTCTACAACTCCTAAGTATAACGGAAACGGAGGATACGGTATGTCAGATTTAAGAATAAAGGAATATCTCGCCCAGGCCGGGATCCGCAGGGTCCATGAGCTGGACACCGCTCTGCTGGAAGCCTTCGGGCAGGAGGAGGGCCAAAAGCATATTAAAAAGCTGACGGAATTGTATGACCGTTCAGAAGAACGGCTGTTCTATGGAAGTAAGGACACAGCCTATCTCCGCCGCCAGGAGGAGCTTGTGGATTATCTGAACCAGAGCCTGCAGATGAGCCTTTTGGCAGCTTCTTTTTATGACCGTGTGTTTTTCCGGAGGGCGATGGAAGCGCTGCTCCGATATGAGCGGTTTTTTGCGGGGGACATTCTGGATATGGGCTGTGGAAATGGGATCCTGACCTGTTTTTTGGCGCGCGTCCATCCTGACGCTTCTGTGACCGGCCTGGATCTGTCGCAAATGGCTGTTTCCGCGGCGGAGGAGCTCGCCGGGAGACTGCGGACGGATAATGTACGTTTTGCCTGTCCTCAGGCGCTGAAGCAAAAGAAGTATGACACCGTGTTTTCCTGCCGGACGGTACATGAGAATGCCAGGTGGAGGCCGCTGATTGAAGAGATGAAAGCGGCGCTGCTGTCAATGGAAGAGCCGTCAAAACGGTATGAAGGGTATGTGAGGGAGCTTTCGGCGCTGGTAAAACCCCAGGGGTATCTTGTCAGCATAGAGCGCTGTGAAGAGGACGATGCATGCGCCGGTCTGATCCGCGCTCTGGCAGGCGTGGGACTTTGCCAGGTAAAGGGCACCTGCATGCAGTTTTCCTGTAAAAACGGAGACGAAATGGCTGCGTTTCAGGCAATGGTCTTTCAGAAGGCAGATGGATGACTATAAATGAAGGTGCATTTCAGCAAGACAGGGCTCCGCAACGGGAACGGATGAAAAATCCTTAAGTGAATATTGAGAAAAGCTATTTTTTAGAAGTTGTAGAAAAATAACTGGGACATCCGAAGAAATATCCTGCGTAATCCGCATCAGTTATTTTCTACTACTTCTTACAGCCTGTATCGTCCAGGCAAAACTTCTGCCCGGCGGTTCCTAAATCAGCTCAATCGTCACCCCATCCGGCAGGCTGATCCAGTTCTCCTTAATCCGGCGGCAGCCGAATTCCTCCGCGCGGGCGATCACCGTTTCCTTCTCCTTTGCGGAAATCGCCAGATGGTCATATAATGTCCCTGCGGCGGGCTTCTTTGCGGCTTCATTGAGCTGAACTCCTTCATGGAACCAGATCTTCCGCTCCGGAGCGTCTCCGGCCGTCTTTTGGATGGTCATTTCAAAAACCTTTGTAAAAAAATCCAGATACCAATCTAGTCGGTCTACAGACAGGGCGATGTGATGCAGCGTATACTTCATAAAAATCTCTCCTTTTCTAAGTACTTTCCCTCTCCACAAGCGAAGACTGATAAACCAGGTGCCGGGGGCCGGACTTATGCTCTTCGGGGGAATCGATCTCTTCGATCGTCATAAGCGCAGCCTTCACTCCGATCTCGTGGGCGGGCATTTCCATGGAGGTCATGGCGGTTTCCAGCATTCCTCCTATGATGTGTCCGGTCAGGCTGATGACACGGATCTGCTCCAGGCGCCGTCCTTGTTCCTTGAGCGCGCGGAGCGCTCCGATCCCCTGCACATCGGCGGCGGCCATGATGGCGTCCAGCTTCGGATTGGTTCCCAGCAGCTCCAGGGTGCAGTCATAGCCGTATTCCAGACTGTGTACACTTGCGGGCTGAGGG
>Ga0224740_10493_pt1 | contig 11028 bp, 10 predicted proteins | sample LIM_E_Water_Bulk_FD_161634 | JGI IMG/M metagenome (GOLD analysis project Ga0224740, IMG submission 161634) | Enriched cells from gastrointestinal tract of the lab mouse from Pacific Northwest National Laboratory (PNNL), Richland, Washington... | ecosystem: Host-associated > Mammals > Digestive...
CTTGATAAAGATTTAGTTTTTTATAAGGTAAATGAAAGGCAAAAAGAAGTAGTTATCTATGCAGTGGTAGATCAAAGAGAAGATTTTTTAAGCATTATTCAAGGATTATGAAGGGATCGCTGTGAAGAAGTGATTCCTTTTATACTAAAAATTTCGATACATTAAAACCGGAAGAAGAAATTATAATTGCATTAGTTATGAAATTTTTAATAAAAGAGAAGATCAAGGGATATGTAGCCTATGATTGTTTAATTTAAAATATACACGACATATTGAGGCCGTTGTTCTGTTGCAAAAAAATAAAAATCGTTGAATGAGGGATATAAGTTATACTAATTTGTATCTTTTTAATGGTTTTTAAATATATGTATAATCGTGTTTTATTTGCAATATATGATTGTGCATAATATTGAGTAGGGTTATAATGTGCGTATAATTTGAACGGAAGAATGAAACGAATGGTAAAAAGACTATTCTTATAGAAGGAGTACGTCGTATTGGCAAAAGCAATGTTGTTATTCAAGCAGTATACGCTTGTAGGTGGAACGCCAATGCCGGTCATAAAATTTCTTGAAAATAATAAAAGTTTTTTTGAAGCAGATAAAGAAAAAAGAGTAGTGTTTAAATAAATAAAAGAGAGAGCGCAGGTAGATTAATATGAGGAAACATTTTTTTGATTAGCGTATTCAATGATTTCTAATGAATGTTTTTCATATAGTGATCCAAGTGTAGGATTATCAATCAATGAAGTAAGAACGTATGTGAAATGTTATTTTGGAGATATATTTTTTTAGTAAGGTATGCTTTTGATGAAAATGAATTATTGGAAAAAGTATATAAACAGATACTTTTAGATAAGTTATCTTTGAATAAGGGGTTTACTGTACATGATTTGCATCATTATCAAACCTTCAAGCTATGTAGGAAATGTGTGTTTAGTATCAAGAAAAGATAAATAAGCAATAGGGAGAAACGAAAATGAAAAAGATTACCGAGGTTATAAGAGGAATCCAATATTCTTTACAATTTCAATATTTGCGAACAGGGGCGACGAAAAACGGATGGAGAATGGGGCCTGATTTATATGCGAAATGCCCTCAATGTGGATATTATATGTCGTTGGATCCAGTACAAAATGAAAGTTGCCCTTGTGGTAATCTGACTAAAGATAGCGATTATGGAAGATTCGGAGCAAGAACCGGAGATGAATCTATAAAGATATATCAGAAGAAAAAATAACGCTGAATTCTAAATCATTTTGTTCATATTGGATCTATTGTCTATGACAGAAGATGAAAAGAGATGCGTTATATGGAAGTAAGGGAAGTGGAAGTATGATAAAGTTTGTAACACCACAGCTGCAGCATGAAAAACTGGCGCAGGAGTATATGGAAGAACATCGCCGATACGGTGAATATACATTGCATGGTTCTGCTTTGCTGGATAGTGAAAGAAGCTATGATCAATGGGTCGGTATGATCCATGGCAATCGCTGCCGGGAAACGGTAACAGAGGGATGGGTTTCGGCCAGTACGTATTTTGTGATGGATGAGGAAGAAAGAGAAATTATCGGCATGGTAGACATACGCCATGAATTAAATGAGTTTCTCAGAAGCTATGGCGGACATATCGGTTATGGAGTGCGCCCTTCTAAAAGAAGGCAAGGATATGCCTCTTTGATCTTACGCAAAGCATTGCAGTATTGTAAGCTTTTGCATATACAAGAAGTGATGATATCGTGCAATGCGGATAATGAAGCCAGTAGAAGAACGATCTTATCGTGCGGTGGACAGTTGGAAAAAGAATTGACGAAGGATGGGCAGCCATATCAGATTTACTGGATACGATTGCCGGCAGTGAAGCTTTGTGAAATGGATGCCTCTGCTAAGAAACATATCCTGCAAACATCCTTTTATAGTCAGATACCGCTGCGATTGAAGAGTTTTCAAGGTAAAGAGAAAAAGAAACGAGTACTGTTAGAACGTATTATCGAAGAATTCGCTTATGAAGAGCTATATACGGAAAAAGAAGTGACCCGGCTTTTGTCATCTATATATGACGATGCGGTGCTGCTGCGTCGATATCTTATCATTTACGGATATATGCAGAGAAAGAAAGACGGGAGCTGTTACTGGAGAACATAGATCTATGAGGGGATCTTCTTTTTCACAAAAGAAACAGAGGTGATAACTATGCTGATGCTCATATCTCCAGCGAAGAATCTGAAGCCTTTGGTAAGCGATCATCCGCTAAGCATACCCGTATTTGCGAAAGAGAGCGAGCGCATTTTGAAAGAACTGAAAAAATATCGCCTGGAGGAACTGATGATGCTTCTGCAAGTAAAAGAGCCCCTCGCATTTCTTAACATGGAACGCTATCGGGAGATCGGTTATGATGATATGGGAACAGCGGCATTTCTTACTTACCATGGTATTCAATATAAATACATGGACCATCGGGATCTTACGGATGATGATATTTTTTACGCAAACGATCATCTACGTATTTTATCCGGCTTTTACGGTATCGTGAGACCTCTGGACAGCGTATATCCATATCGCTTGGAAATGCAGACAAAACTATCTATAGGAAAGCATGCGGATTTATATGCGTATTGGGGCGATCGATTGATGAAAGAAATACGCAAAGAGTTGAAAAATCATCCGGAACCGGTTTTGTTAGATCTATGCAGTCAGGAATATACAAAGTCTTTCTATCCGTATTTGCGGGAAACAGATCGGTATGTAAACATTGTATTTCGCATATGGAAAAACGGTAAGCTGAAAACGGAAGCAACGCAAGCCAAGATGGCCAGAGGAATGATGGTACATGATATGATCAAATATCGGATGGAAACGTTGGATGATGTAAAAAGATTTCATAGCGGAGGATATGTTTATCATGATGAATGCTCCGATGAGCGAAGTCTTGTATTTATAAAAAAGTAAGAAATGAAAAGAAATTATAAAAGCTATAGAAATTTCAGTGCGTATCCTGTATAGTTAAGTTAACGCATATCATATTGTTTGAAAGAGAATAATATGTATGGAAAGGGGATAGGAAATGAAACGGTTATGTGTTATTTTAATGGCTGTATGCATGTTGGCAGGCTGCAGCGGAGGAAAAGAGAAGAAGGTCATCTGTAAAGAAGAATACGATGGCGATGCTTATGTTTACGAGTTTTATGCTACAGGGGATACGATGAACTCTCATACCATCAAGGTCGATGCGGATTTGAAGGTATGGGAATTGGATGAAGAAGATCTGTCCGAAGAAAATATTGAATCTACAAAAGAAATGCTGGATGAATATTATATGGATATCTATATGGGGCTGAAAGGGATAAAGACGACATCTGCGATCGATGAAAATAAGACAAAGTATACAGCGACCATAGAAATCGACTTTTCTAAGGTAGATTTTAAGGAATTGGAAAAGGCGGATCTGGTAGATGAGGGAACGCAGGAGATCTCATTGGAGATGACGTTGGAAGATTACAGTAACTGTACGGAAACAGAATTATAATATATGGGCATGATAATGAATCATGCCTTTTTTTATCGAAAGATCGCGTTATTTGTCAATGGAAAGAACGGTCATAAGAGGCGGTTTATGATAATATAATGATGATGCCGGGTATATGACTTTGCGATGGAAAGACAAAAAAACCGTTAAAAAGGGTATTGACTTTTTTTAAGATGTTTGCATTGATTGATAAGGTTTTAACATTTTTTGAAAACGCATACATAAAAGTTGATTTTCTTAAGGAAAAGGGTAGAATTTTCATTGGAAAGTTATTATACTAAGTATATAAAAATAAATTCCTAAGGGGGGATTTACAGATGAGACAAAACAATATGGTGGCCATGATCCTGGCCGGAGGGCGCGGTTCTCGACTGCATGCCTTAACCAAAAAGATCGCGAAACCGGCCGTTTATTACGGCGGTAAATACCGTATCATCGATTTTCCTTTAAGCAACTGTGCCAATTCCGGGATCGATAATGTCGGCGTTCTGACACAGTATGAATCTACCTTGTTGAATTCTTATGTATCGGCGGGTGGTCGCTGGGGTCTGGATGCAAAAGACAGCGGTGTCTATGTCCTGCCTCCAAGAGAAAAAGAGGATGCGGATTTAGGAGCTTACCGAGGAACGGCAGATGCCATTTCTCAGAACATCGACTTTGTCGATACGTTCAATCCGGAATATGTACTCATTTTATCAGGGGATCATATTTACAAGATGAACTATGCAAAGATGCTGTCCCATCACAAAGCGTGTGATGCCGACGCAACCATTGCGGTGCTTCCTGTTCCGATGGAAGAGGCCAGTCGTTTCGGAATCATGAATACGGATGAATCCGAGAGGATCATCGAATTTGAAGAGAAGCCGGAGCATCCGAAGAGCAACTTGGCTTCCATGGGTATTTACATCTTTAACTGGAAATTGCTCAGAAAAATGCTGCAAGCGGATATGGATAATCCCGAGTCTTCTCATGATTTCGGAAAGGATATCATTCCGAAGATGCTGGCGGAGGGCAAGCGTCTGTATGCCTATAAGTTCCAGGGTTATTGGAAGGATGTAGGTACGATCGATTCCCTCTGGGAAGCAAATATGGATCTGTTAAGTAAAAACAATGAGTTGGATCTTGCCGATCAGAGCTGGAAGATCTATACCGAGGATGTAGCGACCATGCCGCATTATTTGGGGAAAGATGCACAGATCGTGCGTTCCTGTGTAAATCAAGGCTGCTATATCAACGGAAAGGTAGAAGGTTCTGTTTTGTTTACCAATGTCAAGGTAGCAAAAAATGCTCAGGTAAATGACTCTGTCATCATGCCGGATGTTGAGATCGGGGAAGGTGCCGTTATCAATCGTGCGATCGTTGCCCAGGGTGTGAAGATCGATCCGGGCGCTGTTGTCGGCGATCCGAAAAGCGAGCATATTGAATTGATTTCAAAAAGAGTGAGGTGACGGATATGTGCAATGCATTTGGAATCGTAAATTTTGAAGGACCGGATGTTCGCGTCAGCGGACTGGAAGATTACCGTCCTGCCGGAGCATTCTCCTTTTTAGGGAGATATCGCCTGATTGATTTTCCTTTGTCTAATATGACGAACAGCGGAATCGATCGCATTGAAGTATTTGTGAAAAACAGACAGCGTTCTCTGATTGAACATCTGGGAACCGGCCGTCATTACAATATTAACTCAAAGCGCGGAAAGCTTCATATCCTGCCTGTGGAAACAGGAGTACAAAATGATCTTTATAATCATGATGTAGCTGGTTATATGTATAATATGGGAACGATTGAGGAACTCGATCAGCCATATGTGATCATAGCGCCGAGTCATATGATCTTTCGTTATGATTTTTCCAGTTTTCTGGAAAAGCATATGGAGAGCGGTGCGGATATAACGATGCTGTATCATGTGGTCGATACGGCAAAAGAAACGTGCATCAATTGTGATGTTTTGAATCTGAATAAACAGAAAGGTGTTCTTTCTATCGATAAGAACCGCGGCAACTATAAAACGAGAAACATTTCCATGGAAACGTATGTCATGAGCAAGGATCTGTTTGTCGATCTGGTAAAAAAAGCTGCCAATACATCTTCTTTATACAGCTTTAAGGATATCATCAACGATGAATGTTCTGAGTTGGATATCCGCGGAGTTGCTCATAAAGGGTTCTTTGCGTGCATCAATGATTTCAAGAGTTACTATCGCACGAATATGGAACTGATCGATTATGAAAAAGCGATGGAGCTGTTCTCCGATGATTGGCCGTTTTATACGCGAACCAATGATTCTGCGCCAACGCAGTATTATTCTACCAGCGATGTATGCAACAGCGTCATTACGAACGGCTGCAGTATCGAAGGTACTGTAGAAAACAGTGTGATTGGTCGGGGATGCATCATTAAGAAAGGTGCTATCGTTCGCAACAGCGTGGTTTCTCCGCAAGCAGTGATCGGAGAAGACGTACATGTGGAATATGCGGTCGTTGATAAAAAAGCGAAGATTTCACGCAAGAAGGATGTGCTTGGTGATGCACAAAATCCTTTGTATGTGAAAAGAAACGATAAGATCTGATGCAGATTTTAATGGCCGCGGCTGAAGGATTGCCGTTTATCAAGAGCGGCGGTCTGGCCGACGTGATCGGATCTCTTCCTTTTGAGCTTACAAAAAAAGGACATGAAGTCCGCGTTGTGCTTCCTTTATATTTAAAGATAGCACAAAAGCATCACCAGGACTTTCATTTGGAAAAGCAATTTTGCATTGACATCAATTATCGTCAGGCACAGGTAAATATCTGGGCAACTATGGTAAAGGATGTAAAGTTCTATTTCGTAGAGCATCAAGGATATTTTGAAAGAGAGAGCATGTACGGCTATGATGATGACGGGGAGCGTTTTGCTTACTATCAAAGAGCCATCGTAGAGATGCTCAATCAGCTGAATTATTTCCCGCAAGTCATTCATTCTCATGACTGGCATACCGGAATGATACCGGCACTATGTAAGGAAACGCATGGATTTGATGAGCGTTACCGCAATATACGTCATGTGTATACGATTCATAATCTGGCATATCAGGGTAATTTCGGCCCGGAGATGTTAAACAGTTGTCTTGGGTTGGAGTGGCGCGTGTTTGATAACGGCAACGTTCGCTATGACGGCGGCATCAGCTTTATGAAATCGGGGATCCTTTATGCCGATAAAGTGACGACCGTTTCTCCTAGCTATGCACAGGAAATTCTGACACCGCAGTACGGAGAACATCTGGAAGCGGTATTGGAAATGCGGAAGTATGACCTTTGGGGTATCGTAAACGGTATCGATATTGAGGATTGGAATCCTAAAACAGATCATGAGATCCCTTATAATTTCAATAAGGTAAATGTGATAAAGAAGAAAAAGCAATGTAAGAATGCTCTTCAAAAAGAGATGGGACTGGAAGTCAAAGACGATGTGATGATGGTAGGAGTAGTGTCTCGTCTGACATGGCAGAAAGGCTTTTATCTTCTGATGGAACAGCTTTCTGAAATATGCCGTATGCCGATCCAGCTTGTCGTTTTGGGAAGCGGTGAAGCGGAGATTGAAACAAAGATGGTGCAGTTGGAAGAAGGAAACAAGGGGAAAATTGTATTCTATCGAGGATACAATGAATCTTTGGCGCATCGCATTTATGCAGCCAGCGATCTGTTTCTGATGCCGTCATTGTTTGAACCATGCGGTATTTCACAGCTGATCAGCATGCGTTATGGCACATTGCCGCTTGTACGCGAAACAGGCGGTTTGCGGGATACAGTAGATCCATACAATGAATATGAGCATTCCGGTAACGGATTCAGTTTTGCGAACTATAATTCCGGTGAGATGATTCAGGTATTATGGAATGCGATCCACGTATATTACGATTGCCCGAAAAACTGGAAAGAGCTCGTTAAGAATGCTATGAACACGGATGTGAGCTGGGAAAAAAGCGCACAGATCTACGATCAGCTATATCACAGTTTATGGTAAAGGTAAGAACACAGCGTTGCTGTGTTTTTTGCTATGACAGGACAGAGGTTCGGTTCTAAGGGGCACGATTTCTGTTCACAACAGAATTGCGGTAGTGGAAGGAAGTCTTTGTCAGGAAGTCGGTCTCTGCGTCCATGGCTCCGGCGTTTTAGCTCTCAATTATCGTGACTTCGGAACCTGTGATTATGATAAAGATTGTCCTCGATATTATCCATTATCTACTTCACAGCATGAATTGAATCGAAATGTCGCAACATTTGATGGGAAAAGCGTATCGAGGCATCCGTCTTTTTATCGAGGAGATTATCAGCGTCCGGCTCTGTAGATATTCGACAATTATAATATGTATTATGATTCTATATGACATACAGAGGCGGCTTATTTTTATGTATTTTGAAAATATTTTCAAAGCTTCTTGACTTCACGTAGGCAAGTCTTTATAATAAGTAAAAATATTCAATTTTAAATGCGGAAAGTTTATGATTGAAACAATGGAAAAGGAGATGAAGACGATGGCATATTTTTTTGATGAACCCTCTCGTACATTCAGTGAATATCTGATCGTTCCGGGATATTCTTCCAGTGAATGCACACCAGCAAACGTATCTTTGAAAGCCCCTTTGGTGAAGTTTAAAAAAGGTGAAGCCTCTTCCCTTTCTTTGAATATTCCAATGGTATCCGCTATCATGCAGTCCGTATCCGGAGAACGCATGGCAGTGGCTCTTGCCAGAGAAGGCGGAGTTTCTTTCATCTATGGTTCACAGACGATTGAAAACGAAGCGGCCATGGTTCGCCGTGTGAAAGCAACCAAAGCGGGATTTGTACATAGTGATTCTAATATCAAACCGGATGCGACATTAGCCGATGTACTTGCGAAAAGAGAAGAGACCGGTCATGCGACGATGGCGGTGACGGATGACGGTACGAGTGACGGGAAATTACTGGGGATCATAACGAGCCGCGATTATCGTGTTTCCCGTATGGATCCGAATACGAAAGTCAGTGAATTTATGACGCCGTTTGATAAGCTGATCTATGGTAAAGACGGTTGTTCATTAAAAGAAGCGAATGATATCATATGGGATAATAAGCTCAATCAGCTGCCGATCATTGATGAACAGCAGCATTTGAAGGCGTTTGTATTCCGAAAGGATTATGATTCTCACAAGGAGAATCCGAATGAACTGTTAGATGACCATAAGCGTTATATCGTCGGTGCGGGAATTAATACCCGTGACTATGAACAACGCGTGCCGGCACTGGTGGAAGCCGGAGCGGACGTTCTTTGTATCGATTCCAGCGAAGGATTCAGCGAATGGCAGAAACGCACTTTGGAATGGATTCGCAGCCGTTATGGAGATACGGTAAAGGTAGGAGCCGGAAATGTCGTAGATGCGGAAGGGTTCCGCTTCCTTGCGGAGGCCGGCGCTGATTTTGTGAAGATCGGGATCGGCGGCGGTTCCATTTGTATTACCCGTGAACAAAAGGGGATCGGACGCGGACAGGCAACGGCTACCATTGAAGTGGCAAAAGCGCGAGATGCGTATTTTAAAGAAACAGGCATTTACATTCCTATTTGCAGTGACGGCGGTATCGTTCATGATTATCATATTACCTTGGCATTGGCGATGGGAGCGGACTTTGTTATGCTGGGACGTTATTTTTCTCGTTTTGAAGAATCTCCTACTAAAAAAGTTACCATTAATGGAACGTATATGAAAGAGTATTGGGGCGAGGGAAGTGCGCGAGCACGTAACTGGCAGCGCTATGATATGGGCGGTTCTTCCAAGCTTTCCTTTGTGGAAGGTGTCGACTCTTATGTTCCATATGCCGGTATGTTAAAGGATAATGTAGAGCTTACATTAAGCAAGGTAAAGCATACGATGTGCAATTGCGGTGCGCTGACGATTTCGGAATTGCAGGAAAAAGCGAAACTGACCCTCGTATCATCTACGAGTATCGTAGAAGGCGGCGCTCATGACGTAGTTGTAAAAGATAATACATATGATGCAAAGGTACAATAAAAAGAACTTCGGTTCTTTTTATTATGGTTTATGAGTGATCGTTTCTTTGCGGCTGAAAAGAATAAACTTTTATTTCCTAGGTAATAAATAAAATAGAGAATGTATTCATAGCTTTTAAATAAAGGACGGAATAAGGTTGAAAAGCGATAAGAAGCTGTTATAATCATAAATAGAAAAGGGTGAAGATATTATGAAGAAAGCATTGTTGATGATGGGGGTCATCGGTTTGTTTCTGATAACGGGAACGGTATATATAAACAGCTATTATGAATGTGATGACAATGGGATAAGAAATTGTATGCAATCTGCATCACATGCGTATGATCGAATGGATCATCACAGGCAGTTTGACGAAGATGGGTATTATCCATGCGGCATGCCGGATTGTCCGCTTGCTTACGAGCATGATCATGAAAATGAGTATTATCATCATTATGTTAGGGATGAAGGATATGGCCATCGCCATGGACATGGAAATCATCATCGCTGAGAATACTATGGGAATATATTTCAAATAATCTCCTTAAGCAATTTGTCGGGAGGTTTTTTATTTGCGATTTTATAAACAGACAGTTTGCGTGAAGATCTGTGAGGAAAGGACATCTTATATTTTTATGAGGATAACAAGTTTACGAAAAAAGGCAGAGGTGCTATAATAGGTACGAACTAAAGGAGGGTTTTTATTATGGCAAAAAGAACTGTAAAAGACTTGGATGTTGCCGGAAAACGTGTGATCGTTCGCTGCGATTTTAACGTACCTAGAAAAGATGGAGTTATTACGAACGACAACCGTATCGTTCAGGCGCTGCCTACCATCAAATATCTGATTGAAAACAAAGCCAGAATCATTTTGATGTCTCACCTTGGAAAGGTAAAAACAGAGGAAGATAAGGCAAAAAACAATTTGGAATGCGTTGCTGTTCGTTTAGGGGAACTGGTAGATACGAAGGTAACCTTCGTTCCGGAAACAAGAGGCGCTGCATTGGAAAAAGCGGTTGCGGAACTGAAAGACGGAGAGATCGTTGTTGTACAGAATACCCGTTATGAATCCGGAGAGAGCAAGAATGATCCGGAACTTGCGAAATACTGGGCATCTCTCGGTGATCTGTTTGTAGAAGATGCATTCGGTTCTGTACATAGAGCACATGCTTCTACGGCCGGGATTCCTTCATTATTGCCAAATGCATTGGGCTTCTTGGTAGAAAAGGAAGTTACGATGCTGGAAAAAGCAGTAAAAACACCGGAACGTCCGTTTGTAGCGATCATTGGCGGAGCTAAGGTTTCCGATAAGATCGCCGTGGTAGATAATTTGTTGAAGATCGCGGATAAAGTGCTGATCGGCGGAGGAATGGCATATACTTTCTTAAAAGCACAGGGATACAGTATCGGAAAATCTCTTGTGGAAGAAGACAAGGTTGAACTTGCGAAAGAGTATCTTGCGAAAGCAAACGGAAAACTGATCCTGCCGGTTGATAAT
>Ga0224740_10497_pt1 | contig 11003 bp, 11 predicted proteins | sample LIM_E_Water_Bulk_FD_161634 | JGI IMG/M metagenome (GOLD analysis project Ga0224740, IMG submission 161634) | Enriched cells from gastrointestinal tract of the lab mouse from Pacific Northwest National Laboratory (PNNL), Richland, Washington... | ecosystem: Host-associated > Mammals > Digestive...
CCAACGATGTTCTTATTTGTTATGGGAGCATTGTTCCAGAATTATGGTTCCCTTTCAAATCTTGAAAACTGGAATGGATACATATTAAAGGGTACCGTGAGAGGGTTTGCGGATATTTTGGGCGGCTGCATCTGTTGGAAAGTTTCCGTATGGCTGCGGCAGTATCGATTTAGCGCGCTTGGAAAGGCTTTGCTGACCACTGCTGAATGGGGTGCCTATTTGAGCAGCATTGTTTTCATATATGGACATAAACCGTCCAGATATGATTATGCCGTTTTTCTGCTGTTCATGATTGGGGTGACAATCACATTTTCCCGCACGAGCTTTGATGACGCGGTTTTTAAGCACAAGATTTTTGGTTGGTTGGGAACATACAGTTTGTCGCTTTATCTGGGGCATTCCTGCTGGAGAAAGTATACCAACCACATCTTCCCACAGACTTGGGGATTTCAAGGAAAGTTTGCGCTTTTTCTGATAGCGTCTGTTTTCACCAGCTTATTTATTATGTATATCTCTATTTTTCTGCGAAAAATCTGGGAATATGCAAAACCAGTGATGAAAGAACTCCTCTTTGAGGGGCAGTGAACTGCCTTGGGTAGGATGGGATATTTATGAAGCAGCCAGCGCTCAGCATCATCATTCCGATATATAACGTAGAAAAAGATCTGCCGAACTGCCTAGACAGCATTTTGGCGGCGAGCCTAGAAGAGGCCGAGCTGCTGTTAATTGACGATGGTTCCACAGACGGGAGCGGAGCGGTGTGCCGGGAGTATGTCCAAAAGCATCCATGCATCCGCCAAATCAGCCAAAAAAATTTAGGTCCCTCCGCCGCCAGAAACCGGGGATTGGAGTTGTCACAGGGGGAATATGTCGCTTTTTTTGACGGAGACGACTATATAAGCCCAACAGCTTTTCGCGAGACCGCAGCGTTGCTGCGGAGCTGTCCCGAGGTGGAGGTGTGGGTGTCTGACTTCTGCCGTGTGGCTGATAATGGATGCATATTAGACAAGGTTTATCAAATTGAGGACAGAGCAGAACCAATTCAGAGAGGAGACTATTTGCAGCGGTTTCTGAGCAGATCGGATTGTGTTTGGAACGTTTGGCGGTATCTTTTTAAGCGGGAATTTCTGGTTCGAAACGAGCTTCGTTTTGCAGAGAGAGTAGATTGCGCGGAGGATCTGGAATTTATGGTTCGGGCCTTGACAAAGGCTGAAAAGATATCGTTTTTCCACAATCCGTACTATTTCTACCGGGTGAATTATGGGACGACGCTGACCAGAAAATATGATGTGCAGCGCGTTTACCATTTGACCACAATGCTCCAGTGCTCAGCAGAATATCTGCGAAATCAAACCTCGGAAGCAGCGCGGCTTCTTTTAAATAAGATTGCGCTGGAGTTTTTTCTAAATTTGGCGCTGCTTCAGGAAATCCTGCCCGCAGATCAGGCATATGTACGCGAAATGTTCCAAAAAACAGCCTGGGTCATGGGGCTGTCCGACAGCCACAGACTGAAGCTGCTCAGGTTTGTCATTGCGCAGCTGGGTGTAGATGCCGTATCCAGGGCAGTGCACAGCTTGAAACAAATAAAGCGTCGGCTGCGCGCGAGAAAAGTTACTGCTTTTGAGGTGACAAAACGAGGTGGGAGATGAAAGACACAGAAATCAAGGTGACGGTGGTTATCCCTGTGTTCAATTCCGAGAGGTTTTTGCGCCAGTGCTTGGATAGCGTTCTTTGGCAGACGTTGCGTGAAATTGAGGTCATTTGCGTAGATGACAGGTCTACTGACAGAAGCAGAGAGATCTTAGTTGAATATCAGGCAGGAGACAAGCGAATTTCCGTGATACATAATGCCGAAAACCTGGGGGCGGGCCGCTGCCGCAATCTAGGGATAGAGCGCGCCCGAGGGGAGTACCTGCTATTCCTGGATTCCGACGACTGGCTTTTCCCGGGCGGATTGGAAAAGGTCTGGAGGGAGACGCACCGGCGCAAGGCGGATATCCTTCGATGCCGGGCGGAGGACTATGACGACCAGACGAGAGAATGTACCCGGTCTGTCCATAACGGACTGAAAAAAGTGACGCCCTTCCTGTTTAATAGAACGACGGATTACCGGCACAGCTGCGCCGTGTTTGCCAAGGTCTGCGCGGCACCGTGGGGCGGGCTTGTCCGGCGCGGGTTTCTCCTGGAGCAGGGCATCCGATTCAACCGCCTGGTATGCGTAAACGACCGGTCCTTTTTTTGGGAGACGATGCTGAAAGCTCAACGTGTTGTCTTTACCAGGGACCTGCTGGTTCATTACAGGACGAATGTGGGGAATTCCCTGGTGGGAGGGCGGCTGAGGCATTTTGACTGCCACTTTGAATCCTATCAAATTATAAGCGGTCTTTGTGCCGGTCTGCCGCCAAAGATCCGGCGGTGTGTGCTGAATGCCGAATTATTGGATATGGCCCATTGGGCGGAGCGGAGTGCGGGGACGGAATATGCTGGGGAGGTTCGGGAGAAGCTGGAAGAGTTCCTCAATACCATGGACTGCGGCCCATGGGGGAGAAGGGTGGAGAGGACGCGGTGGCACCAGAGAATAAAGGGAGCGCTTAGCACGATCCCAGGGTTCAGACCATAATCAGGAGGAAAGAGATATGAAGAAAAAAATCAAACGTCTGCTCAGGTGGGTTCTTCGGAAAGCCGGATGGCTTCGTAATATTATCTATAAGCTGTATAACGCCGCCTTTGCGGGGGAAAATCCGGGATCAAAGGCTGAAATGGTAGAACTGAAGTCTGAGCCGAAAGCGAAAGAAAAATCGATTTTTACAAAAAAAGCAATGTACAGCGGATATAGCATTGATTACCTTAATAGCAAGTTCCTGACAAAAGAAGAACGGATTAGCGAGCTGAAAAGGCTTTTTTATAATCACTGCGGGTATTATTTGGACATTGACCACCCCAAGACATTTAATCAAAAGCTCCAATGGCTGAAAATGAACTATGACGACCCCAGGCTGGGAAGATGTGTCGATAAAGCAGAATTCAAAGCTTATATTCAGGAACAAGTGGGAGAGGGTTATACGATTCCACTTTTCGGCGTGTGGGACAATGAAAGCATGATCGATTTTGATGCACTCCCAAAGTCATTTGTGCTCAAATCTACACTGCAAAGCGATGGCAGACACATTATCATCGTCAAAGATAAAGAAATGCTGGATTTCGACAAATTAAAAACGGTGTTAAGCTCTTGGCTGCTCCCGCGCAATTCACTGTGTGTTTCATATTGTAATGCATATCATGACTTGCGTCCCCGCATACTGGCGGAAGAATATTTTGAAGGTTTTGAAGGTCAGGTCCTGGATTATAAATTTATGTGTTTCAATGGTGAAGCAAAGCTGTTATTTGTTGTGGCGGATCGCGGTACGGCGATGGGAGTGAATTTTTACGACCTGGATTGGAATCTACTCCCGTTCACCCGCAGTTATCCTAATACAAGTTATCCAATTCCAAAGCCAAAAAATTTTGATCGGATGCTTGAAATGGCAAACAAGCTCGCTGAACCGTTTCCATTTGTAAGGGTTGATTTCTATGAATCGGCAGATGGAAACGAAATTTATGTTGGTGAACTGACATTTTACCCGGGCGGCGGCTATGAAAGCTTCCAACCCATAGAGTGGGATTATAAATTGGGTGATATGTTACGCCTGCCTGAGTGCAATACATAAAGAGGGGTTTTACTATGGGAGCTTTAAAACGAACAGTCAAAAATTATATAAAAAAATCAGAAAAGGCAAAAAAAATCCTCAATAAATTAAATGAGGTTGCGAAGCAAGAAGAATCAAATTCAAAACGGAAAACAGAGACCGCTCAGATCATATCCAAAGTGGGTAAAAAAGACACAGATGTTATCTATCCTTTAGTTAAGGAGTACAAGTATAATAAGCGCATCTATAATTATCTGCTGGAAATACATGATGGGTATAAAATCCGGCGGTGGGTTATTGAGCAAATGTATTACTCCACAATTGGGAGATTCCCTAATCTCGATGATCCGAAAAGTCTGAATGAAAAAATGCAGTGGATGCGTCTCCATTACCATGATCCTCTCATGACAAAATGTGTCGATAAATGCTCTTTTAAGGAATATATCGGAGCAGTTATAGGGGAAGAATATGTGGTGCCTCTGTATGGGGCATGGGATAACGTGAACGAGATTGACTTTGATGCGTTGCCGGACAAATTTGCCATCAAATCAACATGGGGATGGGGCGATTTGCAAAACATTCTCGTAAAAGATAAAAGCAAGCTGGATATTCATAAGACCAAGGCGCTGCTGAGCAACTGGCTTATGGATTGGAACAATTATTACTATCAGTCTTTCGAATGGGATAGCAAGGATATACCGCCAAGAATTATTGCGGAACAGCTATTGGAGCCGGAGTGCGGGGAAATTATTGACTATAAATTTTACTGCTATAATGGCATTTGCAGGCATTTTCTTGTATGCAAGGATAGGAAGACCAAGACAAAATACATAAATTTCGATTTAAACTTCAACTGCATCAAATTATCGCCTAATAGCTACGTTACAGAAGAAAAATTTGAAAAACCGCCCACATTTCAAAGTATGTTGCAGATTGCAGAAAAGCTCGCAAAACCTTTTCCGCTCGTACGGGTTGATTTTTATGATATTGACGGGAAAATATATGTGGGAGAACTGACTTTTTCTCCTGGCGGTGGATTTAACACATATTACGAGGACTGGGATAATAAACTCGGGAGCTTTTTAAAATTGCCACAGGCCAATGTTGTGCCTGCTTGACAATAACAAAAAATGTAGAAGGGGTATAAAATGAAAACGATTGGATTTCTTATCAGTCACAAAAATAATGAAAAGCGGCGCGCCTTGTTGCCACATGACCTGTCAGGTATTCGCAATCCTCAGCAGCTGTATTTTGAAGAGGGATATGGTGTCTCTGTCGGTTATTCAGACGAGGATTATCAAAAGCATGGTGTAAATATTGTGCCGCGGAGTGATATCTTGAAGTGTGACGTTATTGTTGATGTAAAATTAGGGGATGCGGACTATCTTGACCAGATTGACGGGGGAAAAATTCTGTGCGGATGGGCGCATTGTGTTCAGAACCTTGGGTTCACCTCGTCTGTCCTGAATGCGGGGCATTCGGTGGTTGCATGGGAAGAAATCTATGAAAATGGCCGGTATATTTTTTATCGCAATAGGGAGGTTGCCGGGGAGGCCGCTATTATCCACGGGTTCCGATACAGCGGGAAAATGCCCTACGATGCCAAGGTGGCCATTATAGGGAACGGACAGACAGGTAAAGGCGCTTTCCGCATTTTAGCAGGATTGGGCGCAGAAGTGGATATTTATGCCAGGAAAAATGAAGATCAGTTCCGAATGAACATGGCAAACTATGATGTTTTGATAAACTGTGTAATGTGGGATACCCATCGGACAGATCGGCTGATTTATCGCGAGGATTTGAAAAAGCTGCGCCCCGGGACGCTGATTATAGACGTTAGCTGTGATCCCTATCTGGAAATTGAGACCTCCCACCCCACAACAATTGACGACCCTGTCTATACTGTGGACGGCATTGTGCATTATGCGGTTGATAATACTCCTGCCATGTACCCGGTAACTGTTACCCGAAATTTGAGCCGCGCATTTTCCCCGTATATTGATATGCTGGCGGAGGACAGTTACTGTGACAGTTTGAAAAATGCAGTTGTGATTGACCATGGTCATATCCTGGACAAGAACATTGCGGATTTCCGGATTGCCAGGGGAGTGTTTTGCAAGTAGCAATGGGATGCTGGAATTGCTTGTATAATTACATAAAACCAAAAGTGGCAAGTAGGTTCTACTACCTGATTTCTCCCCTTTTCCCCACCCTGGCCAGCCGAATCCTCTATTGGAGAAAGTTCAAGCGTCAGTTGAATCTTCGGTCGCCAGAAACATTAAATGAGAAAATTATGTGGCTGAAGCTCAACGCGTACAACCACAACCCGCTGGTTACCCAATGCGCCGACAAATGGCGCGCCCGGGAGTATGTCCGGGCTATGGGGTGGGAGGGCGTTTTAAACGAGGTCTACGGCGTGTGGGAGTCTGCCGGCGATATTCCCTGGGGGGCGCTGCCGCAGTCGTTTGTCCTCAAATGCAATCATGGTTGCGGGTATAACCTGATCTGTCCCAATAAGGAATTGCTGGATATCGGCAGCAGCACGCAGTGCATAAGAAAGTGGCTGCGCACTAATTTTTGGCGCTGCTATGCCGAGATGCAGTACCGGGGGATTCCCAAACGGGTTCTCTGCGAAAAATATCTGGGGGATGGGGGGCGGCTGCCCCGGGATTATAAGGTATACTGCTTTCACGGACACCCGCTGTATATCCTGGTTTGCGATGGTAGGGGGAACAGCAGGCCCCGCTTCTATTTTTTTGATGCGGAGTGGAGGTTTTGCCCGATTACACAGGATGGGCTGGAGGTGCCGGAGGGATTTTTCCTTGAAAAGCCGGTGAACCTGAAGAAAATGCTGGCCTGCGCGGCTGACTTGTCCAGACCCTTCCCGTTTGTGCGGGTCGATTTTTACGAGGTGGATGGGAAACTGATATTTGGCGAGCTCACGTTCACACCGGCCGGAGGACTGGACACCAGGCGGCTGCCAGAAACGGATATGATGTTTGGAGAGCTGCTGAAACTTCCGTAAGGAGCGCATAGACATATGAAAATAGCCGTGGTTGGAATCGGTTACGTGGGCCTTGCGAATGCTCTGCTGCTGGCGCAGCGGCACACGGTGGCAGCGGTAGACTGCAGCCAGGATAAAGTCGATATGCTGAACCGCCGGGTTTCCCCTGTGGCGGACGAGGAGGCGTCAAAGTACCTGGTCGGGCGGGAGCTTGACCTTTCCGCCACCACCGACGGTCGTTCGGCCTACCAGGGGGCGGAGTTTGTCATCATCGCCACGCCCACCGATTACGACCCGGTGAAAAACCACTTTGACACCGCTAACGTGGAGGCGGTGGCCCAGGAGGCCGCAAAGGTAAACCCGGCGGCGGTCCTGGTAATCCGATCCACGGTCCCCATTGGGTATACTGCGGCTTTATGCAAAAAAATCGGCACGGGGAACGTACTGTTTGTGCCGGAGTTTCTGCGGGAGGGGAGGGCCTTGCTGGACGAGCTGTACCCCTCCCGCATTGTGGTGGGCATGCCGGACAGCCGGCTTGTGGAGCAGGCTCGGGTGTTTGCAGAATTGTTGTCGTCCAGTGCGCTGAAAGAGAATATTCCAACTTTATTAATGACATCTTCAGAGGCAGAAGCAGTCAAGCTTTTTGCTAATACATACTTAGCTATGCGCGTGGCGTTCTTTAATGAGCTGGATTCTTATGCTGAAACGTATCAATTAGATGCTAGACAAATTATTGACGCAATGGGATATGACGTACGCATAGGCAATTTTTATAATAATCCGTCTTTCGGCTATGGAGGGTACTGCCTGCCCAAGGATACAAAGCAATTGCTTGCGGATTTTCAGAATGTCCCAAATAACCTGATCAGCGGGATTATTGAGTCAAATTCAGCCCGGAAAGCCTTCATTGCCCAATCAATTTTGAGAAGGATTAATTTGGGGGGAGAAAAATCAACGGATAAACCGCAAAATATTGGGGTATATCGGCTGACTATGAAATCTGGTTCGGATAATTTCCGGCAATCAAGCATCTTGGAGGTTGTGGAACGGCTGAAAGAGAAGGGAAGCAATGTCTTAATTTATGAACCAAATTTAGATGAAGGTACCTTTTTAGGGTGTGCAGTTGTCCATAGCTTTCAAGATTTTGCGGCAGAAAGTCATATTATTATTGCCAATAGGTATAGTCCTGAATTAGAACAGGTCAAACATAAGCTATATACCCGTGATATCTATGGTAAAGATTGATAGCGGGTTACTACACATGGAGTTTTTATGATTGAGAAGCTGATGAGAAACCAATTTCTGTTTGAGGAGTTGGTAAAGCGGGACTTCAAAAAGAAGTACAAGCGGACGGTGCTGGGGATGGTGTGGAGCGTGCTCTCACCGCTTCTCACGCTTTTGGTGATGAAGCTGGTGTTTACCCAGTTTTTTGGGCGGACGACGCCGCATTTCACGATTTACCTGTTCTGTGGGAACCTGGTGTTCTCGTATTTCAGCGAGTCCACCAGCCAGGGGATGGCGTCGCTGATGGGTAATGCGTCCATCTTCACCAAGGTGAATGTGCCCAAGTATCTGTTTTTGTTTTCCAAGAATGTACAGACGCTCATCAATTTCGGTCTGTCGCTGTGCGTGTTCTTTGTGTTCTGCGTGTTGGATCAGATCACCTTCACCTGGAAGTTCATCCTGCTGTTGTACCCCATTGCGTGCCTGGTGCTGTTTAATATCGGAGTGGGGTTGGTTCTGTCGGCGCTGTTTGTATTTTTTCGGGATATCCAGTATCTCTGGTCGGTGTTTACCATGCTTTTGATGTATATGTCGGCGATTTTCTACACCATAGACAATTACTCGCCAATGGTGCAGAACCTGTTCCTGCTCAACCCGGTGTACCTGTTCATCCGCTATTTCCGAAAGATTGTGATTGAGGCGACCATCCCGACGGTGTGGTTCCACCTGCTGATGGCGGCGGACGTGGCAATCGTGCTGGGGTTGGGATGCTGGATGTACAAGAAGTATAATACCCGTTTTTTGTACTACGTGTAATCTGGAGGACGCCATGGCCATTTTAGAAGTACACAACGTATCAATTCGGTACATGACGGGGGACTTCAAGGAGATCGGGCTGAAGGAATACGTGATGCGGAAGATACGGGGGGAGTACCGGGTACGGGAGTTCTGGGCGGACCGGAACATCAGCTTCAGCCTGGAAAAAGGGGATATGCTGGGGATCATCGGGACGAACGGGGCGGGGAAATCGACGCTGCTGAAGGCGGTGTCGGGGATCATGGAGCCCACCGGGGGATACGTGAAGCGGGAGGGGAGCATCGCGGCGCTGCTGGAGCTGGCCAGCGGGTTCGACGGGGACCTGACGGTGCGGGAGAACGCGTACCTGCGTGGAGCGATGCTGGGATACACGCGTAAGTTCATGGACGAGACGTACGGGAGGATCATCGAGTTTGCGGAGCTGCGGGAGTTTGAGGACAGGCCGTTCAAGCAGCTGTCGTCGGGGATGAAGTCGCGGCTGGCGTTTTCGATTGCGTCGCTGGTGCAGCCGGACCTGCTGATACTGGACGAGGTGCTGTCGGTAGGGGACGGTGCGTTCCGGCGGAAGAGTGAGGCGAAGATGCGGGAGATCATGGCGGGCGGAGCGACGACAATCCTGGTGAGCCACTCGGTACAGCAGGTGGAGGAGCTGTGCAACAAGGCGCTGTGGCTGGAAAAGGGCCGGCAGGTGGCGTTTGGCGGGGCACGGAGGATCTGCGGGGCATACCAGCAGTACCTGGACAAGGCGGTGACGCTGGAGCAGGCGAAAGCGGCGTGCGCGGCGGAAGCAGGGACGGAAACGGACGGAGGATAAGGAGGACGGATAGTGCACCCGGGGACAGATCGTGACGTTTTTGTACCGGGATATGAAGTAAGGTCCATGAAGGGACCTTGAAAGGAGGTGAGAGCCATGGGCGGGAAGCGGGAATTCCTCAACCGTGCGGGGCTTCGGCGCAGCTTCGTGGTGCGCGGCCCCCCCGGAGGGATAGGCGCGAAACTGCGGCAGCGCGCAAGCCGCACATGAAAACAAAAAAATGAAACAGTTAGGAGTAATGCAATTATGAAGAAGCAATCCATTGCCAAGCTGCTGGTCCTGGTCATGGTTCTGACCATGGTGCCTGTGACGATCCTGGCGGCGAGCGCCGCGAACGCGGGCACCAACAGCGCGTACTACACGATCTATGAGGACACCACCGTGCGTGTGGACGACACCGTGGACGGCGCGATCAAGGCGACCGTGGTGGGCGGCAAGGCCACTGTGGCACTGAGCGCGAAGGCGGTAGAGAGCCTGGCGGAGATGGTGAAGGACGGCGCGATCGTTCTGGAGATCGAGGCCGAGGGCGCGACCAAGATCGACGTGACTTTCCCGGCGCAGGCTCTGACTGCGGTGGCGAAGGAGACCGGGGCTGACCTGACGATCAAGAGCAGCGTGGCGACCATCACGATCCCCAACGAGATTCTGAGCAGCGAGTTTGCCAGCTTCGGCACGGTGCGGATTTCTGCGCAGAACAGCGAGGACAGCGTGGGCTTCTCCATCCAGGCCGGCGGCAAGGCGCTGAAGAACACCGCCGTCACCACCAGCGTCTGCGCCATCAGAAGCAGCAGCTCCATCCGCCGCCCCTTCCCTGTCAGCGCCAGCAGCACCGCAAACGCCGGCACAATCGTCGCGCACCCGCCCATGCTGAACGCCAGCACAAACGACAGCGAGCTCACCGCCAGGCACGCCACATGCGCACACCGCGCCCACGCCCGCTCCTCCGTCACCGCCAGCCCCAGCGACAGCAGCACGCCGATCCCCATGCACCCCGCGAACACGTTGGGGCTCATGAACACCGACGTCATCCGCACGCCTTCCTCCACCGCCGCCAGCTGCGTGTAGTCCTGCGTGAACCATCCCACCACGCCCAGCACCGCCCCGCTCACCCACCGCGTGGACAGCAGGTCTATGCTCACCAGCCCTGCCAGCGCCGCGAACCCCTCCAGCATCCCGCACACACGCCGGTCCGCGTCCTCCCCCTCCGCCAGCGCCAGCACCAGCACCGCCAGGCACCACGCCGTGAACCCCTTCAAATACTCCAACAGCGCGAACTTCCCCGACGCCGCGTACAGGCAGCTCATACCGTCCGCCGCCGCCACCAGCGCCAGCGCCAGCATCGGGCCCCGCAGCCGTCCCCGCACCCGTTCGTAGTGGAAAAACACCCCGCTCAGCGCCAGCATCCCCAGCACCAGCCCTGCTCCCCGGGACGTTCCCGCCGAGCACAGGCACACCGCCA
>Ga0224740_10498_pt1 | contig 10984 bp, 12 predicted proteins | sample LIM_E_Water_Bulk_FD_161634 | JGI IMG/M metagenome (GOLD analysis project Ga0224740, IMG submission 161634) | Enriched cells from gastrointestinal tract of the lab mouse from Pacific Northwest National Laboratory (PNNL), Richland, Washington... | ecosystem: Host-associated > Mammals > Digestive...
CCATTTCTCTTTTTCCAAAGTTGAATTTTCCGAAAAGAATTCTTCCCGAGAGGTTCTCCCCACGGATTCCTTCTTAGAAAAATCATATATAAGCCATGCGGCCACCAATGCCAGCAGATAGTCAAACACACAGCTTAATATTTTATAGGCATACAAGGGTTTTATTGGCAAATAAGTCATTACCGCAATCAGGAACTGGTATAACATATTGTATGTTCCTACCTGCTCACCAACCCCCTGAAAACCTCCTGCCCCTTTAATCTGTTCATACCATGGCAGTAAATCACATGCTGCATCCCCGCTCACAAACCTCCGAAGAGAAGCCCGTATAAGAAATCCCGCCAACGTAATCCCTATAAAAACAATTATCCGCAAATGCTTTTCGATATAATTTAGCAAATCTTTTTCAAATTTGAACATACCTTTCCTCCATACTGTCTGCTCTAAAATTATTTTATATTATACCTTATATTCCCTTTTCTGCAAATAACTATTTTATAGGTATAAACCAACGCTGTCACGCTTGGCGGACCAGCTTATTGTAACAAACGCAGCCTCCATAGCGGGCAGCTTATTGTAAGTCAAAATACCGGGGAAAAGGCATATCTCCTTTTCCCCGGCATAACGCGTCTCTCACGTTCTCAATTTTGAATATAGAAATTATTCACCCAGCACACTTCCGCCAAATATTCCATCCAGATACCGGAATCCGCAAAAGCCATTTTCATCTGCAAGTCCTTTTACATCCGCGCCTGCCGGAATCGTGACCGTGCAGTCTTTCCCCTCATACCTGTAGTTTACTGTCACAGAAACGTCCGGCCGCAAAGCCATGGCTTCCAGTACCTTCCTGTCGAAGCTGACCCACAAACGGGTGGTTATGACCACTTCTCCTGACTGCGCACTTTGAATGGTTTCTGCAGCCTCCTTAAGAAACACTGCGTAAGCAGTATTAGGTACATCAGAATAGGATAAAATCCCTCCGCATATTCCGCACGCTCCTGCCAGCAGCGCATCATGTTCCGCATCCGCTTCTTTTACCACATCGTAGGTTATACCGTCATGGCTGCATCCATAATCATGACTCCCCGGCCTTTCATCCCCGCCTTCATCTTCCGGCACCGGCGCAGGTTCCTCATAAAGGGAGATCACATAATCATCCCCCTGCCGGATGACATCATACAAGGCGGAATTTTTAAACTGGATTTCAGGCGGATTGACGCCGTCGTCCTTTTGTATTGCAAGTGTCACCTTGTAAATCCCTGACTCCACATGACATCCTTCGGTGCTTATGGTTCCCGCACCGCCGTCCGCCCCGGCAATGGGCATATCCTTTCCGGACACCGTCCCAACCGTCTGGTCCGGATTCACCACATTCAAATATAGTTCCATGGAATAACCGCTGTCCCTGTCATAACCGTCAAACTTACATTCGGCACTGACGCCGTCCCCGGATGCCGTAACCCTTAAATCTAAAATAGATGGTTCCCCTGCTGCCAAAACCTCCACCGCTTCTGCAGGATGCAGGAAGACGCCCAGCGCAATTCCCATCACTGCACAGCCCTTAAGGAATGCTCCTGCCACATTTCTGTAAAAATATTTATCAGCCATAAAAAGACCTCCTTTTGTAAAAGTTAATTTTTGTGTTCATCAGGCCCGATGCATCTTTATTATCTGACAAATAAGGCGCAAATAACCACATATGTAACAAAAAGGAGGTCTGCATGTAAGTATTGGTATTTTTCCATGCTGTAACTATATATTTTACGATTCTTTTAATGCTTCCAGAAATTTCTTCTTGAAGGTGATCCCAATTTCAATCTGCCCATAATCATCTTTCAGCCGTATATAACGGTTTACTGTATCAATCATATCTATGTAGTCCTTATTAACGATCAAATGCCGGCTGCATTGTATAAAGCGGTCAGAGCTTAGTTCCTCAAGAATATTCTTACAAGGCTTATACTGTAGCTTAAGTCTGTCGTTATTCAGATAAACCGTCTGGCCGCTTCTCACATTTTCAATATAAACTACGTCATTGACATTCCTTTTATAAATAATCCCGTCTTTCCGGAAGTAAACATCATGGGGCCTGTCCTTTAGCTGCGGAACCCGCAGGGCCTCCCTTATGACTTTGAAAGCCTTGTCCGCATTGTACGGCTTTTCAAGATAATAGTAACAGTGCAGGTCACTGTAGGCAAAGAGCCTGACATCCTCCAGCCCGGTGATAAAAATCATTGGTGTATATTTGTATTCTTCCATCCTGCGCACTCGGTCTGCAAACCGCATGCCTGAAACGTCCCCCGGCATCTTTGAATCCAGAACCACATCTATCAGGAAAAGGTTTATCCTATTTTTCATTGTATAAGCATATGCCTCATCCTGATTAGATGCTTTATACACCGTGATTTCCATATCAATTTCTTTTAAAATTTTTGTCAGCATCTCCATATGCACGACATTATCTTCCACTATTAAAACAGACCTCATTGTAAAATTCCCCTTTCTCTTTTGTAGTTGCCTGTTAAAACTCTATCTCATGCAGATACCTTTGCAGCGCATCCTGCCATACCGGAAGCGGTTCAAACCCGTTTGCTGTCAGCTTGCTCTTATCCAGTCTGGAATTAAAAGGCCTTTTCGCCTTGGAGGCACCGTATTCTGCCGTTGTAACAGGAATTACTTTCAGCCTGTCTGGACTGTATTGTGTATGCCCCATTTCCACCGCCTGCCTGAAAATCTCTACAGTAAAGTCATACCAGCTGATATATCCCCCTTCATTGGTTGCATGATAATAGCCGTATTTATCCGTTTCCAGCATATCCACCAGCAGTCTTGCAAGATCATACGTGTAAGTAGGTGTTCCTATCTGATCACTGACCACCCTGATCTGGTCATGGGTTTTTCCAAGGTTCAGCATAGTCTTTATGAAATTCTTCCCGTTTACGCCAAATACCCACGCAATACGGACAATGAAATATTTTTCCAGGCTTCCGGCTACCGCCAGTTCCCCCTCCAGCTTTGTCTCTCCGTAAACACTTAGCGGATTATACTCCCTGCAGTCAGGCTCCCAGGCTTTAGTTCCCTGCCCGTCAAATACATAGTCAGTTGAAATATACACCATTTTACAGTCGATTTCCTTACAGGCAAGGGCAATATTGGCTGTGCCCACCGCATTCACCATACGCACCTTTTCCACCTTATCGCTGTCCTCTGCCAGGTCTACCGCCGTCCATGCTGCACAGTGAACCACCACATCCGGCTTTTCCTTTGAGATGACATTTCTGACACTTTCCTTATCCGTGATGTCCAACTGAATATAAGGCATCTTCGTAACAGCCGTTTCGTCCATAATGCCGCTGTACTGGGTCGAAATGTCCGAGCCAATTCCCTCATAATTCCTGTCTGCCAGCTCATTCATTACATCGTGGCCGAGCTGGCCTGCCACACCTGTTACTAATACATTCATTTCTCTTTAACCTCTTTTCATTCCTTCTATTGATCCTATTATCAATAATACCATTATAAATAATAATAGCATTAATGATAGTATAAACATAGTGTTAGCGTTTACTATATTATTCCCTTATAAGGTATATCTGGTCATTAGGAATTCTGGCAGTTGCCCTGTACGGTCTGACCGCCAAAGCCTGCCTTCCGCTGTCGTTTTATTATTTTCTGTTGCTGTGTCTGCTACAGCCCCGGTGCCTTTTTCTGTCGCAGCCTCTGCATTAGGCCCGCCTGCTTTTGCGGCCTCCGGCTTATCTGCTTTTTGTTCTCCACCCGCATGCTGGCTTTCACTTTCTGCTTCCACCGCTTTTTCCTGCGTTTTTTGTATCTGAACCCTGCACACGGAAAATCCTAAAATTCCAGCCAGCAAAATCGCCAGCAGGATAATCCCCTTTCTGAAACGCTCTCTTTTCACAAAAAAGAACGGATACACGGCCATAATAAAAACTGCCAGCGAAAATGAAGTGAAAAATCCTGCATATTTCGATTCCATCACCGTATTCAGTACCGGCAAAAGCACCGTCAAAATGAACAATACCCCAGCGCCGCCAACAGCAAACCGCACACATCTTTCCGGCCATCCATCTTTTGTCTCAAAACCAATAAAACGCCTTTCAATGACCCAGCCAATTAAAAGTTCCATTCCTGCTCCTGCGTTGGAAAGACACCCGGCCTTTAACATGGGAAGAAAACATAACAGGCACAAAACTCCCGTAGCAATAATATCCCGGTTAGCTCCTTCATCCACCCAGCGCAGCGCCCGGCCGGACGCAAAAATAATCACAATCCCCAAAGCAAGCGCAGCCAGCACATCCTGCGGCGTGTGTACCCCCAGATAATTTCTCGAAAAGGCAATGACTGCCAGAATCACCCAGCACACAAGGGAAACCGCTCTCTCCTTTTTCTCCCACAAAGAATGTCCCAGCGCCCCCCATACTGCTGCTGCCCTCTGGGTATGGCCGCTTGGGAATGAATACCCGCCTGCACCGGCCAGCGCCTGCTGCACTGGTATAATCCTATCATCCCTGATCCATGGACGGTCAATTCTACATTTCCATTTAATGAACTGGTTCCACGTACATGCAACTGATACATTCAGTGCCATCATTTGACCTGCATGCTTATCTACACACCAATAAATAAATGCCAGTACCAGCTAGGTAATAATCTGCTCCCCAAAAATTGTTGCCCGGAGCATGAATGTATCCATTACACACAAACAAATAGCGGCTGCAAAACTGCTGCCGCTATCTATTTTATAATTTTTTCTGTTTTTCGTCCACATTATTTTTCTATTCTTTTTTTGCTTCTTTTTGAAATACCTTCAGCTCCTCAAATACCTTTTTCTGATACTTAGGACTAATCTTAAACGTAACATTTCCTTTTAAAACAACCTGCTTCTTATCCATCCCCAAAATGTAGCGCCCATTCACAAGATAACTAACCTGAATCCTTAAGAAGCCATGTTTTTCAAAAAGTTCTGCTATCCTGTCCAGCCTGCCCCGGATTACTTTCTCCTTCCCCCGCCGCATAATCAGCTTTACATTATCATAATCCCCCTGCAAATATAAAATATCTGCGGCTTTAAAAAAATGAATATTTCTTCCTTCGGGGACCATTATTTGAACAGGTGCAGAGGGAATCCTGCTCTTATATGCCAACAGGGCTCTTTTCATCTCATCCTCAATTTTCATTTCTCTGTCTCGTTCCACAGTCACTCATCGAACAAATCTTCAACTGACACTCGTAATATCTTCGCCATTGCCCGCAGTTCAAAATCCGTTACTGTACGCTCATGACTTTCTATTCTTGAGATTGAGCCCCGGCAAATATAGACCGCATACGTTTCCAGTCTTTCAGACAGTTCTTTCTGGCTCATTTTCTGTTCCAGACGATATTTCTTTATTTTATCACCAACAATATTCTGCACATCGTAATCAACTATTCGCGCCATGACCATTCTCCACATTTACTGACACGAATATTCTATTATATTACTGGGGAATCTATGTCCTTTTACAGGACATTTTTTTAAATATTTGTAGCTAGACAAATTTCTCTAAAAGGATATAATAATGAACAGAAGTTGGATAAGATGGAATCTTCCCATCCTTTTCTTTGAAAGGAGCAACAGTATATATGGCGTTTAATTCCCTTCACTTTTTGGTATTTTTTCCAATTGTTGTACTAATATACTTTTTAATTCCGCTAAAAATCCGGTATATCTGGCTGCTTTTATCAAGTTACTATTTTTATATGTGCTGGAATGCCAAATATGCACTGCTAATTTTGTTTTCAACAACCGCTACTTATCTGTGCGGCCTGCTCCTCCAACGCAGCAACAATTCATGGGATATGACCCAAAGACCCCGGATCAACAAGTTGATCCTGTCGGCTTGTATCATTGTTAATCTTGGAATTTTATTTTTCTTTAAATATTTTGATTTTGCATTCAGCAGCCTGCAGTTTTTTTGCGGAAAATTTGGAATACAGCTAAGCACACCAAAACTGGATCTATTGCTTCCGGTAGGCATTTCCTTTTATACATTCCAGTCATTGGGCTATATTATAGATGTATATCGGGCTGACGTGAAAGCAGAAAAAAATTTTGCAAAATATGCTTTGTTTGTTTCCTTTTTCCCCCAACTGGTTGCGGGTCCTATAGAACGTTCCACCAACCTTCTCCGGCAGATAAACAAGCCGACGCCTTTCAACGTAGAAAATGCACGACAGGGGCTTTTTACAATGGCCTATGGTTTATTTTTAAAAATGGTTGTTGCAGACAACATTGCCTGTGTTATTGATCCCATCTTTCTGGACTACGAAAATTACCATGGAATGATTATTATGATGTGTATGATATTGTTTGCCTTCCAAATCTATTGTGATTTTCACGGATATACGCAAATTGCAATAGGCAGCGCGAATATACTGGGATTCCATCTACAGGAAAATTTTAGGGCTCCCTATCTGGCGGGAAATATAAAAGAGTTCTGGAGAAACTGGCATATATCCCTGACATCTTTTTTTACCGACTATCTCTATATTCCTCTAGGCGGAAATCGGAAAAGTACACTGCGGAAATATGTAAACACAATGATAGTTTTTCTGGCATCAGGACTTTGGCATGGCGCTTCATGGGCATTTGTCTTATGGGGAGGAATAAATGGCCTGTATCTGGTTCTGTATGATTTATTTCAAAATGCAGGCAAGAATCTTATCTGCAAATTTAAACTTGATATCTGCGCACCTGGCTGGAAGCTGTTTTCAAGATTTATAACCTTTTTGCTGGTTGATTATACCTGGATTTATTTCCGGGCCGGGGGATTAAAACAGGCTTTCCGCATCCAGCAGACTATATGCAGGAACTTTCACCCAGCCTATCTGTTCAGCGAATCATGCTGGGCGATATTTGGAAGTTATACAGCCCTTTTGACCATACTGGTTTCTCTGATTATAATTATAACTACAGATTATTTTCAATACAAAGGGTTGGACTGGAAAAAAGCCGTCCTGCGCCAGCAGATAGTTTACCGCTGGTTAATCTATATGGCACTTGTATTCACAATATTTGCATTTGGAGCGTTTGGAACAGGAAATGAACAGACACAATTTATCTACTTCCAATTTTAAGGAAATGTGGAAATTTATTTTGAAATTGATACTCTTTTTAGGGATTACGGCAGGATTCCTATTACATTTATCACCCCAGTATTTAGGAAATTACCAGGCCTCCCTGATTGATAAAGTACAAAGACTGGAAAGTATTCATGAACCCAAAATCGTCTTAATCGGAGATTCCAACCTAGCCTTCGGGATTGACTCTGAAAAAATAGAAGAAGCTTTTGGTATGCCTGTCGTAAATATGGGACTGCATGGTGGATTAGGCAACGCTTTTCACGAGGAAATGGCCCGGCTAAACATAACAGAGGGAGATATATACATCATCTGCCACTGCAGTTACTCTGATGACGGACTGCTTAAAAACAGCGAACTTGCCTGGATTACTTTGGAAAATCATCCGTCTCTCTGGAAAATACTCCGGAAAGAAGATTATCTTCCCATGATCAAATCTTATCCTGTATATCTGAAAAAGTGCATCGCTCTCTGGCTCACTGACAGCGGAAACAAAATGGATGAGGGGGTATACAGCAGAGCTGCTTTTAACGAATATGGAGACATCGAATGGGCAGATAATGGACAGGAATATGTATTTAAAGATGGGGATATCTTCGTGCCGCAAATTTCTGATAATGTTTGCGAACGGTTAAATGACCTCAACATTTATTTGAAAGAAAGAGGCGCAACGCTGCTTATTGCCGGATATCCAATTACGAAAAATGAAACTACGCCAGAGGCCGAACTATATATAAAGTTTCAGAAGGAGTTAGAAGAACAGCTGGATGTTCCGGTGATTTCTGATTTTACAGATTATTTTTATCCGGAAAATTACTTTTTAAATACAGAATACCATCTGAATACTTTGGGGAAAAGAGAACGTACAGCTCAACTTATTTCAGATTTGAAGAGATATTTTTAAGTTTTTTCCATAAACAGTAAATATTTATTGTTAGTTAAATTCGAGGCCTCAAGGGCCCAGGTAGTCTGTAGCACTTTCATACACACTCTTGTACTCCGTCCAGTTAGTTTTGAAACTATGGTCGGATACAGCCTGGCCATTTTATACTCTCGTCCAGCTTTTTCCGAAAACATAGTGATGATTTTTAGTCTTCGCCCACCTTCTTTAGGATTTGTTTTTATATTACAGAAAAACTATTAAATAGCCTCTATTGCTTTCCGAATCTCCTCTCCTGCCTCCTGTATCCCATTATCTATATGAATATAGAGAATACCGTTCAAATCAGAAGGGATATCCACCATTCCCTTTAGCAATAAAATTACTCTTCCACTTTTTCTGCCAAGTTTCCCAATGAAGTAGCCCAGTTCAAATATAACATTCTGGCGTGCTCTCATACTGGAATCACTCATAAAATCATCCGGCGTCAGCAGGATAAATACAAGTCCGGCATTTTCCGTTTCCTCCTCAAAGCTTTCAATAATCGTCCTTCCACAACTGGCGACCTCAGACAAAATAACAGGTTCCGGATAATGCAGGGTGTTCTGTAAATAGTCTTTCAGCTTATACTTTGAAACCTCATCATGTCCATGCACAATAAAAATCTTTTTATTATCCAAGAATGCTTTTTCAGACTTTGACATGCCAGTCTTTTTAGTATGTTCGTGCCAATCGGTATTTACATTCACATATTTCCCGCTTATATTCATTCCATCTTTATTATTCTGTTCTACCTTTATCAACTTACCTTCACCCCCACACCAATAATATTACTTCCGTTTACATTATTCTGACTTACTGTAAAATACTTATCTCCCTCCATAACTGCTCCTGCAAAGGCGGTAATCAGGCATGGGCCGCATTTGGAGACAATCGTAAGGGCCGTGTCCTGTGCCTTAAGTAAAAAGCTTCTTGAAAGTTCATCATAATTCCTCTTTAAATCATCCAACCTTGCCCCTAATTCTTCTGCAGTGAAATCCCCTATAAATGCACGCATCTCATAAAGCTTAAGTAAAATTTCCTTATCATACTCATCGCTGTTCTTAATATAGGAAACAATTTTATCCAGAACATTTGTGCACTCTTTATATGAATTCATTACCATCAGCACAGACGCTTCATTATATAATGCATCTATAATATATTGCTCATCCCCTGAAGGTTCAATGTCCAAATAAGCCTGATAAAAAAGCTCTGCACTATCCTTATAACTTTTATTTAGTGCTGCAACATTAGCAATCGTCTTATGCACACAAAATTTTAAATATGGGTCATAGAAGCCATCCTTTTCCACCAATAACTGTGCCTGCCTGGCTGCTGTGTAAGCCTCCTCATATTTGCTGTTCAGCAGGCAGATTCCCGCCATATTAAGCAGGGAAGCAACCCTTGCTGTCGAATATTCCACCTGAGACCCCAGATAATATACACGCATGGACACTTCCATTGCCTCCTGAAACTTTTTCTGCAGCATATATCCAAGAGACTCATTTAACAGCCTGCCAACACTTTCTTTTGTCAGATTGGGAATCTGATAAGCGCGAACCTTCCCTTCCAATGCAGCCAGATAATTATCTTTATATACATCAAAATCATCGGCCGCCACCCCCAGCGTAATTCTGAACATCTTGGGCGGCAGCTCCGGTGAAGGAACAAACAGAACCCTTGGAAGTATGATTCCTTCCTGCTCCAATTTGTCCTTAAGCTGGTTTGTAGCCCGGATCAAATCATCTGCCCATCCGGGAGGTGCCTGCCCTACAAGCTTGTCTAATATCCCCCGCGTGTCTTTTGTTGCAAATACCTGCATCGCCTTGTTTCCTAATTCTACCTGGATTAAATTTGAATCAAACTGAAACATGGGTTCCCTTCTTTCTTTTGTAAAATAGAAATATCTCTGTTAATTAGACAGTTAAAAATGTCTGAAAATGATATTAAATTCTATATAAATTCTAATAATATTTTACATATTTCTACTGTATTCGCAAATGGTGAATAGTTCTATTTATTTATACCCATTGTTCCTTTTGTAGTTTCATATGAGCATATTTGCTGGCTTTTTTGCTATTTCAATTATCTTGACATAATTTCTTTTTATCTATTAATTATATAGTGCCATAGTGTTATAATGTATGAGGGTGACTTTTATGGCATATTTCTTAAAAAAATCTAATTACAAAGAAGGGACTTATCTTCAGATCTATGAGAGTTTTTATGACCCTGAACGCAAAGGAGGCGCTTAAAGCTGCTAAGGATACAAAAAAAGACAGACAGATCTCTGATGTCTCACCGGAAAAACTTATTGGCTATTTTCCCATGAAAAACATCAACGATAAGCTGTCTGTAAAAAAATATATTGATTTGACGCAGACCGCCACTGATTTCCGGTTCATTGTTTTTGATATGATCTCTGCCCTTGTTTACGCAAGGCTTGTTCATACATGCTCTAAATCAAAAACCTATGATGAAGTAATACCCAAACTTTTTAATCCCCATGATTTCTCCCTGAACCAGCTCCAGCTTTATGACGGACTTGAATATATTTGCTGTGAATACGAAAAGATCATTGAAATCTATAACCATCAGATAAAGCAGATGTACAAGTTTGATACATCCCATACATACTTCTACTGTACCAACTTCTATTTTGAGAAGTACGGTTTAAGTAACATTAAATATGGAAGAAAAAACACAGGGTATATAACCTCCGTATCACAGATATGTCCGGCTGTTCCCTGTGTTTTCGCTCTTTATGGGGTTCTGACACAGTCGTCTGACCGGGATTCCGGGGCATTTACCGGATATCCCCCACGAGCTTATAGTGCATCCTGATTTCCCACTCTTTCTGCCCGTCCACCGTATACCCCTCGCCTACTTCAATCCGGTCAAACATTTTTTACTTTGTCTATC
>Ga0224740_10500_pt1 | contig 10978 bp, 7 predicted proteins | sample LIM_E_Water_Bulk_FD_161634 | JGI IMG/M metagenome (GOLD analysis project Ga0224740, IMG submission 161634) | Enriched cells from gastrointestinal tract of the lab mouse from Pacific Northwest National Laboratory (PNNL), Richland, Washington... | ecosystem: Host-associated > Mammals > Digestive...
AAACTTCTGCTCATGTATAGAAATAAATATTTGTGTATTTTTGAACTCAAATCGCAAAATATCCACCAGCCCTACCATATTTACATCGTCAATTGTCTGAATAGGATCATCTATCAACAAAAAAGGCAAAGACTGTTGTTGCGCATACACTTGATTCATACATAATAGGAATGATAATGAAACAGCTGCAAGTTGCCCTGAGCTCATATTATATAAAATATCATGGTTATCATCTGCGGAATGAATCAATTGTAAATTTTCCATTTTCTCATCCGTTAAAATAAAAATACTTTTTCCACAGAACTTCTGTTGCAAAATCTTAGCTGTATATACATGCAACATGGGTTCAATATCATAAATAACGTTTCGTTTATAGTCTTTAACTCCTTCATCTATAGCCGTCCTATATTCACACAATTCGTTATAAACTTCATTTAACATTATGCATCTTTTTTTAATCTGCAAAAGTTCTTGTTTTTTATTCAAAATCAATTCTTTGTTTGTGTCATAAAAACACCTTTTGACATAAGCTTTCTTCATATATAGATTAGCTCTAGTATTCACTAGAAATCTGGTTTCATCCTTATCATAATATTTTTCATAGTCCCGTTCAAATTTTTTCATTACCAATTGTGCCTCAATATCCTCAGGTAATATCTTTAAATTCTTTTTTATGCTTTCGACAAAAGTCTCATATCCTTTAGAAATTTCGGTTATATCCTTCTGGTATTTTTCTGGTAAAGTGATATTTATTCTCTGTAGCAAATCTCTAATTTCATTCAAATTTCCTTTATACTTCTCTGCTTCCTGATATTTATTATAGAGTGCTTCTGTCACTCTGTCCCGCAAAGAATGCTGTATAACAACCAATACTTTATTCATATATTTTTCATATATTCCATCAATCGCATTTTGAATATCTTTGGATGTTCCCTCACTTAAAGCAAGTAATTTTTCCCCTTCTGAAGCAATCTTACTTTCCAATATTTTACTTTCTTCATATGGTGCGCCACAAAAGGGACATTCTTTATCACTAATTGCCCCTTGTTCTATAGCCTTTCTAGTATTCTGCAATAAAGCAGTTCTTGTTTTATTGAGACTTGTAATAATACCGTCAACAGCCCCCTGTGTCTGTTCCATTTTTTTAATTATATCTATTTCGTCCTTAATCTGTGTGACAGTATCTTCATCCATCAAATTTTCATCAGACACTGTTTTCCAGTTAATATCATGCAATTCTCTTTTTTCTATGCTTTTTTCCAACAACTCTAACCGTTGTTGTTTATGATATTTTTCTTCAAAAGAATTTTCATTTTGGATCAGCACAAAATATCGATAAGCATATTCAAGTTTATTGCTTTCATAACGAATATCATCACTCCCTATAAAAGGATGTAATAAATCCTGAAATGGCTTATTCCATATATAATCAATACAAGCCTCTTGATGTTCGGCATAATATATCAAATTATCCAATTCTTTATTCGCTGCTTCATACTCATCATCATTTAGTAAAGGCTTTTGTTCATCCCATTTAATCCCCATCTGTGAAAATAAGCACTGATACTCTATTCCTTCTCCCTTCTCCTCATCCTGGTTAACTTCAGCATTTCTCTGTAATCTTTCAATTTCCTCTTCGAGTTTGTTTCTATTTATTTCGAGTTTTTGAATATATCCCAAATTATTCTTTATATTTGAATTTTTTAAAGAAAAAATAATCTTATCTATTCTATCTATTTCTTCTTTCTGCTTCTCTGGCAACTGAAATAAGAACTCCATGGCAATAGATTTATCCTTTTTTGTTTCCTTTAAAAACTGCAAATGTTCATCTTGAGAAAGGAAGCAGCATTTGTCAAAAAATTCTGTAACATTATCCAAATGATATTTTTTTAAGAATGATGTCTGCTCTTCTAACCCAATTATCTCTGCACCATTAATAAAAAGTTTTCTTTCAAATTTTCCAAATATCCTATGAGGATTATTATCAGTAGAAGCTTTATTCTTCTTACTATTTGATGGCTTCTCATAAAAACGCTTTAACTGAATCTCACAGTTTTCTTCTTCCAAAGTCAATATAACATATGCTTCTTTTGATGGATCGGTAATTAAAATCTTTTTATCATACTTTTCATTCTTTGCTACTCCCAAATTTTCATTGTAAGTTTTTATTCGTTTTATTTCTCCTGTTAATGCCAGTTCCAATGCATCAAAAACAGTAGTCTTACCATATCCATTAGGTCCATTTAATAAAATCAAATCCACCTGAGAGACATTCTTTATTATTTCAAATTCTTGGTCAAAAAGTTTTATATTTTTTACTACAAGACTTTTAATCCTCATTATTTATTACCTCCAGAACTCCCTTATCATTACTATTCCGTTGTTCTATCAATGTATCTACCCATTTATAAAGCGCATCTTCATCTTCCAGTTTTTCCAAGTCCATGCTTAATTTATTTATAAGTTCCAGATCAATCTCCATTGCCGCACATCTTTTTTCTATAAAGCTTTCCGCTGTCTGATACTTTATATCTTTCTTTTTCTGGTACTCATAAAAGCTTAGAAAGGGAATTTTTATAAACATATTAATTAAAAAGTCATATTCAAATGAATCCTTATTTGATTTTTTGTATTCTCGAAAAGATTCCTCTGTAAAATATTCTTCACACAATAATTCAAATTTCCCTATATTTTTTTGCGCAAATTGTTCCATTTTGTCTGTATATAAAAAGACATTTTTCTTAAAATAATTTAAATCCTCTTCTATAAGACAAATAATCTTGCTTATTTCACTAATTTCCTCATCTTTTTCTATTTTATAATATTCATCTTCTTCTATACGCAAACAAAATATGCAAGTTGTATTTTTATCCATATCCGGCTGATATATTTTACTTTCTTTCAATTGATGAAATATGTCCTCCGCCTCACTTTGAAGATTAGACAGCTGTTCTTTTTCTTTTAAAAAGAAAAAATAATAATAGGAATCATATTCTAGTTTTACAAATAGAGTATCGTAATCGCCATATCCTATATCCAATCCATCAACACCCACCATAGCTTCTATAAATCTGCGCACTGCTTTCTCTCCTGTTCATAATTTTTATCAAATAAGTTTCTCTACCACATCTTGAGCCCTTATAAATTGGGGCTTCTTAGGCTTACAAACACTGTTACGACTATCATCACTACTCTCTACAGCTTCTCGACTCATGTACTTCTCACTAATTTCAGTATAATCACTGTCCCACAGAGTTTCATCGTTTGAATGCAAATGTACTGTAATTAACTTATCCGCTTCAAAGACCGGACTAACCAATTCTGCATTCTTGTTGATTCCTTCAACGATATTTTTCACCACTCTTTGTGCCTTGCTCCCCACAATTGCTGTCAAAAAAGCATTATCTCCAAAATCATTGAGCACAGTTCTTGTCCTATTATTCTCCTCGACAAAATATTGTTCTGGAACATTTCTCAACACTTCAAACACCGATTCTTCTAGACCGTCTTTTTGCATTAATTCATTCAAGCAGCTTCGATCCTTTATCTTCTTACTACAATTAGGATTGTAACTAAAACACATTTTTTTAAACTCTTCATCACTTAAATCTATTCCATTATCTTTAGAATTAAACAATTTACATTCGTAACTATCTTTCCCTTCACAGGCATTGTCACAGCTAATCAAACAATATTCGGAGACCGCTTCGTCATATATTCTTCTTAACGCTGCAATATTTGCTTTTGTATCATAATCAGAAAGACCTTCATCCAAAATTTGAATCATTTCCGCAAATGGAATATGCTTTTTATATTTCTTTTTATTCCGCATTAATTCATGTCTGCTTAAAATCTGTTCTCTCATATAACCAACTAATTTATCTGCTATATATTCATATTGCTCTTTAATTAAATTATCTGAACTTTTTGTAATACACTTATACTTCTCCACTTGCTCCACAATTTTTTCATAAAGCTCATTTCCATTGCAAGATTTTATATTACCATCATATAGATATAATTCTATTTTTTCATCAATACCAGAAATTGCTAAATCCTTATCCAAATATTCTTTCAAATGCTTTACTGCTTCTATAATTACTTCTAAATCATTCTCATTTTTTACACATTTTACTATATCGCTTAATAAATATGTATATGAAGCACGTTTTAAGCAGATGGGGTCTTGCTCAATTATTTCATTTACCTTCTCTTTAAAACCTGGACCAACTTGATCATTCTTTGTTCGAGCCAACACAGATATTTTTTTATAAAATTCTAAAATACTATTTTTCCAATTGATCAACAACTGATTAATTTCTTTTTCCTCTTCCTTAATTTCTCTACTGGTATGTAAATACGCTTCAGGTACTCCAAGATTCTGCTGATTTAAAAAACCCTTTTCAAGCATCAACTGTATCAACGCTCTTTTATATGCACAAATATTATTCTCCTGTCGATTTTTAACTTGATGAATAGAAAGATAAGTTTTTCTATTTTCATCTTCTCTGACAATAGCAACATCTTCCCAGTTCTCCACTTCAAGCTGATATATTAATCCAATTGTCTCTTTATCTAAAGCATCCGGTGATGACAACAACCTGCAAATTTGTTTCAGGGCCACATAAATTGCTACATAACCTTGATATATATATCCACTCCATGTAGCTGTCGCATCATGTTCAAAACCTGAATCCATTTCATATTCCCCCTTCATCACATTTGTTAGAATAAGCCAAGCTTTCGTTGTATCTCATCCACCAATCGATATACCATACTCACAGGCCACATCTCTGACGGCTTCTTTTTCCCATTCTCTAAGCACTTCTTGTAACACCGCTTCGCCACCTCAATTGCTTTTTCTTCATTTCCATACCGCACCAGCTTTCGATAAATATCCCTATCTTTCTTAAAATATTTCTGTCCTAACGCCTTCTCAAACTTCTCCGCAAACCGATTACAGCATGTATAAGATTCCCTAATTGCAGGCATTTCACCAAAATAAGAATACATCCAGATTTCAAAACATGGATTAGACCATCCAGCATTAATATCATTTTTCTCTGCCAATCTTATAATCTCATCAAAATCCTTTACCTGGTCCCTATCGAAAACAATCCATGGAATACGATACTGTGATTCTGCATCGGTAAGCTCCATCGCCCGTTTCACCAATTCTACAGTTTTCACCCTCTCCACCTTTATCACTAGGCGATCTTTTAGTTCTTCAGGAATACTATCCCGCAGACCTTCAAAATAATTTTTCTCCGTTTCATCCGTATCAGTCACAATCAAATAATACCCTAATTCTGGTATCCTTGTCCCAAACCGTTGGTTTCGATCCCTTCTTTTCCCCGCCCTGCGGTCGCTGGGTTTTCCTCTGCCCTTATTCGTCATCCAAAACCCTCCCAGCCAGCATCTTCATTGGTTTCAATGCAGGAATGGCGCCATAGTTACCTGTCAGATACTTCTTAGACAAAGCCTCGTCTCTGCGTACCTTATTGCCTTCTTCATCCTTAAAGTCAGCTAAGGAATATAATTCAGAAACTCCATCCCTGTTTTTATTGACCAGCCAGATTTCATCCCGGCGAAGCAATTCATTAGAAAACTGCCAGACATCATGTGTCGTAAAAATCAACTGTGCATTCTGTGTATTAATTTCCGGTGACAGAAAGCTCAATATAATATTCCGTACCAGCAATGGATGCAGTCTGGCATTTAACTCATCAATGAACAATGTACCCCCGTGATCCAGCACATCCTTTAAGGATGGATAGAGTGCAAACATCTTTAGAGTACCACTCGATTCCAGTTTCAATGGAATCGATGCCATTTCCTGACTGTCTGCCATTTTATGAAGAGCATCAATCTTATAGCTTTTTCCCGCATCCTTTTCATCTTCCTGGTGAAATTCTTCCACAGTAAAATCGCGAATCGCATCATCAAATGATGCGAAATACCGAACTACATTTCCCTGTACTTCTTTACTGTCTATAAAACCTTCTGGAAGCACTCTTGATCGGAAGTAATTTTCTGCCGGATCACCAAAGTCAAGAATATCGTTATTTAGGAACCAATCTCTTACCTTTTTTAATTTAGCAATCCGTAGTCTTGTTCCAAGTGAAACAATCAAGGTCTCTTTATTAAGAGATGCCTTAATATTTTCCACATGATTTTTTGTAAAACCATTCATTTCAAGTTCTTCACCTTTTTTTCGGTAAAAAATTGTTCTATAATTATTCCTCGCAGTTTTGGCTTTAGAATACAGCCATTCTTCTACCACTTCATCCTTTTTCAGCGAAAATCCATATTGATATATTTTCCCGCTATTTTCAGCATTATCTACATAAAATACCTCAAATGTAGTTTCCTCGTTCCTGCTCTTTTTATCAAACAAGAAAGGAGTAACTTTCATATAATTATTTTCTGTTTTCCGGCGGCTGTCTTCCTCTCCTCCAAAATTAAAGGATTCTGCCACATAGTAAGTCATATAGTCAAAAGCATCATATACATTAGACTTTCCACTCGCATTGGCGCCGTAAATTGCAGCAACCTTTAGCAGTTTGTCATTGGCAACATCCACCACATGGCTTTCATGTTCCGTAATCTTAGTAGCTGATAAATCCAGTGATACTTCATCCCGAAATGATTTATAATTTTTAAAGTTAAATTGTATCAGCATAATAATCTCCTCATTCTTTATCAAATTTTATTATATTATATCCTATATCAAGCAAAAATCAACATCTAATTCGAAATAAAATCAAAATTAGATGTTGATTTTTGCTTGATACGCATTATATCCATTTATGGTAAAAATATAAGCAAATCCAGTTAGTTTTCTAAACACAATTTTAGTCAGTGCGTAACAGCACTTTATTCGACACCATACGTCACATAATAAAGTGCTTATTCCCCTAAAAATCTACTCTCTTTTACTTAGGCAGACTATTTTCCACACACAGCGCCCCATACCCCTCTTATGTCAAGTTAATGTCACAAACTTTTTTCACTTTTTTCCCACACAAAATCCCCGGAAGCCACATAACTTCGTTAGGGTTATGGTAAATTAGTGTCAAGTGGGAGGAAAATTAATGGTAAATTAATGTCAAGTTGTTTTGCCTTGCTCTCTCAAAAATGTAAAACACACACCATGTTATCCTATATAAATTATATTAATTATTTCATCAGTTCTCCAAAAGATTGCATTAATTCTTCACTTTGTAATACCACACTTCTTTTAAATCCAGCAAAATTGCTTTCCCTACTCAGCATTTTCTTAATATTTCTTCTCATTTTGAGATAATTCTATTTTTATATTTTGCAAATGTCTGACTTGTCGTATATTAATCTTCGTCAAATATGCCTGTTCCATATCAACCCTCTTTTCAAATAATAAAATCAGGAAAATAACATAAAGTCAGTTACTTTCCTGATTTATCATTGTAATGTCAACTTGCTGCTAATTTCATTTTATTACTTTATACTGTACGAAGCCCTTCAAGTTGTTCTATCTCTGCAACATCAAGCCCTGAATACTCCGCAATTTTCTCTATCGGTAATACTCCATCCCGCAACATCCTAAGTGCTGTTTCCTTCTTATTCTCGTTCCTGCCTTCATCTTTTCCTCTATTCAAAATTGTCCTTGCTTCTGTTTCAATCAATGCTCCACCCATAATATCACCTACACCTTTCTGCACATTCTCATACTTTTGTGCAATTTCCTTAATCACATTGCTGGAAAGTTCTATGATTGTACGCTTGTCAAATGCTCCAATAGTTCCTTCCTGTTCCAATTTATCAAGCCTATCCAAAATATTCCGATACTCTGCTTTCAATTCTACTAATCGCTGTTCATTACTATTATACACCTTAAAATCCTTTTCATGTGAAAAAATATAAAACGGAATCAGCAATAACAAATGTTTTGTGAAAATATCTTCCAAAGAATACTCCTGTACCTTCATGATCGGCACATCATACTCTACAGTACCACCCGGTGTTTTAATTACATACCGCATTTTGTCAGGTGTCTTCTTGTATGTACGCAGATACAGCACCGCTGTATTTGGAAAAGTTACAGTCAATGTTTCATTAATAACCTCACCCTCGTCCAACGCAATCTGTGCATCATACTCAAACAGCCGGATTGTCATTCGTCCGTCCGGCAGACTGCTCTCACATTCCAGGTGATATTTCTTCTTTTTCACACCAAATATTGTGAAATTAGTGTCTGTTATCCTTTCCTGGTCTGCCCCATCCTGCCGGTCAATAAAATGTTCATTGGGATGAAACTCAATTTTTTCATTCCCCTCATAATCTTCTCCGAATATTTCATTAATTACTGGCAGAATCAATTGCCTGCAATCATTTAAGATTGTCCGAAATGCCCCGTCATAAATATTCCCCATACCAAATCCTCCGTATTTCTTAATTTTATGATATAATTGTCATTTTACAGAAACAAACGCATATTCATCCTTCCCGGAACTTCCACTTAATCTCCACCCTTTTATCTTTATAAACATATATCCTTTCGATAAAAGTATCCACCAACTCCTGTGTAAGCTCCTCCATATGTAAATACCGGATGATCTGCTTCATATCTGCTTCAAGCTTTTTCTGCTCCTCTTCCAGTACAAAGAGCTTCTCCTGCCGCTCACGAAGCTGCCCAGATAGCAATCCCGTCTGCCGATCCAGTTCATCTGCTCTTGCCCGGTATTCCTTTGGCGTTATCCTTCCTGACACATATTCCTGATACACTTCATCTTTGGAAACATCCATCTGCTTCCTTTCACGCTGCAGAGCCGCTATCTGATCTTCTATAGCAGCAAATTTGTCCCCCAACAACATTTGCAGGCTTTTCTCCTGCCTGACCGTTTCCCCTCTGACCATCAGTTCCTTATTGATCATCGTCAAAATCAATTCTTCCAACACACCCGCGTTAAAACTGGTACAGCAGTCCGGTATCTGGAGCATAGCATGTTTCCAGCACTCAAAATGCCTGTTCCTGTTCTTTCCACGGAGCGGCTTGTATATCATGGCATACCTACACCCACCACAATACAGCTTCCCGGTAAGCGGGTGCTTCTCCCTTTTCCTTTTTGTGGAATTGTCTGACTGAAATACGGAAATCTGCTCATATACCTCCGGTGTAACCAGTGCCTCATGGTGATCTGCTATCACTTTCCACTCCTCTTTTGGCAATGTCTTCATTCTTTTACTTCCTACTGCCTCACTCGTCCTTCTCCCATACGTCATCTCTCCAAGGTAAAAACGGTTATTCAGGATCTTCCTGACTGCCTGGGCACTCCACGCATGAGCCTTCCCATCCTCCGCATATTTATCCGGTCTGCGTATCTGCATGATTGTGGGAGTCCCCTCCTCACAGAGCTGCCTTGCTATCTGTGTACTGCTTTTGGGCAGAACCGCAAGGGAAAAAATATGCCGGACAATCTCTGCTTCTTCTTTATTTATAATGACTTTATTCTTCTCCACAGGACTTTTCATATAGCCAAAAGGAACCTGTCCAAAAACATATTCCCCATTTGCACACTTATTCTCAAAGGAAGCCTTTATTTTAACCGAAATATCCTTACTGTAAAGATCATACAAAAGCGTCTTGAAGGCTGTATCAAGACCTATGGCATTTCCATTATCTTCCCTGCTGTCGTAATGATCGCCAAGCGCAATAAAGCGCACTCCCATAAAAGGGAATATCTGGTTTAAATAAGTTCCCATTTCAATATAGTCCCTCGAAAAACGGGACATATCCTTCACGATAATGCACTGTATTCGATTTTTCTTTACTTCCGCTAAAAGCTGATTCATTCCTGGTCTATCCATTCCGGTGCCAGACCAGCCATCGTCACAGAACTCCCTGACCTCATATTTCCTCAATTCCTCATCCTGCCGGATAAAATCCCTGATCAGCAGCCTCTGGCTGGATATACTGTTGCTCTCGTCCTTTTTTAAGTCCTTTTTATCCTCTAATGACAGCCTTAAGTACATACCTATCACATTCATCCAATCACTCCTTCCAGCATTTCATTCACATACCGGAACTGTACCTCAACCCGTTTTCCCGGATAGACATAAATCTTCTCAACCAGTGCATCCACAAGCTCCATTGTCAGGCTCTCCCCATTTTTCATTTTCAGCAGGGAGCGTATTGCTTTCAGATACTTCTCCTGCACCTTTTCTATCTCCTTCTGCTTTTTATTCAATGTTCCTGCTCTTTTTTCCAGTTCATACAGATACTCTGCCTGCTTCATTTTAAAGTCTACATATTCTTTCTGGGGCAGCCTTCCTTCCCTATAGTCCATATATATACCTGTTTCTTCCTCTTTCAACCTTTGTGCTTTTTTCTGGATTGTCTTTATCTCCTTTTCTGTCTGAAATCTGGCTGCATTTATCTGTTCTTTACCGACTTTTATATAGTGCATTGGTTTATCCAGATAAGTAGCAAATTCCATATGCAATACGTTCATCAGCGTCCCTGTCAGGTCATTTCTGGAAATGCGGTTTGACTGCGGGCAGGTTTCTACTTTCGTCCTCCCACCATTCAGGCAAAAATATCCATCCATCCTTGCCCTCTCCCCATCTGCATAAGTTTTCACATAGCTGTGCCTTGTCATCTTCCTTCCACAGACACCGCAATACAACACATGGTCAAATACATTTTCCCCGATAGGAACACCTTGCGTTGGATGGCTATTGGAAGCGGTAGCTTCCTGCAGCCTTCTCCTCACCTCCTGCGCCCTCTGAAATAAATCCGTATTGATCAACGCCTCATGCGTATTATCTTTAATAACCCATTCTTCTGCCGACTTATGGATGCGGCTTTTTTCATCACGGGCAGTCAGTGTTGTCTTTCCCTGCACCAGCTTCCCGATATAGGTCTCCCTTCTGATAATTCTTTCCACACTGCTTTTATCCCAGCCTTTATATGCCACGTCAAGCGGACAGTATACTTCCT
>Ga0224740_10502_pt1 | contig 10972 bp, 18 predicted proteins | sample LIM_E_Water_Bulk_FD_161634 | JGI IMG/M metagenome (GOLD analysis project Ga0224740, IMG submission 161634) | Enriched cells from gastrointestinal tract of the lab mouse from Pacific Northwest National Laboratory (PNNL), Richland, Washington... | ecosystem: Host-associated > Mammals > Digestive...
GAGAAATAGCAGCTGCCAAACTATGTGACTCAGTATGACAACAAGACATATTGCTGCTTCTTCTTCGCGACACTCAACGGTGTCATTTTCTATGTATCAGTCGCTCTATGGATAATAACGTGTAAAGTAGAAAACCCATAAAATTGCAAGCTGTGCGTTCCATTCAGCGTGGAGCGCACAGTTTTTCTCACTTATTTGTGGCGAATGCCCTATCAAATTTTCCATAACAGAAGACAAGGAAATAGAGACTTTGAATTACTTGACAGGTGCAATTTTCTCCCTAAACTATTGTTGCTTTTATTCAACCATTACATGGAGCCAATACTTATTTACAAAATTAGGTTGACTTTTAGCTAAAAAATTGATATAAAATATTAGGTAAGTATTTTATACAACTGTTTAGAGGTATACAACATGAAGATTGATATTGAAAAAACACTATCAATTTCTAAAGTGAATCAAAATTTTTCCTTTGCGGCAAGGATGACTGAGGAACACGGCCTGATTACCATTCTAAAGAATAACAAGCCCAAGTTTGTCCTCATGACCTTCAAGGAGTTTGAGAAACACGAAAAGGAAAAAGGAATGTAAACATTATGCGAAAGAAAATTTCCATCTTCTCGTTTTTCTCAGGAATCGGGATTTTAGATTTAGCATTTGAAAAAAACGGATATACCATAGTATTTGTTAACGAATATGATAATCTTTTTATGGAGTCGTATCAATACGCGAGAGAGCAAATGAATCGACATACTCCGATATATGGATATCATAATGATAGTGCGGAACGTTATGCAAAACGACGTGGAAAAAGAAATCTCATCAATCTTGTCGCACGAGAACATGAGAAAGGAAACTTGGTCGGTTTTATTGGTGGCCCCCCATGTCCGGATTTTTCAGTCGCTGGGAAAAATGCTGGTGCCAATGGCGAAAACGGCCGATTAACTAAAGTCTATTTTGATATCATTTGCCGATGTCGTCCTGATTTTTTTCTGTTCGAAAATGTCAAGGGTTTAGTAAAAACAGAGAAGCACCGTGCTTTCTATAATGAAATGATGATGAAAGTCCAGGCTAATGACTATGTTATGGCTGAAAAAGTTCTCAATGCGCTTGAGTATGGTGTTCCACAATTCAGAGAGCGTGTGTTTATGGTTGGCATTCACAAAGGGCTTTATCAGAATGAACCCAATACACTGATATTCGAATGGGACAAACATTCTCTTTTCGATACTGAGGACGTTCTAACGAGAGCGTGGCCAAAAGAAAGAGAATTTATGGTAAATAGCCCATATGCGTTTCCTGCTAAAGGAATTCTAAAAAAATTGACAGTTGAGTATTGGTTTAATAAAAACGATGTTGAAAACCATCCAAATGGAAAGGATATATTCCAAGTGAAAAGGGGACGAGAAAAAATTGAAACTATCGCAGAAGGCGATACAAGTGGCAAGTCATTTAAACGACTACACCGTTGGAGATACTCTCCAACAGCTGCATATGGGCACAACGAAGTGCATCTTCATCCTTATAAGAAACGGCGTATATCTGTTGCGGAAGCGATGGCTGTTCAATCTTTACCAAAAGAATTTGTCGTATTACCAACTCTTTCGCTCTCAAGAAAGTTTAAAATGATAGGTAATGGTGTTCCATATTTAATGGCTGCAGCAATTGCGAAAACATTGAAGGAGATTTTAGAAGATATTCGGGAGGATAATTTATGAGAAAGATTGTGATTGATCCACGTGTTATAAAACATTTGGGCCGAGATCTTATAACATCGCCCGAAGTTGCTGTAATCGAATTGCTCAAAAACTCGATTGATGCAAAGGCAAAGAATATCAACTTACGTTTGTATAATGGTTTATCTTCCAACGAACTTTTTCCGGCACATGTTAGAGACATTATTCCTAAGCAATATCATCACTCACCAATGTTAATTGTTGAAGATGATGGATGCGGTATGAATGATGCCACCCTTGATGATGGTTTTCTGAAGATTGCTACAGACATTAAGTCCAATGAGGAAGGTACTCTTGGTGAAAAAGGTATTGGTCGACTTGCAACGCAAAGGCTCGGAACAGCATTACTTGTAGAAACTTCTTCTGATAAAGAAAACCACACTTCGTATGTTTTTATTGATTGGAATGATGTAATCAATGGAACGGAGGAAGTACCAAGTTTTGAAGGTCCTGTTACGTCTCATCATACTCGCTTGATTATCTTTAATGTGAACTTAGAGGACTTTATTGACAACGCTATGCAGTTCGAACAGCTTTCGCTGGATACCACCGTATTCCAAGTTCAGATCAACCGTGAGCTTAAGTCGGCGCTTAATTTTTTAATCACACCATTTGCTAATCGCAGGGATTAAATAACTTTTTCCTATATCTAACTATTTGTTGCTATAAGTTGCTGATTCAGCAGCTTTTCTTTTTGCTTCTACCTAAAAGTTACTAAAAGCAACTAAATATATCTGACGAACTGGTGTATAATTTGGTGTAGGATTTTGCTGTGTTAACCAATCATAATCTTGCCCTCCAGATTAGCAAAACTGGCTTTCTTTTGCTCCTGTGTAGCTTCATTATAAATGTCCATTGTAGTAGATATATTAGCGTGTCCCATGATTTCTTGAATGATCTTGAGGTTAGTTTCATTCTCACAAAATCTGGTACAGAAAGTGTGCCGTAAATTATGGACAGAAAAATGCGGGAGCAGAATAGGTTCTCGCTTTTCTTTTTTGGCTTGATTGGTTTCTTCAGCATTGTAATCAGCGATGATCCTGTTGATGACTTTGTTGATTTCAGTCGGCTTACGCATACCACCATTTCTGTTTTGAAAAATGAATCCAGAATAACCATCAATAACAGTTTGGTTAAACCCAGTTTGCATTTGAGCAATTCGTTCCTCCATCAATGCTCTGCGAACTTCCTTTAACATTGGAATGACACGTTCCCCGGCTTTAGTTTTAGGTGTGGAAATGTAATACCTAAACTTTTTGTCGTTATCAGCTTTGCAGTAAACCAGATTATGATTGATGGAAATGATGTTTTCTGTAAAGTCACAATCTTCCCACCGTAAACCAAGGATTTCACCTACCCGGCAACCAGTACCCAAGAACAAAGTAAACATATTAAGCCATTTACGATACTTGGGTGAATTGCGAATGTATTCAACAAAAGCTGATTGTTGTTGCTCTGTAAGAGCATGACGTTTCTCTTGACCCCAAGCATTTTGCTTTTTCAATTCAGCATATACTTGGTAGGCCGGGTTTGATCTAATATAGCCATCACGTACAGCAAGAGTAAAAATTGGATGCAGGATCGTATTGACGGCATGAATTGTATTAGGCTTTAGGCCATCATCATAGTACATTGACAAATAGAATTTCTTAATATCACTGTATTTGACTGATCCAATAGTTCTTATGCCTAATTTATCTTTCACATATTTGTTGTACGTACTGGCATAGGTAGATCGTGTTGACGGTTTTAATTCTTTCTTCATGCCCATATACTTTTCATAAAAGTCATTTACAGTTTTCTTTGCAGCAACGAAAGATTGTATACCATCGTCTGTGTCACGTTCTAATTGCTTTTCAAGTTCTCTTAATGGTTCACATGATTTTTTGCGTGGAGGAATTTTATCTGTCTCAACAAGTCGCCAGCTATAAATTGTTCGCCGTACACCACCAGCGTCATTATAGCGATACATATACATTCCATCGGAGCGTTGTGTTTCGCCGTTTCGCAAAATTCGGCCTTTGTTGTCTTTTCGCTTTTCGGACATTTTACACTCCTTTCTATTTCCAAAATGCGAAAGACTTCCGATGCTTAATTATACCACATCGGAAGTCCTGAAGCAACTCTTAAATTACATTTAGCTTATCAATGTAGTTTTCAAATTTCTTACGTTTGATTTGTGAACGAGTTCCATTCCATAAAATAAAGTCTGCGTCTGGATTCTCGCTAATAATCTTTTTCAATTTGTCTCTTCCGATTCTGAAATATTGAGCGGCTTCTTCTATTGACAAAGTATATTTTTCCCAAAATGGAATTTTTGTAACAGATTCAATAGTTTCCATTTACACCTCCGATCAAGGTTGATATTCTTTGAGAAATTCAGATACTTTCATTTTGTTGTCATCTGCAAGACTAATAGCAAAATAGCAGAAATTATAAAATGTACTTAAATTATGAACATGACGAAGATAATTATAAAAACTGTCATATGGTTGCTGCTCATAATCTTCACATTCTGCTGGTTCATATCCATACATCATTTTGCCATTTACGATATAGTCGTTATAAATATTACCATGATATACACAATGACCTTGCCGCCACCAGCCCCACACATCTTTCCATTTTTCATCGGGATAATCACAAAGCGTTTTAAAATCATCGGCTGAAACTTCCCATACTTCTACATGAAATGGAAGTTGTTCACTTTTATATGTACATTTAGCATCCATGCTCAAGTCTTTGAATGCAAATTCAAGGCCAGCACCACCAATAATTTCAACTGTATTTGATGATGCAGAAATAATACCTGTAGGTTTATATACACCACACAAACCATTCTTATTATCACTCATGTTTCGGTAAATCCTCCTTTATTCCCAAGTTCATATTCAGATTGCAACCAAATACGATCACTTGCATAACCAGTATACATTTCTGGAGGAATCGGTTTTCTTAACCACCATGTCGCATTAATTTGAACTTTGTTGTATTTCTTCAGCATTCGCTTTAATTCAAGTTCTTTGAACTTATATGCAAAACAGATTGCTCCAGTCCAAAGTAAACCAACAATGTTATCAACAATTCTTGGCTGAATTTCGCCATAAATTAACAGTTCAAGTAATTGCCAACAAACATTAATAACGATTACAATGCAGAAAAGCCATATATAAAATTTGTGTTTCATTTTCATATGGTTATCTCCTTTTGTTTCGATAATCAGAATATCGTTTTGCAAAACCTTTTTTGAATTGCCTAATACGTCCTTTGTACCAGAATGTACGATACCACGGCAATTCAGTTTCTTCATCATCTGAAAAATCGTAACTGTAGTTTTGATCTGCCCACATAAAATGTAACCATTGGAAATTACCGTTTTCTGTAATTCTTGGTTTGCAAAAATAAATAGTAACACTGGATGGATTTTTTATTTTGGCCTTAATCGCTTCAAATAAGCAGTTGGATGAATATAGTTCGGTTATGTAGATAAAAGATCCTTTTGTCATCTGTCATCCTCCCTGATAGTTTTCATATCTTTCAATATCATGGCATTCATTACAACGATAATAATAAAGATCGCCACCGTTTCTTGTATGCTCAATATCAAACAGTTCATAATGTCCAGTTTGACAAGCATGGCATGAGCCATCACCAAAATAGTCATGTTCCCATGCCGTATGCCAACATATCAAGCAAATTCCAATGACGGGAACAATTATGAAAGCTGTAATTGCGCCCCACGGCAAATTCTTGATAAATTTCATAAAAACCTTAATTAGTTATTTGATGTACTTCCAATGCCGCCAGTGCGTGTAGCAACTACATTATCATCATCTGTAATTGCGTGTGCCATGATAATTCCTTGAGCAAAAGCGTCCCCTGCCTTAACCTCCAATGTTTTGCCAGATTTACTATCATTGGTGACTTTAATGAAGATATGCCCCTCATTACTCTCATTGTTATAGTAGTCCTGATCCACAATGCCAACAGTATTATCAAGCTGCATCCTGTATTTGAATCCATAGCTGCTACGGGGAAACAGCATAAGAACATTACCAAGACTAAGGCAGCACTTTACACAGGTGGGGACTTTAATTGTCTGACCCGGCTTCAGCTTAAATGAGATAGGGGAAATAAAATCATATCCGGCACTCCCCTTTGTAGCCCTCTTAGGAACCTGAAGCTGGTCATAGGACTGAAATCCGATCACACCGTTTTTGGCGTTAAATTCTTCAGCAACTACCTTGTCATATTCTGTCTTAGAAATAAGTTCAAATTTATTCATCGTGTCTGCCTCCAAATATGATATTTTTGATAGGCTACCAACAAATGTTTCATAAGCATTGCACGTGTCAGTAGGCCAACACCTCCGGGGACTGGTGTAATAAGAATGCTGTTAGAATTTGGATTGATAGTTATGTCACCACAAATCCCCTGCTCGGTTCGATTAATACCAACATCAATTACAACTGCCCCATCTTTAAATTTGCTGCTGTCAATAAAGTCTTTCTGACCAACAGCACTTACGAAAATATCAGCATCATGCGCAAGTCGATCCAAAAGGGTTACTGGAGTATGAGAATGACAAAGAACCACTGTTGCATTTTCACGTGTCATCATCTCTGCCAATGACTTGCCTACAATACTACTCCTACCAGCAATAACACAAAGTTTGCCATCAATATCAACATTGATTTCTTTCAGCATTTGTACTATCCCATCTGGTGTGCATGGATCAAACGGAGAATCTGCCAAGAAACCATCTACATCTTTTTCTTCAGCAAGATAAGATTTAATATCATTGAATGTTATATTAAATGGTAATGGCAGTTGAACAATGACACCATCAACGCTCATACTGTACCGTAATTCATCAAGTAAATGAATTAGTTTCATAAGAAGCTGATCTCGATTATTTGCCTCGATATGTTTATGTACGCATTTGAATCCAATATCTTCGGCATCTTTTAATTTGCCTTTGATGTATACGGCTGACGCAGGATCATCACCAGCCGAAATTACATACAAACAAGCATTTACACCAGTGGCTCTTATTTCGCCTTTCCATTTGTCTGCTATTGCTTTACAATCAATAAATTCCATCGTAATCTCCCATTTTCAAAAGTGCTGGAATTTCTTTTTTCATTTCTTCTTTATTCATTGGTTTTCTACGAGTACAATTTGCCCCAGCTTCACAACCACGGCTATGTCCAGTAACATACATATAGTGACAAGCATTACAAGGATACAAGTATCTCCAGTAGTGGCAACCTTCACACGGGTTCTTTTTATTTGTTCTCATAGCAACTCCTTTTATTGATTAAATCGTTATTTGAATGTTAAACAGTCCCGAAACTCCTTCCGTGGCATTTAAGTCTTTCAAGAATATCAGCGACAAGCACATCATAACTCTTTACATCGCCATCATAATGTCTACAAGTAACGCCATGTGCCGTAACAAAGGCCAGCAGTTTCTTAGCCAGTTCATCACTCTCCTGCTCTGTCTGGAATCTACCAGCAGCATTATAGGGTTTTACACGATTGATAAATGCGTTAAAGGAATCATAAGAATTAAATACCTTTGTGACCAGCTTATCAAACTCATCACCAAGCACAGGGTCATCGGTATAGAACGGCGACAGCAAAATCGGTGAATCGGTAATAACCACATCTACCTTGTCCTGTACTCTGCTGATACGGAAATATTGCTTACCAAAAATATAAGCCTGATTCTGGAATACTGCCTTACTTTCCTCCCATACCTTATCCTTAGCAAACTCAGTAACCAGTTCTGCATTAATACCAGCAAGTTTCAGTCGTGAAAAAATATATGCTGCACCAGTAGACTTCCCTGCTCCGGGCGCACCAAAAAGATTTACAACAAGCATTAGTTACCCTCCCTAATTTTTACTTTTGGATTACTTGTCATGGAATAATTTACAATTACATCTTCTACTTCATGACGAATATCTTCAACCAGTTCGCTTTCCTCTGGATCGAGGTCATCTGTTTCAAATTGAACTTCAAGAGTGTACTTCAAGTGTTACCTCCGAACTTTACTGGCATCAGCTTCGGTTGGATCGGCGTATTTAATTTCAATACTGTTAATCACGCCCTTACTATCAGAATGAATCTTTAGGTCAACAATATCCATATTGTCGATTACAGACTGAATTGGCATAGTTCTTAAATCTTTCAGCGTCATATCAATTCTCCTTCCATTTCATTTCAAAATATTTTGTGAGTCCTGTGATTTCTGATTCTGCTTTTAACATTGTTCGCCATCCAATACCACCTTCACGTAGTTGCGCAAACTCATGAAAATTCTTTTTTGTAAAGAATGCTGGTTGATTACACCAACGAGCAATATTATTATAAAGACGTTCATATGGACTTTCTGTATAACGCATAAATCGCATTATGTACGGCAACGCATGATATTTCATTAATATTTCTATACGAGCCATTAAATCCAATATATCTTGTTTCCAAAAGTTATAATCCCAAACGTCATTACGATCAAACCCGCAAAACACATAGAACTTTACTCTTTTATTTGTGTGCTGCCTTATCATTTGCAATTTCTTTTCAATCAGTCCTGCATCTTCGATATTGTCAAAAGCAAATATGTAATCGCCATCATATCTGCTTTTGAATAACATTTGACATTTTTCATCTGTCAAAAGTCTTTCGTCAAGTCCTTGCTTAAATTGAAAAGGTTTATTTGCTTTATGTAATTCGGAAAGCAATTCCTTCCAGCATGACAATCCAAAGAAATTATCATCTAACAGGCAAATCTTTGGCCTTGCCAGATCATGAAATTCATCAAGCGGACTATGAACTGAGACTTGCTTATAATTGCGATTCACACAGAACTGGCATTGCCGAAAACATCCTCTGGTCAAAAAGCCTATTGAATAATCGGTGTAATATTTCAATTCGATTGGTTTAACACCGTTTTCAATTTGTTGTGATACCCAATCATCATACAAGTGATAATCAGGAAATATATGTTCAATCTCATCAGGAAGTTTTGGAGCCAAGTCATAAAAGAATCCCGTTCCACCATATTGAACATTTTCGAGATGTAAAATTTTATCATCAATAGGTGTGTCAGTAAAAACTTTGGAAATGAAAACTTTGTCAAATGATTCAAGATTGTCATAGTCTGTTTTCAGAAAAACGTCTGCCCCCCGATTTTATGGTATGCAGAAATTTTCATGCAAGCAAGATTTGGAAATCTATGTTTCTTTCGTCCTACTAAATCTGCATCTATGATAGCTACCCTCAGTTATATCGCCCCGCTTTCTATTTTGCGTAATATCATACCCCTGAATGGCATATTAATTGATACAACTTTGTTTATGTCATCTTTGGAAAAACACATTGTAGATGGTTCGATTGATTATTCATCTGTTTGAATTTCCATTTCATAATCACCATCATTTGTCGAAATATTAAGTTTGATTTTGTTCAAACTTTCAATTATTAAGTCCATAAAACAACCTCTCTGTTTTTAAGTGATTTTTGCACATCAATAATTCTTTGATTGCTGGAACCCATAAATTGCAAAGTTATGTCACGTTTATCAATTTCGAATTCGCCATCAACAACTACATCACACAATCGAATAATCTTTTGAATTAAAGAATCTGCTTCTGTTGCTGGAGTATTAAAGGCAAAATTCTCAAAAAGATAGCCTGTATACAACCAAACTTTTTTTTGCGGGAAGATAGTTTTAAATTTGAAAATGATACGATAGGTTAATTTAGGACTTGTTAAAGGATCGCCGCCTGAAAGGGTTAATCTGCTGGCATACGGAATATCATAATAGTATTGCAAAAGCTGATCTAATACAGCATCCGTAAACTGTTCTCCACCATCCCTACTCCACGTTTGAGGATTATGGCATTCAGGGCATTGGTGGGGACAGCCCTGTGTGAAGAAAACTGCCCCAAGGCCAATACCATTTGCTATATCATCATATTCAATACCAGCGTATCGCCAATTAAGACTCATCTGATCCTTGATTGATTTGTGGAGTATATTTACTATGCTGTTCACGATCAAGCACTTCCCGCTGCTTACCATCGTTAAAATTACGATAGTCCGTTGTCAGATAACCAGTTACACGGCGAAGCTGCTGGATATTCTGACTGCCGCATTGAGGACAAGCATCATTAAATTCTCCCTGATACCCACAATCCAAGCAACTATCAATCGGGAAGTTAAAGGCCAGATAAGGAATGTCCAAATCCTTAAAGGCATAATCAATAATGTCCTCTACTGCCTTAGTATTCTTTACAAATGTGCTATCAAGTTCAACGTATGTAATGCAACCACCAGTAGGGTATTTACAGAAAGGAGCCTCGCACCGTAACTTATCCTGAATAGAAACCTTTTCCCAAACAGGAACATGATGTGAATTTGTCAAATACTCATGGGAGGTAACGTTTTCAATAACACCATACTGCTCACGAAGCCCCATTAATGCAGTACGGCAAAGTCCTTCTGCTGGAGTGGCATAGCAAGAGAAATTCAAATTGTTACGTTCGGACGCTTCAGCAGCATACTCATTAATGCGCTTGACAACAGACAAAGCAAAAGCATGAACATTTTCATCATGAACATGATTCTTACCAAAAAGGGCCTGACACATTTCAGTAATACCAAGATAGCCAATCGCCAATGTATTATGTTTCAGCGCATTAAACACGTTCTCTTCACAGTTTCTTGCATCCTGAATAGTATTGTTTTGATACATGAATGGTGCTGACTTAGGAGATTGCCGTACCATGATTTCAAATCGCTCCAGAAGCCCACGCTCTGTCAACTGCAAAGTTTCCTCAAAAGCCTTCCAGAATCCATCCAGATCAGGTTCCTTACGCTTACCAAGACAAATACCAAATTCGATACCCAGCTTTGGAAGAATAATTGTATTGGGAACATTGTTACCACGTCCCTGTCGAATGTAACCAAGTCCATGACGATCATACCCAATCAGTGTACGGCATCCCATAGTTGCAAAGAATGTATCAGGATTATTTTCATCTTCATGGGCCTGTGACCAGTCACCATTACACCAATTAGGATAAATACGCTTACTCATCGACCTAAGAGCATATTGCTTCAAATCATAGTTAGGATCAGACGGATTAGCGTTGACTCCTGCCTTATATTGGAAGATGCTGATTGGGAAAATACTTGTAAGATGATGTTGCCCAATACCGTCAATA
>Ga0224740_10504_pt1 | contig 10947 bp, 10 predicted proteins | sample LIM_E_Water_Bulk_FD_161634 | JGI IMG/M metagenome (GOLD analysis project Ga0224740, IMG submission 161634) | Enriched cells from gastrointestinal tract of the lab mouse from Pacific Northwest National Laboratory (PNNL), Richland, Washington... | ecosystem: Host-associated > Mammals > Digestive...
GACAAGAACCCGCACTCCACAATGGCAATAGGCCTAGACGTCTTTTTCAGCAGAAAATAGCTGTCGTTTCCTTTCGCCTGCCGCTTATTCTCTGCATCTAGTTTCTGTAACTGCTCCTGAAGCATTTCCGCCAGATTCTTACTCTTTTCACTGGTCGTATAATAAAAAACCTGCGCCCCTTTGACATATTCTTCATGATAACTGTTCTGATGGATGCTGACTACAAGTACCGGATTGGCGTTTTCAATGATTTCAAGCCTTCTTTTCATATCCTGCACTTTTTTATTTGAAGCGTTTTCGTCATACAGACCTGCGTCTTTCTCCCGGGTCATCACCACCTCGATTCCCTCCGCCTGCAGAAACTGTTTAAGACTCTGGGCAATTTTCAGATTTATATCCTTTTCAAGCTGGCCGTTGACACCCACCTTCCCCGGGTCCGCTCCCCCGTGTCCGGCATCAATCACCACACATACTTTTTCTTTTTCCTTTACCTGCATGGAACTTACATAAACAGCCCCTTCTCTCGCTACCACGAACATGGAAAACATTAATATTCCTACCATTACCAGCTTCAAAATCCTGTTCTGATTACTTGTCACGCTCTGCCTCACTCCCAGCGCGTGTTTAAAAATTGTTTTCCCTAAGACCCATGCCACAGTTTATGAGAGTGAATTTTCAAACACGTTCTAATAAGCTTTCAACTAAATGTATGAAAAATAAGCTGCGGGTATACCCCACAGCTTATCCTCAATTTCCCTCAAGCGCGATTCCATACAGATCATCTGCTTAGATATGCCCCAATCACATCCCAGACTGACGGCCTTTCAAATCCAAGTCTCCAGCTTGCGACGCCTCCAATGCCGTACTTCTCCATAATATTCAGTTTGACTTCAATGGACTTTTCGTCCTCCAGCCACACTTGGAAGATGCTCGTCCCATCCGTATACTCTCCATAATTCTGGCAGGTTTCTTCATCCCACTCCACCGCAACATTGTGAGTGTTGATCCATTGCTGGGCCGCATCCATGCCCACTGCCTGACTGCCAAGCTCTCCATTGGCAGTTTCCCATATCCGGGTGTAAAAAGGAATGGCGTTGATCACTTTATTGGGAGGCACCTGTTCAACCGTCTTCTGGATTCCTTGCTCCACAAAATTAATGGACGCTACGCTTCCTGCCTCCGGGCTTCCCGCATAATGCTCGTCATAGCCCATAATGACCACGTAGTCGGCCACCGCCCCCTGCTCCGCCCTGTCATAATGGTCGGTATATCCCGTAGGCACATAGTTGTCCACCGACAGGACAATACCATTGGCACGGCAGGGAATGGACAGTTCCCTGATAAACTCTATATAGTGTTCGCCGCAGTCCATGCTAATCTGCTCAAAATCCACATTAATCCCGTCAATTCCATAGGCAAGAACTTCATTTACAAGGCCCTCTATCAGTTTCGCCCTGGTAGACGTAGATGATAAAATGGCAAACATATCAATGCTGTCCTTATACTCTATATTCTCTACCAGTGCCCAGACTTCAAGTCCCATATCATGGGCCTTGCTTACATATTCCTGACTCGCAAAGCTGGTAAAATTCCCTTCGCTGTCGCTTAATTTGAACCAGGTCGGGGAAATCACATTCAGCCCTTTTGTATTTACCACCATCTCATGAAGCGTGTCGTTTCCGGCAATCCCGGACACCACATGCCACCCCAGGTTGATCTTATGGTCTCTGGTCTGGCTGGCATACACCGGCTCGACATAATCCTCCACCGGAATGGGAAGCTCTGATTTAATATTGGAAAGCCGCTTGTTTTCCACATATCCCACAACAGCATCCCTGGTCTTGACCTTGCTCCAGTTCTCCATCTGCTCCAGAACAATTACTTTGTCTCCTGCCTTAAGGTCCTCAAGTATCTCGCTCTTTACGCCTCCCAAGACCCGCACGGCAGTATCTTTGGTAATGTCAGCCACCTGTCTCTCATCCCAGCTGGTATAAATTTGCAGGCGGTCCGGATCTGTAAACCCTTCATAGGAAAAATTGGCATACTGTTTTACATAATCCAGTGCAAGGTATAAAGTTTCCCCTTCATATCTGGCAGGCACACAGGAAAATGCAGCCGTGCCGTCTTTGCTGCTTATCTCGCTGCTGCCGATGACATTTTTCACAATATCGTCGGGAAGCGCATAGAGCAGAAGCCCTTCACCTTTATCTTCATAGAAACGGTCATTAAAATATTTGTGGACCGTGTTAATATCCAAATAATATACTCCGTCAAGGAGCTTTGCCCTTTCTTCAATCAAATCATTTTGCAGCATGATCGCCACATCCGTTTCCCCCTGCATATGGAAATATGCCGAAAGATCCGCGCGTTCCTTCGTATACGAATACTTCTCCAGAATCATTGTCCCAACGCTGACGCCCCCGATCACTATAATAAGGACGATTGCTATTAAGAAGGGTATTAATTTTTTCTTCATCCTGTAACCTCCAATCGCCCTATATTATAGCAGACTATTCCTACACCGTCATTATCAATTTTGACTTTTTCCAACATTTTATTCCTGCAAATACAGGATTTTCAAAATTCCCGGCAGACCGCCCTTTTAACAGCAGTTTATATCTTTACAAGGGAATTTCTGTCATTCAAGACCATAGAGGCGCTCCGCCGGGAACCCGACAGGGGCAGTATTAATGGAAGGATATCCTGTCATACCTGATTTCCTTTACTTTTCCCTCCTCGTCCGTCACATAATCGGGCATGTACACCGTATCTTCATTTACACATTTTTTTACAATATATTCCGTAGTGGACGGAAGGCCGTTTAAGTACAGTTTTATGCCGCTTTTTTCCAGTGTCTCCAACTGTGACTTCAGCAGGCTGGAATTCGTTTCTTTTTCAGAAGTCATGCAATCTCCCATCCGTCCCGGGATTTATTCATTGACAATTTCCAAAAGGAATCCGTGATATGTCATGTCAAAGAGATAAATTAATCCCGAAACTGATTATAGTTTTCTTATTAATGACGATAATAAAAACAGGTAAGATGCCGGATACGTATCTGACTAATTAAATAACTACCGCTGCGAACTTCCAATGGTTTGAATTATAACAGTGAAAATCTGTAGAACATTCGCGACAAGCACAAAGCCTGTAAGACTCCCCTTCATTCATAAAAGTTAATATGCTGGAATAAATAGAATAAATCAGCAGAGTGTGAAAAACCGAAGGGAAAAGATGAAGCTTAAACTGCAAGCTTCCAGTGATTCAATTTGCTTAGATTCGTGAAAATATTTTTTGCTATGCCTCCCTGCCGATACATGATTTATCCGGAAGCATCTCACGAGGATAATTATAGTGGTTATTGCCAGTTTTTGCAAGATATAATTTAAAATTTTTATATATTTTTAACAAATAATGTATAATTTCCAAGAATATGGTCATTTTATTAATTTTTTTTAAACTGTTTTTTTGTCCTATTGACTTAAATTCGCACAAAGTATAATATATTTTTAAGTGATTGTATGTGTCACCAAACGGCAGGATAACAGTATCTTAATAGTGAGGATGTGATAATATTATGAAAATAGAAAAAGTGAATGATCATCAGATTCGCTGTACTCTGACCAGAGAGGACTTAGCCGACAGAGAATTAAAGCTCAGTGAACTTGCTTATGGTACCGAAAAAGCCAAAGATTTATTCCGTGACATGATGCAGCAGGCATCCTTTGAATTTGGATTTGAAGCGGAAGATATTCCTTTAATGATAGAAGCAATTCCCTTAAATTCAGAGTGCATCGTTCTGATCATTACTAAAGTTGAAGACCCTGATGAACTTGACACCCGTTTTTCAAAGTTTGCGCCGTCTGTCCATGAGGACGACAGTACCTTAGACGATGTGCTGGACACCATTGCAGAAGGAGCGGACGATGTCCTTGATCTTTTCAAGAAGCTCCAGAACAGCAAAGCCGGAAATGCCGCCCCGGAAGATTCTTCCCAAACCGGGGGGAATAATGCCGACATTGAAGAAGCCAAGCGCTCTTTCAAGAACGCCCTGCAGAAAAAGCTGGCCGACACCGCAGCTTCCATGGAGCTTACCAGGCTTTATTCCTTTAAGAGCCTTAGGGAAGTCACCGGATCGGCGCACATCCTGTCCGGCTTTTACTCCGGTACGAATTCTTTGTATAAACAGAAAGACGGTTCTTACCTGCTGGTTCTTTCCAAGAGCAGCCATACACCCGTTGAATTCAACAAGATATGCAATATCCTTTCAGAATACGGCGCCAGCATTAAATCCGTGCCGGCTTCAGAAGCCTATCTGGAAGAACATTTTGAACCAATTATTAAAAATACGGCACTGCAATCGCTGTCCTGCATTTAAAAATACCGGATATAAAAAATGAACTGTCCTGTGGACAGTTCATTTTTTATTAGCTCAGTTATTTTCCATCTCCGCCTCTAAAACTTTCCCGGATAATGCGTCAATTTCGAAGCTGTATTCTTTACCGTCCGCATAAAATTCAATTTCATACACTGCTGTGCCATCGTCATAATCCAGTTCCAGCTTCGTAAAACTCGACGTGCCTTCTTCCACCCCAACATAGGCCAGCGCTGCTGCCTTAGCTTCCTCCAGCGTAATGCCTCCCTGCATCTGCCCATTGCCACTGATCTTCTCAACAGGTTCCGCAGATGCCTTCAGCACCGCGCCGTCATCCGCTTTAATTTCATATTCATATTTTGTATCCGCTGTCACAAATTCTATCTCATACTCCTGCCTGCCATCCTCGTAGTCCAGCTTTCCTTTCGTAAAAGTTACCGCTGACGCTTCTATGCCGGCATGGGCCAGCGCAACGCTTTTTGCCTGCTCTAGTCCCATATCCGTCTGGCCGCCATTATTTTGAACAGCGCCTGCCGTCTGGCTGTTCTGCTCCTGTGTCTGTACTTCTTCCGCCTTACTGCCTGTATCCGCCTCCTGTGCCGTTTGGACATCCTGTATCTGATTACTTACAGACGCTTCGTCCTTCGTCTGACTGTTCTGTCTCCGATTGCCTGCATCCGCCCTTTCTGCAGTCTGGTTATCCGCAACTGCATTTGCCGCCGTTTGGCCGCTCTGTGCCTCCGCCTGCTGATTTCCGCTCCCACAGCCTGCCAATAAAAGAAGAACCACCATACACCAGGCGGAATACTTTACTTTCTTTCCTGTTTTCTTTTTACTTTCAGTCTGCATACTGTCACTTTCCTTTCTAACAATAAATTTTATTTATATTAATGATTATACATATTATACATCCAAAAAGAATATTAGTCAAAACACTTGGTTTTTGTCGATATTAATGATAAAATAAATGTTACTGTTCACATAATAGTGATACAGAGAGTTGTTCAACTAACAAGAAAGGGGTTCGAGATAATGAAAAAATTTAAAAAAGGACTGATTGCCGGTGCGTCTGTCCTGTCACTTTGCTTTCTGCTGATGCCCATGGTGACCCTTGCGGCGGAAGCAGATCCGGCAGCACCTTCCATGTACGCCACCTTCTGGGCGCTGGTTCCTCCCGTGGTGGCCATCGTACTTGCACTGATTACCAAAGAGGTGTATAGTTCCTTGTTCGTAGGGATACTGGTGGGAGGGCTGTTTTACTCTGGTTTTTCCTTTGAGGGAACCATCACCCACATATTTAACAACGGTTTTGTTTCCGTGCTCTCCGACAGTTATAATGTGGGTATTCTGATATTTCTGGTAATATTGGGCGCCATGGTAAGTCTGATGAACCGGGCAGGCGGTTCTGCCGCTTTCGGTCATTTCGCCAAGGAAAAGATCAAAACCCGGGTAGGCGCACAGTTAGCCACTGTTGCCCTGGGCGTCCTTATTTTTATAGACGACTACTTCAACTGCCTGACCGTGGGCAGCGTTATGAAACCCGTAACCGATGAGCACAAGGTTTCCCGCGCCAAGCTTGCCTATCTGATTGACGCTACTGCAGCTCCTGTGTGCATCATCGCTCCTATTTCCTCCTGGGCCGCAGCCGTGTCCGGTTTTGTTGAAGGGGAAGACGGTTTCTCCATTTTTATCCGGGCAATTCCCTATAACTACTATGCCCTTCTTACTATTATTATGATGATCACCATCGTAGTTTTAAATGTGGATTTTGCATCCATGCGCACCCACGAAGCCAATGCTTTAAAGGGCGACCTGTTTACATCAGGCAAAGAAGCCTCCACTGAGGAAAAAGTTCCCAAAAATTCCAAGGGAAAAGTTATTGACCTTGTGATTCCCATTGCGGTTTTAATTGTCTGCTGCGTTATCGGCATGATTTATACCGGTGGATTCTTTGACGGCGAAAGCTTTGTCACGGCATTCTCCAATTCCGATGCATCCGTAGGGCTTGCGCTGGGCAGTATTTTTGCCATGATCATCACCATTATCGTTTATTTGATCAGAAGAGTCCTTACATTCAGCCAGTGTATGGAATGTCTTCCTGCGGGCTTTAAAGCAATGGTGCCTGCCATTTTGATCCTGACATTCGCATGGACATTAAAAGCCATGACAGACAGTCTCGGCGCTGCTGAATTCGTGGCGTCAGCTATGGCGCAAAGCGCCCAGGGGCTTATGAATTTTCTGCCTGCCATTATTTTCCTGGTTGGATGTTTCCTTGCATTTTCCACCGGAACTTCATGGGGAACCTTCGGGATCCTTATCCCCATCGTAGTAGCGGTTTTTGCAAATACCAACCCGCAGCTTATGATTATTTCCATCTCTGCCTGCATGGCAGGAGCCGTATGCGGGGATCATTGTTCTCCCATTTCGGATACAACGATCATGGCAAGCGCAGGGGCACAGTGCAACCATGTAAACCATGTCACCACACAGCTTCCCTACGCGCTGTTAGTTGCCGCCGTGACCTTTATCACCTACATCATTGCAGGGTTCGCGCAGAATCCATGGATACCCCTTCCTATTGGTATCGTGCTGCTGCTCATCTGCCTGTTTATCATTAAAGCATCCAGTGAAAAACAGGGCTGAACCGTGCCCCTTAGACCGGAATGTAAATAGATTCCTGACAGCCCCGCAGCGGCGGCTGTAACCATGCATAGATAAAGCCCTCTGTCTTCCATACAAAAGTCAGAGGGCTTTTTACGGGATTTTAAACCGCTGCGATCTTAGCCATCAAATCATCTATGTCCATGCCGTGAACCATAGCTGCTTCCTCAAGGCTTTCTGCCTGTGCGGAAGGGCATCCCAGGCAGTGCATGCCTGCTTCCATGAGAACAGGCGCTATGTCAGGGTTTGTCCTCAAAATTTCGCCAATTGTCATGTCTTTGGTAATCTGTGCCATATGCTACAACCTCCTTTTCGTATAGAAACATTCGTTAAAACCGCACACTTTATTTTCTGCCTGCGTTTTTACCAGTATAATACTTTGCCCGCTTTCTGGCAATACTAAACATCTTCCGGCCCCGGAATCCGGCTCTGAACACTTTTTACAAAAAGTTTATAAAATTTCCCTAAAATCCGTACTTTGTTCATAAAAAAGTACACACTTTGCCTTGACTGCCAGCGAGCATTTAACATATAATGAGGGTACGGTAATAGCATAATTTTTATGCACAAATAAATCAAATAAATTTTATAGGAGGCTTACACGAAATGAGACCAGAATGGAAAGATTTTGTAGGCGGCAAGTGGGAGAACGAAGTTAACGTACGTGACTTCATCCAGAAAAACTATCATCCTTATGACGGGGATGAATCCTTCTTGGCCGAAGCTACACAGAACACAAAAGACTTATGGCAGATGGTACTTGATTTGCAGAAGAAAGAGCGTGAGGCAGGCGGTGTTCTCGATATGGATACCAAAGTTGTATCCACTATCACATCACACGGCCCCGGTTACTTAGACAAGTCTAAGGAAACAATCGTTGGCTTCCAGACAGATAAGCCCTTCAAGCGTTCTCTCCAGCCTTACGGCGGTATCAGAATGGCTGAAAAAGCCTGCGCTGACAACGGTTATGAAGTTGACCCTGAAATCAGCGAGTTCTTCTCAACACACAGAAAGACTCATAATGCCGGATGTTTTGATGCTTACAATGCAGAGATGAGAGCATGCCGTTCCGCACATATTATCACAGGACTTCCTGATGCTTACGGACGCGGACGTATCATCGGCGATTACAGACGTGTTGCCCTGTACGGTATCGACAGACTGATCGAAGACAAAATGGCGCAGAAAGATTCCACAGGACGTGTTATGACTGACGATGTTATCCGCCTGCGTGAAGAACTTTCCGAGCAGATGGTTGCTCTTAAGATGATGAAGGAAATGGCTGCATCCTACGGCTGCGATATTTCCAAACCTGCTACCAACGTAAAAGAAGCTATCCAGGCTACTTACTTTGGATATTTATGTTCAGTTAAGGAGCAGAACGGTGCTGCTATGTCCCTTGGACGTACCTCCACATTCCTTGACTGCTTCGCAGAAAGAGACCTTGCAAACGGAACATTTACCGAGCAGGAAATCCAGGAATTCGTTGATCACTTCATTATGAAGCTGCGCTGCGTAAAATTTGCACGTACTCCTGAATACAACCAGATTTTCGCCGGCGACCCTGTATGGGTAACAGAATCCTTAGGCGGTGTTGGTGTTGACGGACGTCCCCTTGTAACAAAGATGAGCTTCCGTTATCTGCACACATTGACCAACTTAGGACCCAGCCCTGAACCCAACTTAACAGTTCTCTGGTCCACAAGACTTCCTGAAAACTGGAAGAAATACTGTGCTAAGATGTCTATCCAGACTTCTTCCATCCAGTACGAGAACGATGACCTTATGAGAGTTACACATGGGGATGACTATGGTATCGCATGCTGCGTATCTTCCATGGTAATCGGTAAAGAAATGCAGTTCTTCGGCGCAAGAGCAAACCTTGCAAAATGTCTGCTTTACGCATTAAACGGCGGTGTTGACGAAGTAAGCAAGAAGCAGGTTGGACCTAAGTACCGTCCTGTTGAAGGCGATGTTCTTACCTACGATGATGTATACAGCAAGTTTATCGACATGATGGAATGGCAGGCAGACGTATATGTAAATACCCTGAACATCATCCACTATATGCATGACAAATACTGCTACGAGAGAGCAGAAATGGCCCTTCATGACAGAGACGTTAAGCGTTACTTCGCAACTGGTGTTGCAGGTCTTTCCATCGTAGCTGACTCCTTATCAGCTATCAAGTACGCTAAGGTTGAAGTTGTAAGAGATGAAGACGGCATTATTGTAGACTTCAAGACAACAGGTGAATTCCCTAAATACGGTAACGATGATGACCGCGTAGACAGCATTGCACAGGATGTTGTACACAAATTCATGACCGCTATCAGAAGACATCACACATACAGGAACGGTGTTCCTACAACATCCATACTTACCATTACATCCAATGTAACTTATGGTAAAGCAACAGGTAACACACCTGACGGACGTAAGAAAGGCCAGCCTTTCGCTCCCGGTGCTAACCCGATGCATGGACGTGACACCCACGGTGCAGTAGCTTCCTTATCTTCTGTATCCAAGCTTCCTTTCAATGATGCACAGGATGGTATCTCCAATACCTTCACCATCATCCCCGGAGCTCTTGGTAAAGAAGACCAGGTATTTGCCGGCGATATTGAAGTTGACTTAAACAAATAAGCGCGATATTAACTATATTCCATTTTCGGGAGGTACAATGCAATGGACGACAAAAAAATGATTGATGATCTTGTAAAGATGCTGGACTCCGGCATGGCAATGGGTGTAGGACACGTAAATGTGGATTACGACGAAACGGAAGAGAAATCAAAAAATGTTCAGACCATGGGATGTACAGACTGTTCCAGAACTCCTCTGGCATGCAGCGTACCTACCTTAGAAGATGGATTGGACGATTTTCATTAATTAAACAAGGAGGAATGATTACCATGGCATCAAATTCAGCACAGGTAGATAACTTAGTATCATTATTAGATGGCTATGCAACAAAAGGCGGACATCATCTTAACGTAAATGTATTAAACAGAGATACATTATTAGATGCTCAGAAGCATCCCGAGAACTATCCCCAGCTTACAATCCGTGTTTCCGGATATGCTGTTAACTTCATTAAGTTAACACCCGAACAGCAGGCTGACGTTATTTCCCGTACATTCCATGAGTCTGTATAAGATTTATGGAATTGTCAGACACTGTTCTTCCTTAAACAGGACAGTTTTTGATTAAAAGTACACAAAACCTCCGGTGGTTCCCCATCGGAGGTTTTTTATTACAATAATCAGTCTCGCAAAGCGTGGCAGCGTTTGTTATAATATTTATTACAGGAGATGTCTTACATCCGTTATTGATTCTCCTGCTATACCTGCTTTTCATCTCTTTGAAATTCCAGTATATCTCCAGGCTGGCAGTCCAGAACATCACAGATTGCATTTAAAGTGGAAAACCGGATTGCACTGACCTTTCCTGTCTTAATATTTGAAAGATTTACATTTGCAATGCCAACCTTTTGGGCAAGTTCATTTAAAGAAATTTTCCTGTCCGCCATCATACGGTCAAGCCTTAAAATAATCGCCAATTTATCCACCTTCTTTCTATAGCGTCTCGTCCGACAGCTTTTGGAGTTCACATCCGTATTCAAAAATATTCAGCACGCACCATGCTGCAAAGCCGATAACAAGGCCAATTCCAATACCGGAAGTCAGGGCTGCCAGTGTGATAAGCACAAAGGCTATCTTAAGATTCTTAAGTATCCCGGCCTGGAAAGGTGAATAGCTTTCCATAAAGCCTCTGAATACCCTGCTTACAAAGTGCAGTACAATTGTCACAAAAATCAAGGTAACGCCTGTGGTGATCAGGTAGAGCCCTATGGTTTCTGCTATGTTGCCATCTTCTATCAGATGTTCCACAATACCATTGTAATCGAC
>Ga0224740_10505_pt1 | contig 10935 bp, 9 predicted proteins | sample LIM_E_Water_Bulk_FD_161634 | JGI IMG/M metagenome (GOLD analysis project Ga0224740, IMG submission 161634) | Enriched cells from gastrointestinal tract of the lab mouse from Pacific Northwest National Laboratory (PNNL), Richland, Washington... | ecosystem: Host-associated > Mammals > Digestive...
AGGTCAACCGTATCTATCAGAAAACTTTCCACTTTGTCGGGAATATCAATGGTGATGTCAATCCCCGATTCATGGGCATAAATCATTTTTGCTGAGAGCAGGCTTTTGATTTCCAACACACTGATGTTGCTAAGCTGGTTCAGCTTATAATCTTCCCCCGTAATCAAATTCTTCGTTGGGAAGATTTTGCTTTCAAAAAAATCCTTTAGCCTATCCATATCACCACCTTCAATATAACCAGATAAAGAGAGCAGAATATTAACATAATCATGCTTAAAGGAGCGCAGGCTGTTATACATAGCTTCTAAATTCCGTGTGTAGTCCTGTAAGTCCTGCATGGCTTTCTGCTTTGCTTCGGTCTGTATCTGTTCCAGATAAGAGCGGCGCATAGCCAGAAGTAAACAACACATCACAAGCAGATACCCCGAAATGTGTAAGGCATTATTATATATCATTTTTCCGACAGAGCCATTTTGTCCTGGAATCAAATTATCAAACAGATAGATGGTTATAAGGAGCAGTAATGCAGCATCTATCACATACCATGTCTGCGGAAGACGCAAAATGCCTCTGCCAGACAGGAATACTTTTTTCAGCAGCTTGCCGCAAAGCAGCGTAATCCAATAAAACAGCAAAGTATAAATCAAATCGATGCCGCAAAAAAAATACCACTGATTTGATAAAGGTGAGGGAATCAGTATATAAAGAAAATTTGCCAGCAAATTCTCTGTCACAACGGCAAGCATACATCCAATCATACCCATAAAAACATTCTGTGGCGCAGTGTCACGCCAAGCAATCAACCCATAAATACATACCGCCACCAGAATACCGAACAAACCGTATGGAACACAGGCGAGGAGCGTTACAGGCATTCCAGCAGCCAACAGCAGTATATAAAGTACGCTAAACGCTTTGAAGTTCATATGCTGAGTCCATACATTGCGGATAGCAAGGGAAAGCCGAAAAAAAGATAGTAGCATTTCAATATATTCCTTCTTTCGATATTTACTTCCCTAATTATACTTTATGCCATTCTTTATATCAACTGCCCTCATACAAAAATGACGAATAAGTGCGTGTTCTGTAAAAAGAAAAACGCACTTATTCATGAATTGGGGCATTCCATGACCGTTTTGAAAGAATTGCTGTTTTCTCTGGTATACTATTTTGCAGTAAATAAATTTATTTTGGAAAGGAAACAGGAAGCTATGAAGCATTTATTAAAAGGAGCTGCTGTAGCAGCAGTGGTATTGGTTGCTTTAATGGTAATCAATATGTTTTGTAATATGCATGACATTCACTTAGACCAGACAGCGACAGGTACAATATCCGCAGTTTGTGCTATGCTGTTTTATCATGGATTGATTAGGAATGAAAAAAGTAAAGATGATGGGAATGAAAAATAACGATTTTAAGGTGAACGCCCACCATATAAAAAACGGTGTTATGGTGGGCGGTAGTTTCTGCTGCTGGCTGTCGTTCGCCGCCTTTCCAATCTGGATTTTAACATTTCAAAAATTTCAGACTGGCGGAAAAAAGAATGGCATACAACAACGGACGGGAGAACAGGAAATGGCTTACTTCAATTCCAACAGGAGGTTTTACCATTGGACAAGCGACTTTGGAAAATATCTTGAGGAAAGTGCCCATCCACAATCTCCTTGTCAATAAGGAACTGTTCAGATTGCGAAGGATATTTCTTCGAGGCTTTTTGATATGTGCAATCGGAGAAATAGACAAGTCAACATGTATAGGTCATTTTTCAAACACGCTCTAATTTCCAGCAGATTTTTATTCCCCAAATATCATGCGGAACACATTGAGGGATTCCAGCGGATGACCGTCAAAATCAAACATTGCCTGGTTGTCCCACGAGCATCCGCCGTAATATTTTCCGGCATCCTCCGGGTCATAATCGGACGCATAGCTGCTCGCCCAGCCGCTTCCGAACTCCTCCCAGATCGGAGAGTTGTCCGCTGTCGCCTCGCCGACCGGAATCCATGTGCCTTCCCAGTAGAATACGCCAAGTGCGCCTGCCTCGCTTGCCGCCGCGCAGACATCGCGCACCATGCTTGCCTGTCCCTGAACCGTCGCAGGATAACCGTCAACCAAATCATCGATACCGACAAGGCTGTTGGCGCTTCCGTCGCCATCCTCTGACGTATAGCAATAGGAGGTCTCTGCAATAACCACTTTCTTGCCATATCTCTCCTGAATCAGCTGCACAACGCGCTGCATATTTTTCATGGAACCGTCCCAGAACGGATAGTAGGAGAGCGCAACAATGTCATAGTCAATTTCTGAATTTTCGAGATTGGCAACCAGGCTGTCTACCTGTGCCTTGTTGGTAACACTTGTATAATGCACGGCAATCTGGATTTCCTTTTCATATTCCGCTGAAATCTCACGAACCGCGCGGCTTCCCGCATCCAGAAGCTGTGTGACCACCGGAAGCTTTGTCTCGCCGGACATGCCGTTATTAATCTCATTTCCAATCTGTACCATCTCCACATCTACGCCTGCGTCAAGAAGCTCCGTGAGGCTTTCCTTTGTAAAATCATAGAGCGCCCTGCATTTTTCATCGGCATCCATACCCTCCCACGCCTTTGGCGCGTGCTGTCTCTTGGGGTCTGCCCAGAAATCGGAATAATGGAAATCAATGCACACCTTCATGCCATACTCGGTTGCCCGCATTCCCAGCTCGACCGCTGTCGCAACGTCATTATTGCCGCCGCCATATCCGTTTCCATCCTCATCATAGGGGTCATTCCATACGCGCAGACGGATATAATTGACACCGGACTGTGACAACGTCTCGAAAACATCCTGCTCCTCCCCGTCAAAATTATAATATATAACACCGCTGTTCTCCTCCGCAAGTACGGCTGACGCGTCCATCCCACAGATAAAATCCCCGGAAATTCCGGCAATTGGCTCCACATAAACAGAGTCCTCCGAACCATCCTGCGTGGAAACTGCAGCTGTATCAGAATCCGCTACCGTCTGTTCCTGCGTCCCGGCAGAAGTCTGCGCCTGTGTCTCGGCAGGAGCCTGTGTCTCACCCTGCACCTCTGTCTGAACCGGAGCCTGTGTCTGTGTCCCCGCATCCCCGCTGCCAGCCCCGCATCCCGACAACAGCGCGGAACAAAGGCTTGTGCTGATACATAGGGCAATCAATTTATTGTGTACCTGTTTCATAACATAAAACCTCCCTCTATGTTTGCATATAATAAAATGTTTTCAATTATTATAGCGAAAAAAACTGCATTCCTACAATATCGCAAAACGATATGAAGAACGCAATTTGTAACATATTCGGGATTGTTATAGATAGGGGGATTATAATTCATCTGCAAAAATATTTTCATAATCCTGGAGCTGATGGTATATGGCATCCACATAAGCGGTTGTGCCTTCTATCCGGTAAAGCATAAGGTAACGGTGCCGTACGCTTCTTTTTGCAGATACCAGCTATACCCTTTAAAAAGGCTTGTTGTTGTGGAATTGAAAATTGGAGAATTTGAACCAGAGCATAAAGCACAGGTAGAACTTTATCTGCGGTGGCTTAACAAATATGAGCGGATGGAAAATGAAGAAGCGCCAATTGCATTAATATTATGTGCAGAGAAGTCAGATGAAGTAATTGAATTACTTGAATTGGATAAGGGAGACATTAGGGTACCTCAATACTTGACAGATATGCCACCCAGGGAAGAACTGGAAGAAAAGCTGCGTTTGGCAATTCAAAGAGCAAAAATACAATTAGAACAGCGAAAAGAGTAAAAATCGCTACATGTAGCAATTTTTTTTAATTGGTTTGTGGTGGTAAACATGAGCATAATAGTTACCACAGAAAAACAATTTGAATCAGACATTGAGGTTTTTCTCAAATCAGTGGAACGTGAAGGTTTAGCAGAGGAGGAAATTGATCCATTGACAATGAAAGTCCTGCCAAAAAGTAATGTGATAGAAATATTACTTTTAGTAAGGAACTGTATGAAATGACTATTCAAAAAAGGGGAGAATACAAATGAAAAACAACAAGAAATATTTACTGACGGAAGTTGCCTTGGTTTTATTCCATATCTTTATCAGCCTGATTATTTTCCTGATACCGCTTTGTGTCAATGAGATGATGAATGGGCGGATTGCATTTACAGCCGAGGTGATAGTTTTTATCATTGCCCTGATGTTCCTGGAAATTATTTTGCAGCTTGTTTACACGGTGATGGAGCAGCACCTGATGAAAAACTGCAAGATTAGCATGTCAAAGGAAATTTACCACAAAATATTCTCGATGAAGTACAGTTCACTTATCCGGTATGGCGCGACGTATCTGGTGGAACGCGCAGATTCCGCGGTTCTTACGTTTTCGAACCTTTCCATCCGGTCGGTTCCCGTGCTGGTTTCGGAGTCTGTCATTATCGTGCTGATTCTGGGCTATTCCCTGTCAATCAACGTGGTCATGTTTCTTCTGATGGCTTTTATCCTTGTCCTGAATGTTGCCGGGTTCTATTTCCTCAACAAGAGCCTGTTAAAAAAGACGGCGGAAATGCAGCGGATTATTCCAAAGGAGCGCAAGGACATTTATCAGGTCGCAGAGCAGATAGACTTTATCAAGCAGAATGACGACAACAGCAGGCTTGACCGTATTTTGGAGAAACACCTCAAAACCATCGAGGTCTTCACGATGAAGGTCAATACGTTTGCGGGAGAGATGAGCAGGCTGATTAGTTTTTTTAATATGTTTGCGCAGAATATCATCCTCATTTTCCTGTTTTATCTGTTCCTGCAGGGCAGGACGGAGCTGAACGGCATTTTCACTGTTTCCATCCTGCTGTCCTATTTTATGCCTGCCATTATGAATGTTGTGTCAGTCAACCTTGATTTGCGGGAAATTAAGGCTTCGAGGGATTATCTAAGGCTTCTGGAGGAGAATCAGGAGAGCAGCGGTGACACTGTAATTGACAGGATTGACGAGGTTCGGATTGACATGGACAGGCTGATGACCGTGGAGGGCGAGACACTGGCTGGCGGGATTCATATGACGGCACAGAAAGGGGATGTTATCGGCATTGTTGGGGAGTCCAGCTGTGGAAAGACCACACTGATGAAAAGCGTCTTAAAATTCTGGGAACAAAATCACGGTGTATATATCAACAATATTCCGCTTGAACAGCTTGACAATGCCTCATACCGCCGCCGGATTTCCTTTTACTCGCAAAATGTGCCGATTATCACTGGTTCACTCTACGACAGCCTGATTTTTGGCAGACCGGACATCGGGCGGGAGGCATATGAAAAGCTGGATTTTCTGAACAAGTTTCAGAAGGATGGAAGCATTGCGGGAATGGAAATACTGGAAAACGGAAACAATCTGTCCGGCGGTGACAAACAGAGGATTGCATTGGCAAGGCTGTATACAGAGGATGTGGATGTCCTTGTCCTGGATGAGCCGACCAGTTCGCTGGACGAGAAAACGGAGGAACAGATTCTGGGAATGATATTAAGGCAGAGGGACAAAATTATCTTCCTGATTACGCACCGCAAGGATAACCTGAAATACTGCAACAAGGTTTATCAGTTTGCGGACAAGGGTGTGCGGGAATAAGGTTCTTTCCCTGCTCGATTTGACAAATAAAAAAGAATATGCTATTATTTAAATAGTTTTAATAACTAATTTAAAAATTAGGCGGTGATAACATGGCATTTTCCAGCATTGCGAAAGATTTTAATAAGGAAAGTATTGTCCAGGCAGTCCGTGATTTTGAATATTATACCAAACAGGAACTGTCCCAAAAGACAAGCCTTAGTTTTCCGACGACAAGCAAAATTGTCGACGAGCTGGTTTCCGTGGGAATGATAAAGGTACTTTGCGACAAGCGCGGTGATACCGGGGGCAGGAAGGCATATGTATATCAGCTGGATAAAGAGTATGCGTACAGTTTATGCATTGCTGTTGCGCAGGGCAGTTTAAAGGCGTTTGTCATCAATATGGACAATGAAATGAAAAGCCATGGGGAAACGGTAATCAAGGGAGATATTTCTGCTGCGGATATTCTGGAATTTGTGCAGGCGCAGCTTGTGCAGTTTCCCCGGATAAGGTCAGTTGTAATCGGCGTCCCCGGGGCGGTTCACAGGGGGAAAATATTCTTGGTTGACGGTTTTTCAAAATTGCAGAACTGTGATTTGCAGCACATGGCTGCGGAAAAGTTTTGCGTGCCTGTGGCAGTTCTGAATAACATGAACGCCCTGATTGCAGGGTGCGGAGATAACAGGGACGAAAATATTGCATGTATTCACATTGGGGAGAAGGGACCGGGATGCAGCTGCCTTGTGAACGGTGCGCCAGTCAGCGGGTTTTGCGGTTTTCAGGGAGAACTTGGTTTTAGCCCATATGATGAAAAGCGGACATTTCGTGACATTGCACTGGGCGGCTACCAGGATGTGGAGATGGAGCAATATATCGGAAGGCTTGCGATTCAGCTTATCACATTGGTGAATCCTGAGCAGCTGATGCTCTATTTGCCTACAGGGACGAACCGCGTAGACATTGGGGCATACTGCCGCCGTTATCTGCCCGCAGAAGTAATTCCGCAAATAGTATATCCGGACTCCTATGAAGCGGACTATATTGACGGACTTGCGAAAACGGGTGTCCATTTGTTATTTGCGGCATCGAACAAATATGACTGAAAGGAGAAGCAAAATGAAAAGTACGGATTTTGATACAAAACGGATTGCAGAGGGCTATAGGAACAGACCCTTTTTGCATAGACAGGTGATTGAGACATTTCAGGAAGATATCGGGGGGCGGCATTTTGCGCTGGGCCTTGATATCGGCTGCGGGGCAGGCCTGTCGACAAAGGCATTGAAAGCCATCTGTGAAAGGGTGATTGGTTCGGATATCTCTCCGGAAATGATACGCGCAGCGCAGGAGGTCTGCGGACAGGATGAAACCATTACATATATTGTCAGCAGTGCGGAGGAGATAGCGATACCGGAGGAAAAGGCTGATATTGTCACGGCGGCAGGCGCAATCCAGTGGATAGACAGGGCACTTTTTTTGCCAAGAGTCAGTCAGGCAATGAAAGAGAACGGATATCTGCTCATCTATGACTTTGCAATTTCGGATGACATGCAGGGAAACCAGCCGTACACGGACTGGTGGCATAATCAGTATTTAAAGGAATTTCCAAGACCATACCGGAATGAGTCCGTCTGGAGAAATGAGGATGTCGCACCGTATGGATTTCGGATGTTAAAACAGAGGAATTTGGAGATGGTGTATTCTTTTGACCTGGCATCATTTATTGGTTTTATGATGATTCAGTCAAATGTAAATGCCAGGATTGATGCGGGCGAACGAAAGGAAGAAGCGGTATACCAGTGGTTTCGGGAGACACTTTCGCCAATTTTTCACGGAGAAAAACAGGGGCTGGTTTTTAAAGGGTATAGCTGGTATCTGCAAAAAGAAGCGTACGGCACCGTTACCTTATGCTTTACCGGATAGAAGGCACAACCGCTTATGTGGATGCCATATACCATCAGCTCCAGGATTATGAAAATATTTTTGCAGATGAATTATAATCCCCCTATCTATAACAATCCCGAATATGTTACAAATTGCGTTCTTCATATCGTTTTGCGATATTGTAGGAATGCAGTTTTTTTCGCTATAATAATTGAAAACATTTTATTATATGCAAACATAGAGGGAGGTTTTATGTTATGAAACAGGTACACAATAAATTGATTGCCCTATGTATCAGCACAAGCCTTTGTTCCGCGCTGTTGTCGGGATGCGGGGCTGGCAGCGGGGATGCGGGGACACAGACACAGGCTCCGGTTCAGACAGAGGTGCAGGGTGAGACACAGGCTCCTGCCGAGACACAGGCGCAGACTTCTGCCGGGACGCAGGAACAGACGGTAGCGGATTCTGATACAGCTGCAGTTTCCACGCAGGATGGTTCGGAGGACTCTGTTTATGTGGAGCCAATTGCCGGAATTTCCGGGGATTTTATCTGTGGGATGGACGCGTCAGCCGTACTTGCGGAGGAGAACAGCGGTGTTATATATTATAATTTTGACGGGGAGGAGCAGGATGTTTTCGAGACGTTGTCACAGTCCGGTGTCAATTATATCCGTCTGCGCGTATGGAATGACCCCTATGATGAGGATGGAAACGGATATGGCGGCGGCAATAATGACGTTGCGACAGCGGTCGAGCTGGGAATGCGGGCAACCGAGTATGGCATGAAGGTGTGCATTGATTTCCATTATTCCGATTTCTGGGCAGACCCCAAGAGACAGCACGCGCCAAAGGCGTGGGAGGGTATGGATGCCGATGAAAAATGCAGGGCGCTCTATGATTTTACAAAGGAAAGCCTCACGGAGCTTCTTGACGCAGGCGTAGATGTGGAGATGGTACAGATTGGAAATGAGATTAATAACGGCATGTCCGGCGAGACAAAGCTTCCGGTGGTCACACAGCTTCTGGATGCGGGAAGCCGCGCGGTTCGTGAGATTTCAGCGGAATATGAAAAGGAAATCCAGATTGCCGTGCATTATACAAGTGTTACCAACAAGGCACAGGTAGACAGCCTGGTTGCCAATCTCGAAAATTCAGAAATTGACTATGACATTGTTGCGCTCTCCTACTATCCGTTCTGGGACGGTTCCATGAAAAATATGCAGCGCGTTGTGCAGCTGATTCAGGAGAGATATGGCAAGAAAGTGGTTATTGCAGAGACCTCCTATTGCTATACGTCAGAGGATGGCGACGGAAGCGCCAACAGCCTTGTCGGTATCGATGATTTGGTTGACGGTTATCCTGCGACGGTTCAGGGACAGGCAAGCATGGTGCGCGATGTCTGCGCGGCGGCAAGCGAGGCAGGCGCACTTGGCGTATTCTACTGGGAAGGCACATGGATTCCGGTCGGCGAGGCGACAGCGGACAACTCTCCGATCTGGGAGGAGTTCGGAAGCGGCTGGGCGAGCAGCTATGCGTCCGATTATGACCCGGAGGATGCCGGAAAATATTACGGCGGATGCTCGTGGGACAACCAGGCAATGTTTGATTTTGACGGTCATCCGCTGGAATCCCTCAATGTGTTCCGCATGATATTTGGGGAATAAAAATCTGCTGGAAATTAGAGCGTGTTTGAAAAATGACCTATACATGTTGACTTGTCTATTTCTCCGATTGCACATATCAAAAAGCCTCGAAGAAATATCCTTCGCAATCTGAACAGTTCCTTATTGACAAGGAGATTGTGGATGGGCACTTTCCTCAAGATATTTTCCAAAGTCGCTTGTCCAATGGTAAAACCTCCTGTTGGAATTGAAGTAAGCCATTTCCTGTTCTCCCGTCCGTTGTTGTATGCCATTCTTTTTTCCGCCAGTCTGAAATTTTTGAAATGTTAAAATCCAGATTGGAAAGGCGGCGAACGACAGCCAGCAGCAGAAACTACCGCCCACCATAACACCGTTTTTTATATGGTGGGCGTTCACCTTAAAATCGTTATTTTTCATTCCCATCATCTTTACTTTTTTCATTCCTAATCAATCCATGATAAAACAGCATAGCACAAACTGCGGATATTGTACCTGTCGCTGTCTGGTCTAAGTGAATGTCATGCATATTACAAAACATATTGATTACCATTAAAGCAACCAATACCACTGCTGCTACAGCAGCTCCTTTTAATAAATGCTTCATAGCTTCCTGTTTCCTTTCCAAAATAAATTTATTTACTGCAAAATAGTATACCAGAGAAAACAGCAATTCTTTCAAAACGGTCATGGAATGCCCCAATTCATGAATAAGTGCGTTTTTCTTTTTACAGAACACGCACTTATTCGTCATTTTTGTATGAGGGCAGTTGATATAAAGAATGGCATAAAGTATAATTAGGGAAGTAAATATCGAAAGAAGGAATATATTGAAATGCTACTATCTTTTTTTCGGCTTTCCCTTGCTATCCGCAATGTATGGACTCAGCATATGAACTTCAAAGCGTTTAGCGTACTTTATATACTGCTGTTGGCTGCTGGAATGCCTGTAACGCTCCTCGCCTGTGTTCCATACGGTTTGTTCGGTATTCTGGTGGCGGTATGTATTTATGGGTTGATTGCTTGGCGTGACACTGCGCCACAGAATGTTTTTATGGGTATGATTGGATGTATGCTTGCCGTTGTGACAGAGAATTTGCTGGCAAATTTTCTTTATATACTGATTCCCTCACCTTTATCAAATCAGTGGTATTTTTTTTGCGGCATCGATTTGATTTATACTTTGCTGTTTTATTGGATTACGCTGCTTTGCGGCAAGCTGCTGAAAAAAGTATTCCTGTCTGGCAGAGGCATTTTGCGTCTTCCGCAGACATGGTATGTGATAGATGCTGCATTACTGCTCCTTATAACCATCTATCTGTTTGATAATTTGATTCCAGGACAAAATGGCTCTGTCGGAAAAATGATATATAATAATGCCTTACACATTTCGGGGTATCTGCTTGTGATGTGTTGTTTACTTCTGGCTATGCGCCGCTCTTATCTGGAACAGATACAGACCGAAGCAAAGCAGAAAGCCATGCAGGACTTACAGGACTACACACGGAATTTAGAAGCTATGTATAACAGCCTGCGCTCCTTTAAGCATGATTATGTTAATATTCTGCTCTCTTTATCTGGTTATATTGAAGGTGGTGATATGGATAGGCTAAAGGATTTTTTTGAAAGCAAAATCTTCCCAACGAAGAATTTGATTACGGGGGAAGATTATAAGCTGAACCAGCTTAGCAACATCAGTGTGTTGGAAATCAAAAGCCTGCTCTCAGCAAAAATGATTTATGCCCATGAATCGGGGATTGACATCACCATTGATATTCCCGACAAAGTGGAAAGTTTTCTGATAGATACGGTTGACCT
>Ga0224740_10438_pt1 | contig 10929 bp, 11 predicted proteins | sample LIM_E_Water_Bulk_FD_161634 | JGI IMG/M metagenome (GOLD analysis project Ga0224740, IMG submission 161634) | Enriched cells from gastrointestinal tract of the lab mouse from Pacific Northwest National Laboratory (PNNL), Richland, Washington... | ecosystem: Host-associated > Mammals > Digestive...
GCAGTTGTTTGGGGTTATCAAAACGTCCAATGTCTCCCACCTCCGCTATGAAGCCGCTGACTGTGGCCAGCCCGATTCCCTTGATTCCCATCAGCTTATCTACATATGGAATCCCTTTCAGTTTTTCCCCTATGCCATGGAGCAGTTCCTCTAACCGCGCCGCATATACTTCCATGTCATTCAGCAGATTCCTCAGTTCAATCCGGGCAGCTTCCGGCGCTTCCTTACTGCCAACGCTATGCTCTGCGGCTGATACCAGGGTCTTTGCCCTTTTCATTCCGGCACCCCTCAGCTTTGCGTCCCTCCAGATTTGGTTTACTCCTTCCGCTCCCAGTTTCCGGATATCCTCCGGAAGCGGTGCCGCCTTTAATACCATCCGGCCGCTGACTGCCTTTAAATCCCCATAAACGTCTTTATATTCAGGGAAGTAAATGGAAAACCATCTGGCAATCCGGTTCTTGATCCTTGTAAGCTCCTCCTGCGTCTGGAAGCGCAGGTTTGATAAGCTCCTGATCTCTGCATAAATACCGGTTGGTATGTAAGGGTACGAGAACCGCCCCTCATTGACAAGCGCAGCGATTGTCTTGGGATCCTTGCGGTCATTCTTGTTGGGGTTGTTGTCATCCAGTTCTTTCGATTTCTTCACATGATGGGGATTTACATGCACCGGCTTCATTCCGTTATCCTGCAGGAATTTCCCCAGGGCGAACCAGTAGTGGCCTGTCGGTTCCATTCCCGGGATCACAGCAGTTTTGCCATATTTCTCTGCAAGTTCATTCATCCATGCCTTGAATGTCTGGAAACCGGCTTCGGTGTTGCTGAACTCCAATGGTTTCTTTGTGTACTCGTAGTTGCGCCAATCGAATGCCCTGGCATAGTGGGTCTCACTTCCCACATCAATTCCTACGATCAAAGTTTTTTCAGTTATGGATGCAATTTTTGCGTTCTGTGTGTTATAATTCATTTTAAATACCTCTCTGTTCAATAAGATTTTTACTAACCTGCGAAGTCAGTAATCTTATTCTACTCTGAGGTATTTTTTTCTCAACCTTCTTTCTTGGAATTCCCTATATTTGAATTATACAGGAAGCTCCTATTATTTTGAATTTGTAAAAAGAAATAGGACTAAGCTAGTTTTAACAGCATTTCTGCCATTCACTAATTTAGTCCTATCTAAATCATCAATATGAAATTGTTTACCTTCTACCCTCCTTATGCTATACTAAAACCAGTAACTCATTGCTTTCAGGCACTTTGAGTTACATTACTGACATTTCTTCCTATTTTCTTTTGAATCGGCGCCGTCCAAATGAAAAATCAGAAATGCTTTGATGCAAAACTACATTTTTTCATTAGGACTAAATTCGGCGGAAACCCTTGATTTCTCAATGGATTTTTCAACCTGTCATTATAATAACTCAAAGCCCGGCAGGTGTACAGGCCCAGCCCAGTCCCAGCACGTTGGCAATCACATTCGTTGCTATGTATTCCCCTGCCGGATGTCCCTTCGGAATCCGCGGAAACATAAATCTCAGAAAGGGCGAAATTCCTCTGGTAAGCTTTCTGACCAGCCCCGCCCGCTGAGCTATCTCCATCAGCCCCATCCAAAGCGCCACCACCCCCGCCATAGTGAAGCACAGGGAAATCGCCTCTCCCGCACTGTCCAGTGCGGCGTTGGTCACATCTCCCAAATGCCCGGAAAGGGCTCCGTAAATCACTGCCAGCAGTATCATAACCGCCCATATTAAATTCAGCATAAACTACTCCAGAACTGTCGTTATCTTATTTTATGTAAAAGAGGTATCGCCCATGCCAGTTCGGCACCGGAATACACTGACTTATGCTTTCCTGCCCCTGTAAAAAGCGGACTCGGCAAACCTCATATACATGAAAATAATTGCAATCCTCCATAGCACATGCTATAATAATTTTATTCAGGACAGGAATTGGATAAAAGCATTATTTTCCAGCTCAATTCCTTCAAATGTCATGCGCCAATAAAAGGAGGACAAAATCATGTATGAATCAATAGGTTCCATTGTCAATATTGCTTTCTATGTACTGGCCGCAATCGTAATCATCGGAGCCATCGTAAAAATCGTGAAAGCCAAAAAAAACAAAGAAAACGGGGATGGCAAAATGTAAGAAACCCAAAAAGGCACCTCAGGCCAATCCGCCTGCAGTGCCTTTTGTTTATTTATAACAATCTTTCGTATAATTCACTCATATCCTGCCTGCCGCCTACAGCGTGCCCTGGGTGAAAAGGCTCTTCACATGTGCCACCTCTTCCGCCGTTGCCTTGCTTGCGGGAACATAGTATGATTTTTCTCTTGCAATCTGGTAAAGCTCTTCCTGAGACTGTTCACATGCATTTCTAATCTGCTTTAATGTCTGCTTCAGTTCTTTATTCTCCGACTGTGCAATCATACCCGCATAACGGGTCAGTTCACCGTTGATACCGGCCAGGGTATCTGCTACCATTGTTTTTTCCTGCATCTTCTTTTACCTCTCATTCTGGAATACTCGATTTACAAATCTCAAAACTGTCATGGATTTACAGCTGTTTTTGTCAGTCTGCGGACTTAATTTAAAAATTTCATCAGCTGTTCCTTATTGTCCATGGCTGACCGGGCACCTTTTTCAAAAAACTGCCTGATCTGCGGGTCTTCCGCCTCCTTGGCATATGCCTGCATTTTGCAGTGAGTTGTGTCGAAACCGCCTATGAGATGGCGAAGATTCTGTAAGTCAAGTTCTGAAATATTGCTCATATCCATACCTCCTGTTTTTCATGAATGAAAAGTCCAAAAATACTTTTCATTTTAAGACTACGAGGTTATTATTGACTTACAGTGAAAAATATATACGGCCTTTGACCTGAAACAAGATAACTGCCAAATTCCGGATTTTTCTTTTTTGTACGTTTGTTTCTAAATTTGATGGCGCACCACCCCATATTCATCGTCCAATCTAAAATATGGGCACTCCCTCTGTGTACCCGACAGGAACCGATACATTTCGTCTTCGTCCAGATCTACCAGACAGCTATAGCATTCCTCTTCCTCGTCGTACACATAATTGACACACATGTCACAATTATTGACCGCCATTGGGATTCCCTCCTTTTTTCAGTCTGCTCAGCTTCACGCCTTTTCTCCGGTATGAAGATAAGCATATATTTCTCTTTTGCCCACGCCCCTGTCCTTCGCCACCTGTTTCATGGCTGATTTACCGTCCATTCCCTGATTCTCATAATATGTCATATGTTCTTCTATACTCATGTTCTCCCAGGCTGCGATCTCCTCCTGCCGCTGCTGCCGGAAGCTCTTCCCCTCCACAATCAGCACGTATTCCCCTCTGGGTTCCTCCGTCTTATAATACTCCAACGCCTGAATAAATGTGGTCGGCATTACGGTTTCATATTTCTTCGTCAGCTCCCTGCAAAGCGTAATCTTTCTCTCACCCAGCCAATCATAAAGCTCCTCCAGCGTCCGCACCAGATGATGCGGCGCCTCATAGAGCACCATAGTGCGCGTCTCTTCTGTAAGCTGCGCCAGGACTGTCTTCCTCTCTTTTTTATCCGTGGGCAGAAATCCTTCAAAACAAAATCTTCTGGTGGAAAGCCCGGAAAGCGTCAATGCCGTAATACAGGCCGAAGGGCCCGGCAGGCTGGTGACGATAATTCCCTCCTCATGACACATCCGCACCAGGACTTCCCCCGGATCCGAGATAGCCGGCGTCCCCGCGTCTGTGATCAGCGCTATATTCTTTCCCGCCAGCATTTGCTCTGTGAGCTGCTTCGCCTTCTCCACTTTGTTATATTCGTGATAGCTGGTCATGGGCGTGTGAATGTCAAAATGATTCAGCAGCTTAATACTGTTGCGTGTATCCTCCGCCGCAATCAGGTCCGCCTCCTGCAGCGTCTCAACCGCCCGCGGCGTCATGTCCTGCAGATTTCCGATGGGTGTCGCACATAAATATAATTTCCCTGCCATGCTTTCCTCCTTGCAGTCTTCTTATGCAAAACTCTGCTGTTCCTCATTATATTTCAGCCAACAGGATAATGCAAGTCAGTTTGAATGCTGTCCATTTACGAAATCATATGTATGATACTTCAGACTGAAAGTCAACATTGCAATACCTAAGTGAATAAAGTATAATAAGTTGAATCACAAATTTATTATCTTTATTAAGGAGATTCCAATGAAGAACAAAGCCAAAAAGAAAACATTTTTATGGGTGGATATACTGCTTTATGCCTCTGCCTTCTTTATCTCTGTAACAGGTATGCTTTTCATCCTGAAATCTCGCGGATTTTATCCTTTTAAAGATAATACTCTCTTTATCATGGATATGCAAAGCCAGTTTATGGAATTTCTCGCTTCCCTGCGTTACACCATAAATGGAGACAATTCCATTTTCTATTCCTGGTCACGTTCTCTTGGTGGGAATTATCTGGGACTCTATGCCTACTATCTCGCGAGTCCGTTATCCTGGATTACAATTTTTTTCCCCGTAGACAAATTCTATGCTGCGATTCTGGTTCTCACTCTGCTGAAAATAGGATGCTGCGGCCTTACCTTTTCGCTTTTTGCCTCCTATCTCTGGAATCGCTGTCATCCGGTTCCTGATACAGACCATTGCTGGCAGAAACTTATTCTGCTGCCTATGGCTGTGAGCTATGCTCTCATTTCCTACAATATGGCCTATTCCTTCTGTCTCATGTGGATTGACGGCGTCATTCTGCTGCCTTTAATTCTGCTTGGCCTGGAAAAACTGTTAAATGGGCAAAAGGGGCTGCTTTATACTCTGGCTCTGACCACTTCCTTTATATGCAATTATTTTACCGGCTATATAGTGGGTATTTTTACTGCCATTTATCTGCTTTTTCGCCTCTGCACCCTGGTCACGAGGCAGACTTTATCCTTTTATCTGCGCCGGGTACTTCGATTTGCAGCCACTACTCTTCTGGCTATCGGTCTCGCCTCTCCCCTGCTGTTCGCGGTGTTGAAAGATCTTGCCAGCGGAAGGCTTACAGCTGTCACCTATCGCGCAGATACTATCACTAACTTTCCGTTCGTCCAGCTGCTCGCCCAATTCACCAACGGCTCTTATATCAATCCGCTGTATGAGGCATTCCCCAATATTTACTGCGGATACACTGCTCTGGTTCTGGCTCTGTTATTCTTTACACTTCGCAGAGTTTCTCTTCGTGAAAAGCTGGCTGCCGCCGGTGTTATTTTGCTTCTTCTTCTCAGTTTTTATCTGACCAGGCTGAACTATTTCTGGCAGGCATTTATGGAGTTTACCGGATTCTCTCATCGCTATGCCTTTGTATTCAGTTTTTTTGTGTTATATCTCGCATCAAGAACGTTGTCGGCACTTCCTTTCAACAGTTTTATCGCCAAATGGTCAAACAAACCTGTCCTTCAGCTTATTGCTTTGCTCCTCATGGGCGTGGTCTCTGTGGACATGGGACTGAATGGCCGGGCTATTATCTTAGGTCTGGAAAATGATTATGATTATGATACTCTGACCTTTTATCAGGATAATCTGGCTGTCATAAAACCTTTGACAGATGACATTCTCAGCAATGACAACGGGTTCTATCGAGTCAATCAGGACTTTGAATATGCCAATAACGATGCCATGCTCCTGGGCTTCAATGGCATGGCTCACTACTCCTCTACTTTTAACCAGACAGTGAATTCTCTGACTTCCCGCCTGGGTTTTGCTCAGGCTCACTATTGGAACAGCGGTCACGGTTCCACACCGCTTACCGACAGCCTCCTTGGCGTAAAATACCACCTGTTCAATACTCCCACGCCGTCTTTCTATACAAAAATAAAGGCAACGGAATATGGTACTTCCTCCTGTCTGAATGAGAATGCATTGTCCATAGTGTACAGTGCCCCCCTGCCTGACAGGAAAATCAATCTGGACAATGACAATCCCTTTCTCAACCAGAACATATTACTGAACAGTATTGCCGGCACAGACCTGGAATATTTCACATTTCCGGATTTTGAATTCACTGGTAACGAATCCGCCTGGTCCTACTCCTTTACGGCGGGGTCTGACTGGCCGGTCTATCTCTACATGCAGTCGCCGGATTTCTCCTCTACCAAAGTTCTGGTCAATGGAACCGAAGCAGGCAGCTATTTTACACATGAAACCAACTGTATTCTCTATCTTGGCAGTTTTACTCCAGGTGAAAAAGTCCTGATAGACATACTTCCTGCTACTTCTGTCCGCGTGGAATATGCCCAGATTGCTGTACTTAACACAGTTCTCCTGGAAAATACGCTCCTGAATCTCCGGACAAATGAAATGCGGATTACCGATCATAAAGGTGCAAAACTAAAAGGGACCATTTATGTTCCCGAAGGACAGAAAATTGTCACTTCCATTCCTTATGATATCGGATGGACAGTCAAAATAGATGGAAAAAAGGTTCCTTTCCAGAAATATGCGGAGACATTCATCGCTATTGAGACAGAAGCCGGCGAACACGACATTTCTTTCACATATCTTTCTCCCGGTTTCAGTACAGGAATGATTGTTTTCCTAATCACACTCATTCTGAGTGTTTTGTACTTTCAACCGGATATATTCCGTATTCTTCTGGTAAAAGGCCGGAAAAATGACTCTGATATAATGTGAAAAGCCGTCCGTTTAAAACCCATAAACTTCACCAATCTCCGCCGTATATACCCCTGGCTCCTGATACACAATCAGGGGCTTTTCTGCTTTCATTCCCGCTTTTCCACCCCTTACCGACTCCAGCAGCACCATATTCGGTTCCCTGTCAGTGTAAGGATACACCAGCTGCAGTCTCTTCGGCTCCAGCCTGTGCCGCACCAGCGTAACCATAATTTCTGCCAGTCGAAATGGTCTGTGCACCAGAAAAAAATGTCCCCCCGGTTTCAAAAGCTTTGCCGCCTGCCTGGCCACATCCTCAAAAGTACAGAGAATTTCATGCCGCGCAATGGCTTTCGGCGTGGAAGGATTCACCAGCCCATGCTGCCCCGGCATATAGGGGGGATTGCAGGTAATGCAGTCAAAAGAAGCAGACGGGAAAAAACTGTCTGCTTCTTTTATGTCTCCTGCAATAATTTCAATCTTGTCCTGCAAGTCGTTCAGCAATACACTTCTTGCCGCCATATCTGCGCTCTCAGCCTGAATTTCCAGTCCGGCCAGATAGCCACAGTGATACTTTGCCTCCATGAGAAGCGGAATAATGCCTGTTCCTGTCCCCAGGTCCAGCAAGCGGTCTCCCTCTTTTGCACGGGCAAATCCCGTGAGAAGTACCGCATCCATGCCGAAGCAGAATTTCTCAGGATTCTGAATGATCTGATAGCCGTTTCTCTGCAGCTCGTCCAGGCGTTCATTCTCTTTCAGTCTGACTGTCATTTGTCATTGCCTGTCCTTCCTGCTCATTCTGATGTCTCCTGCCTTCCTGCCGTCTTCTGCCCCCATGCCTGCGGTTCCCTTCTCTGTGATTGTCCCGTCTTTCCCCATTCTGTTGCTCGGATTGCGTATGGTGACCTCTCTGGGGCTTCTGGCTTCCTTCTCCTCTCTGTTCCCACTGCTTCTGGCCCGCGCCCCTATGTCTCTGGCTCTCTTCTCCGCGCTGAGCCTGCTGTCTCCGGCCTTCTTCCCCGCGTTGTGGCTGTTGCTTCTGGCCTTCTTCTCCCCACTGAGCCGGCTGCTTCTCCTCACCCTTTTGTGGTCTGTGATTCTCCTCGTTCCGCTGTGCCTGCTGCCTCCGGCCTCCGTCACCCCGCTGTCTCTGGCCGCCTTCGGCATACTGCCCTGAATGCCTCTGGTTCCCGCCGGCACGGGAGCTGTTCTGTCTCTGGCCGCCCTTCTGACGACCGACTCCCTCCTGTGAATGCGGTTCCTCCGCAGTTCCTTCGCTCTCCTGCTGTTCCCGAAGCAAGGCTTCATCCTCCGGGCATTCCAGCTCTTCCAGAAGAACCTCAAGATTCTCTTTCTCTTCTCTGGACAGATTCATTTTATCCTTCTTGCCATGCTTACGCCGAAACTGCAGTTTCTCTACAGGATATTCCTTGATTTCCTTCTCATCCCCCACACTCACAACAACCTTTACCAGCTGCCGAAGTACATTGACGCTGTGCACCTCACCTCTGAGTCCATCCAGAGTAGTGACAGAATCTCCGATGTTGGGAAGCCGTCTGTTCAGCTCCTCATAAGTCTCCTCCTCATTTTTCAGGCAGCACATCAGTCTGCCGCACATACCTGATATTTTGGCCGGGTTCAGAGACAGGTTCTGTTCCTTTGCCATTTTTATGGACACCGGAACAAAATCAGCCAGGTAGCTGTGACAGCACAGGGGACGCCCGCAGATGCCTATACCCCCCACAATTTTAGTCTCATCTCTCACGCCAATCTGACGCAGTTCAATTCTGGTCTTAAACACGCCAGCCAAATCCTTTACCAGCTCGCGGAAATCAATTCGTCCGTCTGCCGTAAAATAAAACAGAACCTTATTATTATCAAAAGTATATTCCGCATCAATAAGCTTCATATCCAGTCCGTGACTGCGGATCTTCTCCAGGCAAATCCGAAAAGCCTCCTTTTCTTTTTCCCTGTTGGACGCCTCCTGCTCCACATCCCGCTGATTGGCAATGCGGATGACAGGCTTCAGCGGCTGCACCACCTTTTCGTCTGCCACCTCCATGACACCTGCTACCACGGTTCCGAATTCGATTCCCCGGGCAGTCTCCACAATCACATGTTCCCCCTTCTTAATTGTCAAGTCTGAAGGGTCAAAATAATAGACCTTGCCCGCGGTGCGAAATCTTACTCCTATTACTTTCGTCATCTATCCACCTCACTGCATGCTTTTGGAAAAAAGCATGTCTTTCATCAAAATATAGCAGCCGACAATGCATAAATCACTGTCAGCTGCTATTTTAACATATCTCTTCCAAAATGACCATAGTTAATAATGGAATTTAATTTATCCCATCTTCTCCAGGTCCCGCAGATAAGCCCTGTACATCTCCTTCAGTGCCGCTTCCGCTGCAGCCTCCACAGGCAGAAACGGCTTCCTGCAGCCTCCGAATTCCATCCCCAGAAAGCCCAGAATTACCTTCAGGGAAGCAAACACCCCATACCTGCACAGCACACTGATCACCCCGTTGACCAAATGCTGATATTCCCGGGCCTGATCCAGATGCCCCGCCCTGAAGGAATCGTAAATTCCCCGGACCGCCGGGCACAGAATATTATAAGTACTGCCGATTCCACCGTCTGCGCCGGAGCTGAGCCCGGATACCAGCATTTCGTCATAACCGTTCCAGACAGCCAGATCAGGATGCGCATATTTCATTCTCTCCAGCTGAAAGAAATCCGATGCCGTAAATTTAACCCCGGCCAGATACGGATTCGCACACATTTCGTCCAGCAGTTCAGGTGTCAGCGAGAATCCCGAATACGCCGGGAAATTATAGATAAAAAACGGGATCTGTATCCCCTCCATCAAATCAAGATAGTACCCCTTGATTTCTTCTGTGGAAAACTTATAGTAAAACGGACTGATGGAAGATACTGCATCCACTTTCAGCGTTCCCGCATGTCGGCCCAGCTCCAGAGAGTGCTCTGTGGCAATCTGGCCGATATGTGCAATGATCAGTTTTTCACCGTTGTTCTCCTCACATACGGCTTCCAGAATCGCTTTCCTTTCCTCCATACTCAGCAGAAAAGCCTCTCCTGTGCTTCCGCACACATAAAAGCCGTCGATTCCCTGCCCGATCAGCCATCGTACCTGCTGTTTCAGCATTTTATAATTTACTTTTCCCAACATATCATACGGTGTAAGCAACGCCGCACAGATGCCATTAAATTTGCTCATATTTTTCTCCTTTTATTCCGAATCACAGATTTACTGCTCTCCGAACAGCTCCGTATGGAACATGCTCTCATATGACAATCTTTTACCATACTTTTACTCCTTTCCGCAGAGCTCAGTTCAGCCATACAGTTCTCCTCGTACCTTCGTACTTGCCTCCTGTCAGCGCCTGCAGGGAAATCCTGGAGAATAGCACATGATTGTTCCTGCAATGCACCAGTCCTGCCAGCGGCTCCTCTTCCTCAAGCACGCATAAATCACTGTACCCAGGCATGGCGTCTCCCTCCGGCAACGTCATTTTATCCGTGAACGTCAGCCCCCCGTCCCTGCTGAGAAGCACCTCCATGTCCCGCCGGCATGGAATCTGGCTCACCCGGGAGACCAATACCACATTCTCATATCCCTGTTTCCCGCATATATGTGTCACTCCGGCATCACAATTATTGGCCGGTCCCATACTCACAGGCTCCGGACTGGTCCAGGTCGTCCCTCCGTCAAAGCTGCGGCTGATATAGCGTCCGGTCCATCCTCCTCCCGGCCGAATCACCCAAATCAGGCCGTCCTCCGTCTCTTCAATCCGGGACTCATTGGCCATAATCTCCTGTCCCAGGAGTGCCGTATGCTCCCATGTCTGTCCATGGTCCTCACTGTAAAGTGCGGAGATACAATATCCTCTCTTCGTCGGTTCTCTGTCCACGTTAAACTGTCTGTGCCATACAGGTACCACCAGACGTCCCGCGTAATCTCCCTTTTTGATACAGATGCCGTGTCCAGGTCCGGCAAGATGAAAAGGCAGTGCGACCTCCCCTTCTTCCATGAACTGATTCACCTGCTGTCCCTCGGACCAGCTTTTTCCAAAATCATCACTGTACGATACAAAATTCCTCGTATGCAGATTGTCCGGATTATCTGAATAAAAAAGAAACAGCCTGCCGATTACCTCATCATACACCGGCACCGGATTCGTCCAGCAGCATCCCTTTTCCAGGTCCAGACGAACCGTGGCTTCAAAGCTTCTTCCCCCGTCTTCGCTTCGACGCATCCAGATGTCATGC
>Ga0224740_10506_pt1 | contig 10894 bp, 5 predicted proteins | sample LIM_E_Water_Bulk_FD_161634 | JGI IMG/M metagenome (GOLD analysis project Ga0224740, IMG submission 161634) | Enriched cells from gastrointestinal tract of the lab mouse from Pacific Northwest National Laboratory (PNNL), Richland, Washington... | ecosystem: Host-associated > Mammals > Digestive...
CCTCTTTTCGTGCTGTTTCGAATTTTAAAATTTGGGTGAACTCTGCCAAAAAAAGTTCTAACTTTTCTAAAAATTCAAAAAGATAATCTTTATACTGCTTTGCAAAATCCAATATGATCGATAACATAGCTATTAGAATTATGGCTCGATGTAAGCCATTGCTGAGTGAACTTGCCATAGTTACGGTCAGAATTCCCAGAATCATCATGCCACTGGCCAGCAAAATTGCGTTTTGTGCCAGTTCGGTGCGAAAAGAAGACTGCTGTGTGAGAAATGTGTGCATTTGGCGGCTGTATGGATAGGTATCCATCTGGGGGGGGCGCTTTTTCCCGATGTTGAAACATCCACCAGTAATATTTTGCGGTCCTTTTCAGCAGGTGTACAAAAGAGCCGTTGGGACGGCCCGTATTTCCGCCTCTTTTATCTCCTGCTTCATAGCGGTAAATATATTCGTATAAAATGTATAAGACTGCCGTTTCCAATATAAGTACCCCGATAAACAAAATAGAGTGGTAAATAATGTGCTTCATATAATTCCCCCCGGTGGGCAAATGTTATCTGCTGTATCAAGGCCGTAGATAGGGCTATGTTCTTTCATGAAGTGAGGCAGCGCAGTCAAATTCCCGCTGCCCAGCGGCAGTTCCACCCAGGTGTTGAGGGCGTTACATGTGTTGGGATCGTCTCTCTTTCCTGCCTAAGACCTGGACGTATACCGTGTAGTATGGAAATGGCTGGCCAATGGCTTCCGCTGTGGCACAACCTGCTCTGTCAAGGCGCCCATCATGCTAGTAGATGGTACAAAGTATATACCCGGGGAGGATGCTTGCCGCTTCCGGCAGCAGGGCCTTTGGGGGCCTTCAGTATCTGGCCATTGCTCCGCCTGTAAAGGAGAATTGCGGTAAAATAAAAAAGAACTAGAAAAATAATATTAGGAAATAAGAAATATTTTTAAATAGTACCTTAGTTGCTTCGGCAATACAGGGTTGTGCGGCAAACCGACAGTACTTAAATAATAGGATTTTTTGTGGGAGTGGAAGCCGACGTCTGGGCAGCGATCATCCGCATAGTGCATGCGGTTGGTAAAAACATGGTGAGCGGCGTGTCCTTCCAACTGGACGTTTTGATTGCTAGCTGGATTGCTGCTCCTGATTAACTCGTCGCTACGACAGAGACATTTGTATAACGCTGTGGTTTTTCCCCAGCCTGCTTTGCGCCCATAATGCAGTCCTTTCAGACAGACGGTTTATTTCTGACGTGCTTATTATACCATAATCTTCCAGCAATGCCAAGCCCTCACATAGGGCCAACCGCACAATTTTATTCTCTTCTTTATAGCGGGGGCGTCCAATTCTCCAGGCCATGGCGGTGCTGCAGGTGCTGCCGGATAGTGTATCTCCACACCTTTACCTGGCGGTGCCCCGCGGCCGTGAACCCGGCTTCTACATCCGGGCTAGAGTTGAATTGAAGATGACAGCGGGACTTACCGGGCACAAGTATCTATTTGCTATTTACCAAAATTTATCAGAATTTTCCTAAAAATTGAAAAAGTACTTGATTTTTTTTCCAGTTCAGCATATAATAAAATTAATTTTTAAGCTAGATAGGGAGCCGCACAAGACCAGTGTATCATCAGGGGGCGGATTTGCCTCTCCCATTCCGCTCCATGATAAATTGACAAACCCTAAGACTGGAAACGTCTGTTTACAAGGGGTTGTCATTTTTTTGTTAATAAAAGCTCGGAATTTGTCGAATTACTTAGTATTTTCCGTCACTTGAATACTCGCGAACAATTGACGCCGCCTTTAGGCTGTATAAAATGCAAAAGTGTACAATAGGAGGGACGACCATGCCGGATGGAAAAAAGAATTTGCAAAGTTTGACTTGGAGTATCAAACTAAAGCAGTTGCTTAATCAATGGCCTCTTGTGACTGCACTCATAGTAGTATTTATAGTAGCATGGTCCGGCAGCCTATATTTAAATCAGCCCTTTCAAATTAAAGGCTCTGCCGGCTTGGTGTCCGGCGCTGCTACGGAGGTGCTTGGAGAGGGATATGAGGGAGGCGCGAATCTGGAGAGGGGACAAGCTGTTCAAATTATTTACGGTGTGCTTAACAATTTGAGGCTGGAGGATTTTAAAGAACCAAAGGATGCGAAGGCCGTTATCAGTTGGGCGAAAGGCAGGGAAGTGCTGAAAGGCCGCCATTCCGGTTTCTGCGAGGATGAGCCGGCTACAAAACAGGAGTGCCTGGTATTCTTAGCCAGGAGCCTGGGAATCATGGAAGAGCTCTTTGTGGAAGAGAGGCCAGTTTTTTCGGATGACACTGTATTTGATCCTTGGACAAGGCCGCAAATTGAAGGATTGGTAATTGCGCAGCATCTCCGCATCTCTGATATTGACGACCTTGGAGATTTGCGGAAGGCGATCACGGTATCAGAGCTGGAAGGACTCTTGGTCCATATTGTAACACTCAAAACCCAGAATATTGATTACCTGGAGTTTGTTTTTCTTTGGCTGAAGGACAATCCGATTTATCTATTATTTGCATTGCTTTTTCCGATAATAAAGGCAATCTTGAAAGGAATAGAACTATTTGTGCTTGCAGGGGATATATGGAATAGATGCGAGCAGGTAAGAAAAGAAAAGAAGGAACGGGAGAACAGAACGGGTACCGTCTGCTTGGCGGGGCTCAATGGAACTGGAAAGACTGCGCTGAAGAAGCAAATGATAACCCGGGGGAATTCAACATGGGAGAATCCCGGAAGGTATTCAACAAAAGAGGGTTTTGAAGAAAAGTTTGAGTATCGTCCTAGTAACAGCACAGAGCTTTTTGGGGTCACTGTGTTTGATGCACCTGGCGATAACAAAAGGGACGTAAAAAAGTTCTTGGATAAACCTGATAGAAGAAACGTAATCTTGCTGTTAATACTTGCGCATACCCAAAGGCGTGAGGGCAGCAAGGTAGTTAAGAGCTTCCTTGATAGGCAGTCTAACGCTATTGAAGATTTATGGTCAACAATCATTTTGGATTACAGCGAGAAATTGAACAAGGTTGTTGTGTTTATCAATAAAAAGGATTTGCTTCCGCCAGGTCGTCTTCCTGCTAAGTCGTGTATTTATAAAAAGCATATCGAATTGCTCAAAGATGCGGCGAAGGAGGCGGGAGTTGCTATTGATTTTATTGAAGGAAGCGCAGTTGATGGAGAGAGCATAGATGAATTGTATAATCGCATGTTTCCCAATTTCCCCATTTCTAAGTAACGAAAAACTGTTTCGCTGCTCTATATTGGAGGTTGGAGAGTTGTTAGACGCGAAACGGCGAGGGACGCATCAGGAGGAACGTTTTTACAGCTCTGATGCCGTAAATTACACCGTATTCCCGTTACTAAGACACGGGCCAAGGCGTTCCTAGAGGCGTGGGGTACCCTAAGTAGTACCTTCGCGGTGGAAGACGTTAATATTAGCATGCGCCATGGTATCCCAAGGCTGGTTCAGCAGAGCTGGAGCTTTCTGGGGAAATTGAAGGACCTTCAGCAGGTCTTTGCTGCTTTTACCAAGGGCTACAGACGTTTTAAAACATCAAAGGATTCGTATCGTTTCCACCGCCTGGTAACGCCTGCCTCCTTTTGCTTTTGATTTCTTAACTCCATATTTGGAGAATTTCAGAGGTGCGCTGTGGTTTGGTTTTACGCGCTGACTCATAGTAAAATATAAATAAATAGGCATATATTGGTTAATATTAAGAGCTGGAAAGCGGAGAGACGCTCGCGCCGGCTCCGTGCCAGTGGGAGGATTTGCGATGGAAGACAAACAAGTGACCCAGGCATTTCAAAAAGCGCTGGCGGGCCTTTCCCGAGAAGATCAGGCACTGGGTATTTTATATTTTACCGCAGAGATGGATGCGTGGGAAGCCATGGATGCGGGGAAGCATGTGGATGGTGATATTCAGCAGGACTGGGGGGATATTGGCAGCTCCGAGACTCATGAGGCCCCCGGCTCCCCTAAAAGCCGCCGTCAGAAAGCTGGCAGAAACAGCCGGGTATCAAAAACGCTTCTTGTAACGCTTTTTGTGGTGGCTGCGCTGGCTGTGATAGAGGCTGTCTGGATTGTGGCCATGCTGCTATATGGAGGCAGCAAAGCGGCGGAACCGGGCGGTCCTGTCCATACGCTCCCAGAGCCGGATTCCGGGTATGCCAGACCCGCTGAAACCGGAGCGGACAACGCTGGTATTTCCGGACTGGAACAGAATTTAACCCGGCTCCCTGTGCTTCCAGTTAGCCCTAAACCCGCCGATGTCTTGAATCCGCAAGTAAGCTCGAACCCGGAGGCGGTTCAAGAGCCGGAATCAGATATTGAATCGGACCCAGCTGTGGAGGGAAGCCAGGATTTGGAGGATAGCTTAAATTTGGGAGCTGGCCCAGGCATGGATGGCGTTACACAGGATTAATATGCAAGGGCCTTAGGACTGACAAAGGACCGCCGCGTTTCTGGCTCCCGTGCCGCCAGGCCATACATGTCGGATTCTGCCGGAAATTTGAAAGCTCGATATTCACGCTTTAAAAAATCTGGTACGGGGGATGTTTGAAAAACGCCAAGGAGGCTCCATATTTTCACGTTACACACGTTATAGAGGAGGAATGCAGTATGCCGCATCCATCTGTCAAGGAATTTGACGCGAATCTCGATACGTTTATCCAGCTTAACAGCAGCAAGGTCCCCGCGCAGAAAAAGGTCTATAGCCTGGTGGTTGGCGCGGGGGGTACCGGGCTGGACGTCCTCCTGGAGACAAAGGGACTGATTAACAAAACCTGCTGCCTGGATAAGGATCACAAGAGCAGCCCGACAGACCATGTGCGCTATCTTGCGTTCGATACGGACAACGCCAGCCTGACAAAGGTTTCCTCCCAGCAGACCGGCGGAGCTATGCTGGATGAGGGACAGGGCGAGTTTGTGCAGATGAAGTCTCCTAACATCGGCGTCTTTCTCAGTGCAGCATACCGAAACCAGGTGCCGTCGTACATCAGTTCCTGGCTGGATTTTTCCATTGATCCTACCCATTCCGGCGAGGATGGCGCTGGCGGCATTCGCCAGTGCGGCCGCCTTTTGATGTTCCGGAATATTGAGCGGGTCCGCACTGCGATCAGCAGCGCTATCCGGGGAATGGTGGCTGACAAGGAGGTTGGGGCGCTGAACATATATCTGCTCTCTGGTGTCGCAGGCGGCACTGGCAGCGGAACGTTTTTGGACCTGGCCTATATTGCCCGGGACGTAGCGGAGGGAATCGCCCCTAGCAGGGTTACGATGTACGGCTACCTGGTTCTGCCCGACGTAAACTTGAGCCGTCCCATGCCAGAGGATCACGCCAAATACTCAATGAAAAACGGTTACGCTGCGTTAAAAGAACTGGACTACCTGATGAACCTGCACCAGGACGGCGGCAGGTTTGTGCAGCGCTATAGTCCCAATTATATCGTTGACACGGAAAAATCACCCTTTAATTATGTCCATCTGGTCAGCAGTACTGGCGCTGATGGGCTTGTCCTGGGAGACCCTTACCGCGAAGGAATGCGGGCCGTGGCGCAGAGCATCGTCTCCTTTGTGGCGGAGGAGCAGCAGGAAGGCGTATCCAGCGAGTTCGCGATGAAAAGCCACTACGCCAATATTTCCCACGGCGCAGCGCAGCATAGCCGGAAGCATCCGGAGCGCAATAATTGTTATCTTGCGCTAGGTACCTACAGCTATGAACTTCCTGTCGATAAGCTGCTGCTTTACGTGACCTGCCTGCTGTTCCGGAAAATGGAGAAAATGTTCGAACAGGACCCGTCAGTGCCTGAGATTGACGCGGCCTACAGTGCGCTAGGGCTAGTTCCTAACAATCTGCTGGGCAGACTGGTAAGGGAGGAGCCCAGCATCGCGCCCGATACCGCCAGGTGGGAGCATCTGTTTGGAAAAAACGCAATCTACGACTTGGTAAATATGAGCAAGGGCTGGATCAGCCGCATGATTCCGGTTATTGAGAGCAACGCCAATCTTTTTGTGAATGAATTTCCCGAGCAGTTTGACAAAATGACGGGGGGCTGGTTTGTCGATCCGAACCGTGGCCCGATCTGGGTCAACCACCTAATTACGCTTAACTCTGGAAACCTCATCGGCCTGGAAGCTAGGCTTACCAGGGATTTCAGCGTTGCCGCTGGACAGATCAGCAAAACCCAGGGCGACATCACGAAAATCCGGGGTGAGCTGAATGAAGCCGCCGAGGATGCCAGAACCGCCGGGGCGATCATGGGAAAGCGGGAGGAGAAAACCCGGCGCTACATTGAGCTGATTAACCAGCACGCTAAGCTGAACGCGCGGCTGGCCGCGCTGGTTGAGATGCAGAAGATTTACAAGAATTGCCTGGAAGTTATTCTGGAACGGAACAAGGCATTTTTCGATGTGATTGTTAATGTTCTAGAGGCGCTGAAGGATATCTGCGAAAAAAATGCCCAAATCCTGACGCACACGGAGTTCAACGCGGCGGGGGATCACTTCACCTGGCAGCCCCTCAGCGTCCCCGACGTGAGTGCGGATATTGAGCGGGCCTTCGATGCCAAAGGGGATACGGACCAGACGATCAGCATGTTCTGCAAGGCGGTTTATGAAAAGGCTTATGAGTGGGCCTCTGGAAATATCAATGTCAAGGCATTTATCCGGGATTATTTGGATTCAAATTTGGCGGATATTGCCAACCGCTCCCTGGAGGAGTACATCAAAGTGGTCCTGCGGGGCGAGGATTTGGAAAAATCGGTCATCAAAACACTGGGGCCGAATACTACTGGCAAATCGGTGCCGCTGATTGCCCTCACCGAAAATGCTGACGTAGGCGGAAAGTTCTGGTTGCTGAGTGTGCCTTACAGTTGTACGGGGATTTTGAATGCCTTGAAAAAATACAGTAAAATTACTCCTGATATGGCTGAGACACTAACCATCCAGTCCAGTGGCATCAACAGCCGCATCTTTGCACAGAGCATTCTCAGTGCGGTGCCGATGGCTGCGTATTCAAAATTAACCGAATACGAACTGGTGTACCTGAGCCAGTACGGCAACAGCGGCAAGCATCTGTACATGGGGGAAAAGGAGAACTGGGAGAATCTCCCCAATCCGATTCCCTACCGCAGCCGTCCCAAGAAAGACGGGGCCTACCCTCCCGCTGTCCAGGCCGTGGAGGATGAGCGGCGGGAGCTTTTCCGCAAATGCCGGAAGCTGCCGATTATCCGTCAGACAAACAGCAGTACTGGAACAGTTTATATGCTGTATATCGCGAAACTTCCAAATCTGGACGAAGAATTCGCTGAGGAAAAGCTTCGGGACGAGAAGGGACGTTTGGACCCGCTGAAAGCAAGGGACGCCATTGAAAAGCTGAAGGGCTGGATGGAAACCGGCTTGCCGGACCGCGATCTCAGCGACTCCGTACACAATGCCAGCTATCCAGTTGCGAGCTGTGCCATCCCGGGACCGGGAGAGGCGGACGAGCGGGAGACTGAGGCGTGTGAATGTTTCCTGGGTGAGTATAACAACATCCGCCGTGGGCGGGAGGAACTGGAAAAATACCAAAAGGTGCAGGATAAGCTGGATGAGTTGAACGCCGCTTATGCAAAAATATCTGGTGCTGTAAACAAAGCCCGCCAGACGATCCAGATGCTGATCAGCGGCGTGGTGAAGCTGACCCGGGCGGAGAATAATGAATCGTATTACAACTACGTTCTGGAGGGCCGGGAGCGTCCATTAGTGGAGATCGGACGGCGCAGGGGCTGGCGGGAAGCTGTATTAGCTGAGGCGGTGGAAGAGCTTTCGGGGCATAAGGAACCTATGAAGCGGGAGCTGTGCGACAAGCTGGTCACCCAGGCCGAAATGGAGTACAGGCAGATGGACGCCCAGCTGGAAAGTGCACGGGAAAAGCTGCGCAAACTGTCCGCGCTGCGCAAAGGTGTGGAGGAGCGTTGTGTCCAGCTGCGGGATGACCTCATGGACGAGATCCAGGAGGAGGATGTTGACCGCGAAACGTTGACCTTCTATGAAAAGCTATCCAGCCAGCTGGAACGGGAGGAGCGCTACACCAAAGGGCGGATTGTGGAATTGACAAACATTGAGGAAGGAATTGACGACGAATTTTAAGGCCCCGCTTTCCGCTGGAGGGGCTTAAAGGAGGGAAACCCTGTGCCATTGCATGACCAGTTGATTGAGTTTGCCCGGGAAAAACAGAGAAAGCGGTGCTGTGTCAGTGTGCATAAAAGCGTTTCCAATCCGATTGTGGTCCTAGTGATTGGCGATAAGCGGCTTGACGAACTGGAGGCGCTTTACACGCAGCTTAAAAGCCGATGGAGTGGCCAGCTTAATGCGCTGCAGGTGTGCTATTGCTACGTAAAAGCGCCATATACGGGGCCTGGCCAGATTTTGCAAGCAAAGCTGGAACTGCCGGATGGCCGGGGAGGGCCCGGTGCTCTTTGCGCGCTGCCGGATACCCTGGCGGCGGTCAATGCTATGATGGCCCAGGCGATTGACCAGGTTAGCCAGGAAACCCAGGTCCAAATGATGCAAGCGGGAATCCATATTGTCTTGTCTCCAGAGGACCCGGCAGGAGCGCTGCTCAGTGACTTGGCTGCCGTTGCGAAGGGGCGTTTGGAGGATTTTGGAGTCATCATGAATGACTGCAGGCTCTACTTGATGCTCCCGAAATCCTACCAGACAGCGGATGAGTGTAGGCGTGTTTGCAGCGTGATGGACCAGCTCCGGGAGGCTGGGAGATATGAGCAGGCGGTGCTTCAGCCCCTGAGGGATGCCGTTCCCCGGATATGCCGGATTGACAGGCTGATTAACGCGGTCATGCTGCTGGATGAATTGAATGAAAATTACCAGTATTACAACGCGCATGGTGAGCGGTTGGGGCTGCTGCTGGATCTAGTGGAAAACGGATGGATTAAGATGGGTTTTATCCAGACCGCCGGTGTGCGGGAAGGCGGCGCCGGACCGGAATATTGGCTGGCGCGGGCTGCTAGCCAGCTTTGCTTTGAGCGGCAGGCGGGAAGCAAACGGGGCGGGGAAGATGATCGTTTTCAGGTGGTCAGCGAGAAAATCACCGTTGCTGTACAGGCGCGTTCCCGGGGTGCGGAACAGGCTTTGCGGTCGTGCTGCCTGTTCCGGCCCGGCCAGGTGGGCCGTGTCGCCCGGCTCCCGTTGGACGAGGGGGAGTCTGCGGTTTTCGGGGGAGCTTTACACGCGGCCTACGCTGCTTGGAGAGGGGGACTGCCGGAACCGGAGATTCCCGGCGAGGTATCGCGCATTGTGGAGGAAATCGAATCGGACGGTGGATTAGATGCGCTGGCCGGCCAGTTGGAAGACTGGGCAGGCGGCCTTGAGGAAAGGCCGGCCCAGATGCCAGACGCATATTGTCCCCAGCTTGATTTTGGAAAAGGAGAGGCAGGGGCGGCATGCCGGTTCCGTGATACGCTCTGGGCGGAAAAATATTTGCCCTTGGTCAAAAGGGAAGAGCAGGACTGCTGCGTGAGGCTGGCGCGCCTTTGTGCGAAATACTGCCGGGAAAGGAGAGAGGAGCTGCGGTCGGAGGAAGAAGAATTTACTGAGTTTGCCAAGGAAGTCCGGCAGGTGTGGCTTACCTTACAGGAAGCTTATACCAGCGGTAGAAAGCTAGAGCCGAAGTGGCTTGGCAAGCCGCCCTCTCCAGGAGCCTTGCGTAAGGCGGGTGCACTGGCGCTTCGCACTGGCGATCCGACAGAGGCTTTGGCCATGGTGGCGGAATGTGTGGACTTGAGCGGTACGGAAGCGGAGGGCATACCTCAGGCTGACCCTCTGTTGTTTTGCAGGATCCTCTTTGCCGATGGCCTCAATACCCGTGTCCAGCCTATTACCCAAGGTGTTTCTACTGGGCGCGTGTTGAAATTTGCGGTGATCTCTCAGGAGTATGACGAGGAGGCTCTGCGGCGCGTATACGCGATAAAATATGCGCGGGAAAATCAAGCCGCGGATTAGGAGGCGTACTTATGCGGGACGATTGGGAACTGGATATCGGCATAGAGGCTGCGGGCGGGCAATGGCGGGACGATGGCTTTACGATCTCCGGCTCCGGACGGGAACGATTTCACCGCTCGCTTTTCGCACATGCGCTGCTGGGGGGTATTTTAGGGGCCCTCATTGGCCGTGTTCTCTATAGCTATATGTACGACTCGTCCGGGAACAACACGGTTATGGTCGGCTTGATTTTGGCGGTTATCTCCGGCCTGGTTCTGCTGGCTTGCGCTCTTTGTGAGCTGCTTGTGCCCAGGATTACCATGAACCATGAGCTGAGCCTTTCCAGAATCCTGCTGGGACTGCTGTGTGCGGCAGCGGTTTTCGCCATAGGCTTCCTGGCTGAGTTTTTGTACGAGCTGAACAGCGCTTACGCACCGGCTGGCTTTGATGACTATGTTTTCGCTATTGACGATTCTGAAAGTATGCTTCAGACGGATCAGCCCGGGCTGCGTTACAGTGCGCTGGAGAGCCTGCTGGATATCTTGGAAGAGGACCAGCGGGTAGGTTTGGTACGCTTTAATGAGACCGCATATGCCCCGGTGGATTTAGGGGAGCTGGACGAGGTACAGAGGGCACGTTTGCGCGGGGACCTCACTAATTCCAGTTCTGCCGGCGGCACCAATATTTACGGGGCGCTGGAATCCTCTTTGGATATGTACCGGAATGCTGCCCAGCCAAAGCGCCTCCCGGTTGTGGTTCTCTTGTCAGATGGATTCAACTCGGAGGGTTACGGAGGCAGGGTCCGGTTCAATAAAACCGTCAGAGCGTTTTTGAGGGAAGGTGTTGTAATCAACACCGTGAGCCTTGGGCCGGAAGCCGATACGGCGCTGC
>Ga0224740_10509_pt1 | contig 10884 bp, 10 predicted proteins | sample LIM_E_Water_Bulk_FD_161634 | JGI IMG/M metagenome (GOLD analysis project Ga0224740, IMG submission 161634) | Enriched cells from gastrointestinal tract of the lab mouse from Pacific Northwest National Laboratory (PNNL), Richland, Washington... | ecosystem: Host-associated > Mammals > Digestive...
GCTGCTCTCCCCCGGAAAGCTGTGACGGAAATTTGTCATAAACATGTTCAGACAGTTTTACCTGCTTTAACAGTGTTTTTGCCCTTTGTGCCAGAGCTTTCCGGTTCTTGTTTACAAGAAGTCCGTTGAGCATAATATTATCTAATATGCTCATGGTATCGTTCAGATAATTTTGCTGAAACACAAAACCGCAGTGGTTCCGCCGAAATAACGCCAGCTTGTCATTGGTGTATTTTGAAATCTCTTCCCCGCCGAAGGATATGCTTCCCAATGTGGGGCGGTCCATGCCGGATAAGGCATAGAGAAGGGTACTTTTTCCGGAGCCGGAATTCCCCATAACAACGGTAAAATCTCCCCGCATCACCTGCAGGTTCAGATTCTTCAAGACATGCTGCTGGATGTTTTTGTTGGAAAAGGTCTTGCACAAGTCTTTGACAGTTAAAATTGCTTCCATTTTTCCTTCCTCCTGTTCATACAAATTCTTTTGAACTTATTGTATCTGGTTCAAGAGGAAAAGTCTTAACCAGTATCTTATGGATTTCTTACCTGTTTCTTACTACAGTACAATAGTTCTTAAACTTTTCGTAAAAACAGTTCTACCACAAATCCATTCTGGTTATAACATTCCAGGCCGCCTCCCATTTGTTCCAAAAATATCCTGGAAAGATATAGTCCAAGCCCCGAGCCCGCCTTTCCTTTGGCATTGCTGCCTCTGTAAAATTTCTCTGTGACGGAAGCGATTTCCTCCTCTGGCATGCCGGGTCCCTCGTCCCGGATCCGAATCATAACGCCGTTGTCCTGTTCCCGAAATGTGACGGTAATTTGGGTCCCGGCATATTTATAGGAATTGTTTATAATATTGTCAACCGCCTGTTCCAGCCGCAATTTATCCATCCAAAGCAAACACTCCGGAATCTTCCCCACACACGAAATCTCTCCGTAAAATTTTAAGTCAGAAATTAATTTTTCGATAAATAGTGAACTTTCCGCTGTAGCCTCCACTTTTAAAACCGTTAAATCTTCCAAGGCGGCGTGAAACATATTTCCTGCCAGATGATCCGCCGTATTCGCTTTATTTTCAATAACTGTCAGTTTCTCTCTGGTGTAGGGGCTTTGCTCTTTCAGCTGCAGGACTTCGCAGGCGGCTTTGATCGCCGCAAGGGGCGTCTTGATATCATGGGACAGTTGGGCCACCAACTCCTTTTTACTTTGATTCGCCTGATATTCTCCCTCCCGGGCTTTCTTTAACTCTTCTCTCATAATATCAAAGCTTTCCGTATAAGCGCCAAAAAAATTATACTTTTCTATGGGAAGGGGAAAATCCAGATTTCCTTTGGCAATCTGCATGGAAAATTTCTGAAGCCGTCGAAAAGGGCGAACTACATAGATATATAACAAACCGATCAAAAGATATCCGGCCATCAGCGCAGCACCCCAAATCAAGGCCGTCCGTTCCAACATAGACGCATATTTCTTCTGCCCATCCTCCCATGTTTCATTCCAGGCAAGCTTTCCAACCAATTCCCCATCTATGGAAAGATCCAAAAAAACAGCTCCTTCCCGAAACAGATCACAGTACCGGAGCTGATCATCGTTATCATGAAAATAAAGAACTTCACAACCGTAACGCTGCTCTATCTCTTTTTGTCCCATATTCTGGGAAAGCGCCTGTTCCACCGCCTTTAGCTGCCTGTTATAAAAAATCAGATCCCGTTTGGGCGGTTCTTCTTCTCTCAGGGATCGGCCCATAAAAAGCCAAATCCCTGCCATAAGCAGGGTATAAGCAATCACAAAATAGCGTAATTTCATTTCATTCCGTCTCCAATATATAGCCGATGCCCCATACCGTCTTAATCCATTTTGGTTCATTGGGATTCTCTTCGATTTTTTCCCGAAGCCTACGGATATGTACGTTTAAGGTTCCGTCGCTGTAAAATGTATCTTTCCACACGGTATCAAACAACGTCTCCTTTGTTACAATGGTATTTTTATGGTCGTATAAGCACTGCAAAAGGTAAAATTCCCGAGGCTTTAGCCGAACCTCCCTGCCCTTTACAGAAACGCTTAAGGTAGCCTCCTGAAGACGCAGAGAGGTCTCTTCCTCCAAAGGTTCCTGGATTCTGGCAGCGGACATCCGTTTTTGCATGATCTTAACCTTGGCCAAAAGGACGCTTAGAGGATACGGTTTTTTGATATAGTCGTCTCCCCCGATGGTAAGAGCCGTCAATACGTCGTCATCGCTTTGTCTGGCGCTGATAAATAGGATCGGAAGATCCCATGTCTCCCGGATTTTTTTACAGAGGAGAAAGCCGTTCTCACCGGACAGATTAATGTCCAGCAGTAAAATATCAATGGTATTTTGGTTCAGCAGCCCAAGACATTCGGCAGAATCCTTCGCGCAGATACAGGACAGTCCAAACATCTGGAAATATTCGCATGTCATATTGGCTAAATCTATTTCATCGTCCACAATCAGGCAATCGTAATGCATCTTATAAGCCTCCTGTAACAAATTTTCTTAAAAATGAGAAAAGCCTGAAAATATGCAATCTTCAAGCTTTTTCCCAGTCCTTATTCCACGTCTTTTGTCTCCACCGTTACGTTGAGCATATCCGCCATCTCCTGGACAGCCTGCTCTTTGGCTTTCTCATCCACCGGCTCCTTGATGGAAGCTTCTTTTCCCTTGCTGGTAAACCTGTTTACAAAGTCAGGCACCATATCAAGAATCTTGGTAATACCATCTTGATTCTTGACGTTCACCAGCTTTGTCGTGCCGTTTTGTATGACCACCACGGCGCTTGGACTGATTTTTCCGCCCATACCGCCTCCGGCGTTATTTTTCTTATCCTCGGAAAACGCCCCGGCTCCTACGCCGAAAGTCACCTCTATTAGGGGAAGTATAATGGTATCCCCGATATGGATGGCATCCCCCACCACAGTCTTTGTGGAGATGAAACTGTCCATTCCATGAAACAGAGACGAAACAGTGTTGCTAAATTGATTATCCTGCATAATAAACCTCCTATGAATTACGGTATCGTTGTATGATTTTTCGTATATTTTTATCCCGGAATAAGGAGAACCACGAAATGACCGCGTGTATGCCCCTGGCATGTCCTTTCAGCCGGAAGGTTCCTCGTATATAATAAGATTCCGATGAAAAATCGGGCGTCAAATGGATACGATATCGATAGAGAAACGGTATCGTGCTGACGATTCCCAAAATCTGTCCGGTGGTCGCCGGATCTGCCGTGCCAAAGGATAGTTCCCCCTGTATCTTTCTGGGAAGGATATGACGAAACAAACGTTTCATCTCCCCCATCAGGGACTTTATGGCCTGCCAATTCTCTTCCCGGCCCAATTCTTCCCGGATGCGTCCGGCCTGTTCTCTCAGACGAGACAGCTTTTCCCAAAATCCTTTTATTATTTCTATTAGGGTTTCCCATTTGGCCCGTATCATCCCGGGAATCTTTTTTATTTTTTCAAAAAAGGAACGTCTATCTCTCCTTTTTTGCGGCTTGTCCGCCTTGGAAATGACTTGCTCCGATGGCGTAACAGGCTCTTTTTGCTCTTTTTTCGTCTGGGAAACGGTCTGTTCTGACGGCGGCGGACTTTCTTCATCCAATGGCTTTTCCGGCTCCCGGGAGGACGCCTGCTCTGGGAGCCGCATCTTTTTTTTTCTTTTCTTCTTTCGAACCTTTTTTTCCTTTTCTTTCTGAAAAAGACGCAGAGGAATTCCAAGAATCCGTAATGTCTGTTCTTGTCCCCCGGAACCGAATGCAATTTGAAGGCTTATGAGATGCAAAAACCAGCTAACACCAACCGAAATGTCAATCTCCTCTTCTATCCGGCCCCTGGCCTGGTAACGGACCGGCACCAGCATCAGGGACAAAAATACTAGAATCACCAAGCCCAGAAGAACCAGAAGAATGATTCCCAAAATTTTTAAGATCAGAAGAACTATGGACATATGCTCACCTGCCCGTTTCCCGCTTTCTGTTTCTTGCGCAAGTAAGAATTAACATCGAAAGAGCCGGTAGCTTCATATACCTCCATGACAATTTTGCAGGCAAGAGCCACCGCCTGATCATATCCTTTGGCAACTCCCACTACAAACAAATGCTCCTTGGGATAGTATTTCTGCATCAGCGTAAGCGTAGAAACTATTTCCAGAAGATTGGAACTCCCATGGCTCAAGGTGATGAGATACACATTGATCTGCCCTGCATTATGGCAGACTTTCCATTTGATCTTTTCTTTCTTTTGGATGATGCTTTCATCTGCATACAAATCATTATACCATACCATGGAACATCCTCACATTATCAATTTGCCAGTAACAGTTCAGACAGGCTCCCGTTACATTTTCTGGTCAAAAATATTTCCGGCTTCCCCACAGATTACTTTTTTTCAAATCCAGATATTCATTATATGCTTTCTCCAAAATCTGCTTCTCATTGGCGAAACGCAGTAAATGATACGCCTCATGGAATTTATAATATCCTGAATCAATAAAATATTCTTCCCGTTGTGGTTTGCTGTAATAACTGTCTGCCATCATAAGATACCAGTGGACATCCTTCTCCACCGTATCCTCCGGAACGGTAAACGTGTATTGGCTCTTGCCAATATATTTAATGATGGAAGCATTGACGCCCGTCTCCTCCAACACTTCTCTTGCCGCCGTATCCTTGTATTCCTCCCCGGGTTCTACCGTTCCCTTAGGCAAAACCCACCCCTCATACTTGTTCTTATAATTCTTATACAGCACAAGTATTTTTCCGCGAAATATTACCACACCACCACAACTTGTCGCTTCTATCATTGCTCTACCTCCGATGTGGTTTTTTGATTTGAAAACAGTATACCCCTTTTTTGAATTCCTTGCAAGCATAACACGGCAATATATACCAACATATCCCTGTATTTCTTTCGCGGTCCTTTGACAGAAAATCCTAAAAAAGCAGATTTCTCCCAAAACGTCAATGTTTTTCGCGGAATATCTTATTGGAAATATGTGTCAAACAACGCCCGGGCAATGGGGACGGCCGTTTCTTTTCCGGATCCGCCGCCTTCTACGATCACAGTTACCACCAAGCTGCCTTTTGCTTCGTTCGATGCATACCCGGTGAACCAGGCATGGCTTTGGCCTTTCGTATTGCTGTATTCTGCAGAACCTGTTTTTCCGGCCGCCTGGTAATTGCCTCCCAGAAGGCCCGTCCCGGTTCCGTCGGATACGACGCGGCCCATAAACTCCTGCATACGCCGGCAATCTTCTTCACTTAAAATGGTGCCATAGGAAGACGGCTGGTATTCTTTTACTGCAATTCCCTGGTCATTTTCCGTATGGTCTATGATATAGGGCCGCATCAATACCCCATTGTTGGCAATGGCAGACGTCACAAGCCCAAGGTGCATAGGCGTCATCAATGTCTCTCCTTGTCCAATGGCAGTCTGCATCACCTGACTGTCGGACGTATCCTGACTGAGGACAAAACTGCTCTGCCGGGAAGGGTAAGACGTGGGCAGATCCGTATGAAACAAGAGGGAATCACAAAGCTTGGAAAAATCGCTTCTGTTCAATCCCAAACCAATATTGGCAAAGGACGTATTACAGGAATTGGCAAAGGACGTAATCAGATCCTCCTGTCCATGTACACGGTTTCCGGAACAATGAATTTCATAATCTTCCACCGCCAGGCTGCCGGTACAATCATACGTATAAGAACTATAATCCGGATGCTCCCGGATGTATTGGAGCACAGTAAAGATCTTAAAGGTAGACCCGGGAGGATACAGTCCTTGGGTTACCCGGTTCAGCAGCACGGAATTATTTTCATCTGATACAATTCCTTCCCAGTCCTGAGCAATGGTATTGGGATTAAAATCCGGTTTGGAAACCATGGCCAATATTTTTCCGGTGGTAGGTTCCATAACAAAGACGGCTCCGTTTGCCCCGCCCAGGGCATTGTAGGCCGTCTCCTGGAGACGTGTGTCTAAGGTTGTCACCACGTTGTCGCCTGGATTTTTTTCTCCCTGGAGCCCCCGGAACACCCGTTCCACAAAAAAGGAATGGGACCGGAGCAGATTGAAATTGGCAAAGGATTCGATCCCGGATTTGCCGTTGGCTTCATACCCCACTGCATGGGCAAACATAGAGCCGTAGGGGTAATACCGTGTCTCGCTTCCATCCTCCCCTACAATTGTCTGGGCAAGGACATTTCCGTCTATAGAACGGATCTCTCCACGTACCACGTGTTCCCCAAAGGTATCCTGGCGCTTATTATAAGGACTGTTGATCACATCTTCGCTGCGGAACACCTGAAAATAGGCAAAATACCCCATCATCATAAGAAAAATGCCCAAAAATAAATAAGTGATCACGGCAAATTCCCGGTTCTGCCCGCTTTTAGTCGATGTCGAAGGTGATGAAGTCTTCTTCTTCCCCGTCAGATTTTCGCTTTCTTCTGTCTCCCGGTTTGTTTTTGGGATTGTTTTTTCGTTTTCTCTGTCCTTCATGCGATTCTCCTTCCCTTTGCCGCAGAATATACAGTCCCTGAATAATGGAAAAAATCATCAGAGAGCTCAAAAGCGAGCTGCCTCCATAGCTGACCAAAGGCAGCGTCACACCGGTAGAAGGGATAAATTTAATATTCCCGCCAATGGTTAAAAAAACCTGGAATCCGTAAATAACCCCCAGTCCCAGAGCTACATATTTATAGAAACGGTCCTTCATCTGCATGGCAATATTTAAAAACATCAAAAAGCAGCAAAGGCATACCAATATCAGGCAAAGGGCGAAAATCCCTCCGAATTCTTCTGCGATTGCTGAAAAGATAAAATCCTTGCGTACTTCCGGAATCCGATTTGGCATTCCCTGGTTTAACCCCATGCCAAACCACCCTCCGGTACCAATGGCAAACAGAGAATTGGATACCTGGTTCCCCTCCAGTTCATAATGGGCCAAGGGTTCCTTCCAGGCGATGACTCTTACCCGTACATGGTTAAATAAAAAGTAAGCGATCACCGATGCCACGCACCCTGCCCCCAGGCCGCTGAAAAGATACAAGGGTTTCTTTGTGGCCACGTACAGCATCAACAGGTATGTGACGAAGAAAATCAACGCCCCTCCCAAATCCTTGGACAATACCAGGATCATCACATGCATGGCGGCCAAAAGCGTTGCTTTTACTACCTGGACAAATTCTGTGGATTCATATAGCATAGCGGCAATTAAAAATACGAATATAATTTTAATAAATTCAGAAGGCTGAATGGTAATTCCCGCCACCGTAAAGGACAGCTTGGCCCCTTTGGTAGCCGCTCCCACCGCCACCAACCCCAGCATTCCAATGCCCACAATGGCATACAGCCACGTGAGATTCCTGAAAAAATCAAGCCTGCTGATAAATAGAGGAATCAGCATCGTCACCCCTACAGCCACAATGGCGATTTCAAACTGACGTATGGCAGAATCAAATGACAGGCGGGTCAGCATGACAAACCCCAGCATCATCAACATGCACATATGGTTCACCACCAGCCGGGAAGACTTCTTATATATCGTATAATATAAAATCAGGACAACGGAAAAAAACACCACCTGAGCCAGATAAAATATCACCAAATCACGATTTTTCGTGGAAGCATACAACACGGCGTATGCATTACAGTGAATCAAGTAAATATAGAAAATCTGACGCCGGTATTTCCGGTTCTGCTTTTTTACAGGACAATTCCGCTTTAGGGCGGAAAACCCTTGATACGTATACAATGCAAATAAAATCAGCATTGTATATTTGGATAATTCTGTGATTAAATGTGCCATTGACTACTCTACTCCTCGCTTTAGATGGCCGTTGGTATAATCCTTCAAATATCGTGCCTGCCCCAACGATTCCTGTTTCAGAAATCCCTGTTCATAATAAGACAAAATCTGTTCCATCTGTGAACGCTTCTCTATGGTAAACGAGATCCGATATCCAAAAGCCTTCAGGCCGGAAACTATTTTATACTGATGCAGCAAGGACAAGGGACTGGAATTATAAAGGATATTGTAACAATCCCTGCATTGGCTCTGGACAGGAAACACTTTTTTGTAGCGATCCGTTACCTCAGTCAGACAGGGGATTTTTTTGCAGCCTTGGGTATTCTTCCTCAAGCATTGGGCGCTTATCATCAGGGGCAGATACCCATAGAGGAGCAGTTCGCCTCCCTGATAGCCCCTGTGGGAAAGCTGGCCTTCATTGACTTCTATGGGTAAAGTAAACTGGGATATTCCAAGCTCCTCTAAGGCCCGCTTCGCCTTTCTGTTCCACACATACAAGCTGCTGTCCGCCAAAATCTTCTCTCCCGGCACTCCCAGCCTCAAAAGCAGCCCTACCGTATCCAAAGTCCCCGCCACAAAGCCGTCCATCAGGGAAATGGTCTTTTTATCCCAGTATGTCTCATACCACCGGGCCGTATCATGGCGCACCACCAAAGGCATTCTATAAAAAAGCTTCTTGCCGTGCCGGCGCAGCTCCTCTGCAAATCCGGGAAGCTGTTTTAACTCCGAATCCCTCAGAAAGGCGCCGCTGTCAATATAAATGCGCTGGATATAAGGATAATCCATCAAAAAACGTCCTTGCTCCACTGTTTGGACTTGAACGGCCAGATATGGCTTAGGCGGCGGATCCGGAGCAAACGATTCTTCCGGCTTGTCTGAGGTGACAGATAATATTTCTTTTTCTGACTCTCCTGACTCTTGTTCTATCTGCGCCTGTTCCATCCTGCGGTATCGCTTCTGGCGCTTCTCTTCTAATGCATGAAGTCCTTCACGGCGAAGCCGGTTCAAAGCTCCCACCGGAAGAAAGCTGCCGGGCTCCATCTGAAGCTTTAATTCTTCTAACGCAAAACCGCTTCCTCCCGTCTTCTTCATCCGCTTTTCAATCCCGCCAGGATCCATAGGACAGTTCTCAGCCTTTTGAACCTGATCTCCCAAGACTTCTATTTCTTCTTCTCCCCAGTATAGTTTTAGTCGGGCAGGTTGCTCCTGTATTAAAATTAAAGTTCCTTTTATTTTTTCCTCTAATTCCTGATTTCGAAATCGGGAGCCAATTTCTTTCCATAGATCCTGATTTGTTTTCTCATGGGCCGGCTTTTTCATAGCCATCATATCCGTGCCGTTGTGCTTAAGATAATAGCCCGTTGTAAAACCGCTGCGGCTGCCGAGCTCCATAAGTTTTTTTATATCTTCTTGAGATACGTGATAGGATTTCTCGCTTCCTTCTTCCAGCCGGTCCAGATATTCTCGGTAAATGCTGGTCACCCCCGCCGCATATTCCGCCTGTTTCATTCTGCCTTCGATTTTCAAAGAACAGACTCCGCTCTCCAAAATCCGGGGAAGCAGCTCTATGGTACACAAATCCTTCATACTGAAGGGATATGATCCCTTTGCCCCTTTTGTGTCGTAAGGAAGGCGGCAGGGCTGAGCGCATCTTCCCCGGTTCCCGCTGCGGCCTCCCAGCATACTACTGAACAGGCATTGGCCGGAATAACAATAGCACAACGCCCCGTGAATAAAGCTTTCAATCTCAATATCCACCTGATCTTTTATATGGCGGATTTCTTCCAGGGAAAGCTCTCTGGCCAGTACGATCCGGCTTATGCCCATGTTTTTTAAAAGCTTTGCCCCATATGCTCCCGTAATTGTCATCTGCGTGCTTGCATGAAGGGCCATACCTGGAAAAAACTCCTTCAAAAAGGCAAGAACGCCCAAATCCTGTATGATCACTCCGTCAAGGCCCCGGAGATAAAGAGGAAGCAGATATTGATACAGTTCCTTTTCCAGTTCATCTTCCTTCAATAAAGTATTCACGGTAAGGTACAGCCGTTTCCCGTGAAGATGGAGATAATCAATGGCAAGAAGCAGCTCTTCCTGGGAAAGATTTGCGGCATAGGCCCTGGCTCCGAATCGGGCGCCTGCAGCATATACGGCATCCGCCCCGGCGGCAGCAACTGCTTTCAAGGTATCGAAAGACCCTGCGGGAGACAAAAGCTCTACCCGCCTTGGAGCCAATGATATATCGCTTTCTATATGGCCCCCCGCCGTCTTTTCCATAGAGGAATTGACGGGAAAAGGGGGCTTATAACAATTTTCCTTTGTCACAAGCTCCCCTCCCTTAAGTTTTCTTTACCGGTTCCGCCAGCAGCAAATCTTCCAATTCTGCCTCCAGCTTTGTCTTCGTCAGCAGCAGCTCCTTATTCTCCTTCTCGCTTTCCTCCAGAGAATTCTCAAGAGTCTCAAGCTTTAACTGTGCCGACACCAGCTCATGCTTCAGATCATAAATTTCTTTATTCCTGGCGTCCAAATCTTCTTCCAGCTTCTCAGCCTGTTCCTTCACCTTAAAATAGTCATCCGCAACATTCAATTCCAGAAGGGTTGCCCGCATATCTGCCGATAAACGCCGATAATCCTCCAGCACTTCCAGCTCATTCATTTTATTGTTAAGGTACAGGGCAACCTTCTGCAGATATGCCTCGCTCTCGTATCCGCTTAAGGTATATACCTTTCCTCCTATAATAACGTCTGCGCTCGTTTTTGACGACATGTCCTTGATTCCTCTCTGTGCACTGTAATTCTGCGCCATGCTGTAAAAAGCAGCGGGCGCAATGGGTTATACTAATTATAACAATTTTTAGAAGAAACACAACTCTTTTTCGTCCCTAGGGCTTTGAGATTCCAAAATGCAGATATGCCTCGTCCGTTGCCACCCGCCCTTTGGGAGTGCGGTTGATCAAGCCGTTTTTCACCAGATATGGCTCATACACGTCCTCAATGGTCCCGGAGTCTTCCCCCAGGGCCGCAGCCAGGGTATCCAGCCCCACCGGGCCCCCATGGAA
>Ga0224740_10510_pt1 | contig 10877 bp, 9 predicted proteins | sample LIM_E_Water_Bulk_FD_161634 | JGI IMG/M metagenome (GOLD analysis project Ga0224740, IMG submission 161634) | Enriched cells from gastrointestinal tract of the lab mouse from Pacific Northwest National Laboratory (PNNL), Richland, Washington... | ecosystem: Host-associated > Mammals > Digestive...
TCCGTTCGGGCATGGACCGGCTGGCCGCGCTGGTGGAGGCGCAGACGGGGAACAAGCCTTACGTGCGGGACACCCTCTATCTCTTCTGCGGCAGGCGGGCAGACCGCATCAAGGGGCTCGTGTGGGAAGGGGACGGGTGGCTCTTGTTATACAAGAGGCTCTCGGAAAGCCAGTTCCAATGGCCCCGGAACCCTGACGAGGTACGCTCCCTGTCACCACAGCAGTTCCGCTGGCTGATGGAGGGGCTGACGGTCACCCCCAAGCGGTCCGTCAGGCCGGTGGATCCGCCGGAATATATGGGATGACCTTGTGCAAAAGTAAACGGTAGGTACGTACTATCTACCGTTTACGATATAATGCAGACAACACACTGGAAAGAGGCGTAAAAACAAGAATGTTAAGATGTCACAGATAGAATCGAGGGAGAACGCATCTTTTGTAAACGGTGTCATGGTATGAGTTGTACTACCACCAAAAGAGAAGCATTGCAGCATATTTTACTGCAATATCTGTATTCGTGAAAAATCTGTTTGAGATTCAAAAACAAATGCTTTGAGCTTTTTCATATCTGTTCCAATTTGGAAACAGATATGAAAATGGACTTTACAAATATTGGCTTGATTGTAGGCACTAATCGTTTGGAGGGACAAATTATGAGAGCAAAAAAGTGGTTGACTTTTATAACGGCGTTTTGTACATTATTAGGAATAATATTAATGATTATATTTTATTATAGTGACATAAAAATAGGATATGATATAACATTGGCAATGCTTGGAAGTTCGTTGCTTGGGTTTATTATGTCATTGATTGAATATTTTTCAGAACGAAGAAGAACCATGCAAGATTTCTGGAAAGAAGCAATGCAAACTTTGTCAAAATTGAGAAAAGCTAAATACATTATGATTGTTGAGCCAGAAGAACTATTATTAAACTGCTTTGAGGAGGAATTTAATAATAAAAGGGTGGAACAATATGGGGAAGAGATGGCATCTCATTTAGGAATTAAGGTCAGATATGAGGCTAAAAATGAATATATTAAATGGTTGAAGATAAAAGAGGCAATGTGTTTTACAGAAGAGGACGATGAAAATAAAATTCTAAGTGAAATGTATGTTCAGAAAATAGATGAAGCTAAATTGAAATTAGTGATGGCGATGAAAAATTATATTGAATTATCACAGATTAACCTTTTAGCACTTGATAGTGCATATGGTAGTTTGGATTTTATGTTTTCAAATAGAAGTATAAGGCAGAATGCATATGACTGTATATTTGATAAGATACGTAAGATAAAGAGGGAGATTGGTAAAGAAGTGTTTCATTTTAATCGTTGGCAAGAGGGTAGAGGTAGTTTCGTTGTGTGTGCGAAAAAAGCCCTACAGATTAGTAACATGCTTTTTGAAGGCAAACAACGCAACGATAATGGATTGAAGTATGAATGCATATATCAATCCTTGTTTGATGAGATTGATGATGCTTTGGAAGATTTTAGAATAAAAATATATTGGTCAAATAAAAAGGAAGAAATTGAGAGATTTCCAGTATTGGCTCGAGTGATAGAGAAATCACCTAGTATATAGGAAATTTGTGATTAGAGCGTTAAAGGGTGAATAGATGATTACGAACAATATAGAGATCGATATAAAGGTTAAATGTGTGGAAGAACAGATGACGCAGGCAAAGCTGGCTGAAAAAGTCGGTACGCCGGCATCATATGTGAATAAGCTGATCAAGCGGGATGAAGGGGGGTGTGAATAATACCTTCGTCAAGATGCTGGAGGCTCTGGGGTATGATATAGAGCTTTACTATGTTAAGAGGGAAGGCTAATGTTGTGGTGACAATTTGATGCCACAAATTTAGTTAGGATAGAAGAACATGATAAAGAAGCAGAAACCAGCTTTTTCTAAGGATTTGACGGAGGCATTGAAGCAGCATAAACCCTATGCGAAAAAAGGGTATGCTAATGCTGTTTCGGCAATCAATATGCTTGAATCTACAGTTGCGAGAGCATCTGAAGAGTTGCAGGCCGAGATTGACCGTTTGGAGTTTAGTAATATAAGGGATGACGCAGTTTATAAATCTTTAACTGAACAGTTGTCCAAGATAAGGTCGGATTATGCAATCCTTCCGGCAAAACTGAGAGAAGATGTTGACCAACTGTCAAAATCCACATTTACTGTTACAGTATTTGGAAGAACTATGGCAGGGAAATCAACGCTTATGGAGGTGCTCACCCACGGGGATGGCTCGTCAATAGGGCATGGTGCTCAGCGCACAACAAGGAATGTCAGAAGATATAAATATAAGAACTTGCAGATTGTGGATGTACCTGGAGTTGCTGCATTTGAAGGTAAGGATGATGAGGATGTAGCCTTTAACGAGGCTAAAAAAGCGGATTTAATATTCTTTATACTTAAGGATGAAGATGTACAGCCATCTGTAGCTGAGTGCTTAAGCCGGATCGTTTCTTTAGGAAAGCCGGTAGTTTGTCTTGTAAATGTGAAGGCTGACATAGGAAGTACAGATATTACTCCTTCGAAAATGAAGATGTTTAAGCGTGATCTTGAGAAGAAAATGCGCAAAGAACATTTGGAGGGTATTAAGAATCAGCTTTTTGAATTTGGTCACAGTTATGGCCAGGATTGGAGAACTGTAAGGTTTGCTTATGTCCATCTGAAAGCCGCCTTCTTGTCACAACAACAAGAGTATCAGGAATATGCGTCAGAATTATATTATTTGTCTCGTTTCGATTTTATTGACCACGTTATTGTTGATGAAATAACAAGGAATGGCGGATTCTATAAATTAAAGGCATATACTGAAATTGTTGCTGTTCCGCTTGTGCATTCTGTAGAAACCTTGTTTGAGCAGAGTGCTCAGAATAGTCAGCAAGGTTCTCTGATGATTGCAAAGCGCAAAGCTTTGTCTGAATGGATAAGAGAGTTTACAAAGAGTGCTGATACGCAAATAGAAACGTTTTTAACAACTGTTTCAAGTGACCTGAAAAAAGAGATCGCTATATTTGCTGAAGATAATTATGCCAACAAGAATGCAAGCAAGAAATGGAACGAGGTAGTAAAAGATAGAAATATACAGCAAAGAGCTCAAAAACTCCTGGAACAGTTGGGCGAAGAATGTGAGAATGAGCTACGGGAGATAACCAGAGAAACAGAGTTTGATATTAAATTCTCATACAAGCTAAATGCTGAACAGTCTCTTAATATGCATTCTATCGTTAATGGGCGCCGTATATGGAACTGGGCTACATCAATAGTTTCGGGAGGTCTTACAATCGCCGGTATCTTTGTAGCATCGCCTTTTGTGATTGCAGGGCTGGGTGTCGGTGCTTTGGGATGGCTTGGTAATCTTTTATTTAAGGATTATGAGTCAAAGGCAAAGAACGCGAGAAAAGAATTAGAGCGTAAGTTGACCAATCATATCAATAAAATGATGAACAGTCTGTGCAAAACAATGAAAAATGTACTATATGATGAATTGCTGAAAAAATATATGAATCCTATGGAAGCTACGATGAATGAAGTGGTTTTATCATTGTTTGAACTTTCAGATGTTCAACATAAGTTTGCCAAAGGGCTAAATGGTAAACTCGAAGAAACGAATAAGTTGGTAGTAACTGAAGCCTTGGCATATGAGGGGTATGAAGGATTTGAATTAAATAATCTGGCCAGAATACCGGGATACGCAGTTATGATCGTCTTGGATGATGGAAAGAGGTTTCCAGATGATGCGAGAAATTCATTACGGAATCTGCTGAAGGAACAAATATTGTTTGTTTTTCAGAAGGATAACCTTAAGTCAATGCTGGGACAAGCGATAGGGAAAGGATGCGAACGCAGTGAGATACGTATTCAGGACATAAATGGAGAACCAAGGATTGCTCATATTCCAGCACTTGAAACAGTTGATGCGTATACGCGAAATAGAATACGAATGGCACAACAGTTGACCGGACTGTTGATAATGAAATAATCGGGAGGATGGTGGCATGAAGCAAGAAATGGTTTTAATCTCTGATTGGACTCAAAAGAGCGAACTTATACTCCAAAAGGTAAAAGATGTATTAGAGCAGGTGGAATATAAGGAATCTTCCCTGCCCACCAGTGTTTTTGATATAGAAAAGCCAATAAGCATTGTTTTTGTCGGTCAATTTAGTGCAGGCAAGTCTACTATAATAAAGGCATTGACTGGCATCGAGGATATTGAAGTTGGAGAAGGTATTAAAACTATGGAAACGCATTCCTATGATTGGAATGGGATCGAAGTAGTTGACACACCCGGAATAAAAACGACTATTCGTCCGAATCACGATGAAATCAGCTATAAAGCAATAGCAAGAGCAGATATGCTTGTTTATGTGGTTACGGAAGAGTTGTTCGATGACTTAGTTGGACAAAACTTTAGAAAGCTATTGTTAGAAAAAGACAAAGCTGCTGAGATGATTCTTGTAGTTAATAAGATGGCTGATATAGGGAATACTGAAGAGAACCGTCTGATAAAACTAAAAGATTTGGAGAAAGTTACTACCCCGTACTCTCCATCAGATCTCAGAACCGTATTTGTTGATGCGGAATCATATATTGACAGCTTGTCGGAGGATGATCCGGATATTGCGGTGGAACTTAAAGAACGTAGTAATTATGATCAGCTGGTCGAAACATTGAATGACTTTGTCGCAGATAAGGGAATATCATCCAGATTGACTACGGTGCTTTATAAATTGTTTGATATTTTACAGGGCGCAATTCCTCATTTCCAATCATCTACTGGAGATGATGACGTTGATGCTGTCGAAGAGCATATGCTTAGAGAACGTTATATTATTTCTCAGACTTCATGGAGAATAGAATCTGCTGTTAAGGCAATCTATGAAAGTGCTGCTTCTGAGATAAGAGATAAGGGGCGTTCTGTCGCAAATGATATATATGATTGCAGTGATGAATCTGCTGCAGAAGCTATGCTCGAAAAGGCTTATAGTGATGTAAATGAGATTTCTTCAAGATGCGAAAAAGATGTGGTCGCAAAAATCGAAGAATTAACTATAGACTGTCAGGCACAGTTGGATGAATTTTATAATTCTGACTTTTCTAATGCTTTGCGGTTCAGGTTGGGTAAGAGGAAAGATGGTGGAAATGCAATTATCAATCAGATCCTGAAAACTGATTGGATTGCACAAGGAAGCAGTAAGATCATTGCCAATACAACCGGTGCAAATGCGGCTGCAAATGGGCTGAAGGCGTTTTCAGGAAGCAATGCTCATGAATGGGTTCTTAACATAGGTCATTATTTCGGTCATAGCTTTAAGCCGTGGGAGGCTGTTAAGTGGGTTAAGAAAATAAATATAGCAGGTAAAGCATTAGGTGTCTTTGGTGTTGTATTCTCATGGGGGATGCAGGCCAAAGAGGATATTGATGAAGATAGACGAAATAGGGAAATCCGTGCGAATAGGGAAAAACTGCGTGCAGGCTTTAACGATGCTGCCAATGGGCTTGTGATTCACTACAACAATGCAATGAATGATTTGCTGAATGAGAATTATCGCAAGCGCATAGGGGAAATAGATAACAAGGTTCTGGACATTCGAGCACTCAGGAAAAATAAATCTGATGCATGCAATCTGCTTGAGGCTACACAGAATGAATGTAAACAACTGATTTCGGATATACATAGAGAAAGTATTTCGCAGGAAGCTTGATGCTTTTGAAGCAATGAATCATCAAAGGAGTTTTGATGACAGAAAATATTTGAATCCGGAATTGAAGGAAATGTTTTTTGCATTAAAGCTGATTGAATCTTATGGATCGGGAATTCGTAGGGCGAAAGATGCGTTAGCACTGAATAAATCACCTGAATTAAAGTTTTTGCCGGACAATGATTATGATGACTATACGATGGCCGTGATGTATATAAATGAGGAATTTGCGGCAATGTCAAGAGAGAAGATGGAAAAAGCCGATAAAAAAGCCGATAAAAAGCCGATAAAATTAAAGAAGAGATTAATCAAAGAGGAGCGAAGAAACAAGATATTGGATTACATCGTACAAAATGACTCGATTACTAATCAAGAAGCTAAAATGATATTGGGACTGGCAGAGTCAACGACAAAACGATTGTTAAGAGAGATGGTTGATGAGGGTGTGCTACGTAGTGAGGGGGAAAGAAAGGGAAGGCGATATTTGAGAGTTGGGCAGGATTGACGAGTGGCTTAATGATACAGCGCGGGATGCGAGGAGGTACAAAAGTTGGAATGTGCGGTAGGGGGGTTTACAATTATCAGTAATTTTATGAGAAATTGGAGGCTTTGATGGGGAAGAAATATGCGAGGGAAAAGTATTCGGGCATTTGCACGCTTGATTATTATGATGTCTACGCGGATGAATTTTACAAAACCACAGTAGACGTGGAATTTACCGAGATGCAGGAGCATTTTTTGTCCAAGTTGGAAAAGGGTTCCTGCATCTTGGATTTCGGCTGTGGATCCGGGCGCGACGCGAAGTATTTTCTAGAGCGCGGATACGTTGTGGAGGCGACGGACGGTTCGGCCAGAATGTGCGAACTGGCCAGCGGGTACGCCGGAATCGAAGTGAAAAACATGCTTTTTCAGGAACTGGCGGAGGTGGACAAGTATGACGGCATCTGGGCATGCTCGTCCATATTACATTTGCCGATGGAGGAATTGACGGACATCATGCGGAAAATGGCGGAGGCGTTGCGGAAAAACGGGATTATATATACGTCATTTAAATATGGCACGTTTGCAGGTGAGCGGAACGGGCGTTATTTTACGGACATGACAGAAGAGTTGTTTGCGAAGTTTTTGTGTGGAGTGGATGGTTTGGAAGTGGAGGAGCAGTGGATGACCTTGGACGTGCGGCCGGGGAGAGGTGAGGAGAAATGGCTCAATCTGATTTTGCGGAAAAAGGTTGACGGAAATGCCTTGCAAGCATAGTCAAAGAATGATATAATCTGTCTATCAAAAAATGGAGGTGCCGATATGTTTGCATTGCAAGAAACGATAAGGCCATCAGCAGATTTGAGAAATCATTATAATGAAATATCAAAACAGTGCAGGGAAGATAACGAGGCGGTTATCATTACGGTAAATGGAAGAGGTGACACGGTTTCGTTGGCTTACGAAGAATATAAAAGAATGAAGGCCCGAATCGAATTGTTGGAAATTCTGTCCGAATCGGAAGATGACGTAAAACATGAGAGGGTTGCACCTATAAGCGAGACATTTGATGATTTAAGAAAAGTGTTGCGGGAGGAAGCGTCTTGAAATATCGTGTAATCAGAACGGATGTGGCTGACGAGCATATCCGAAATATTATTTTATCCATTTCGGAAAAGTTCGGCATTGACGTGGCATTGGAGAAGCTTGATGATTTGGAACGGAGTATTCAGGCGCTGGCGGAGAACCCGGATATGGGAATCGTGCCTGATTATCTTGTGTTAAAAAGACAAGGTTACAGAATACTTATTGTCGAGAAAAATTTGGTGTTTTATAAAGTGGATGAAAGAAAAAAAGAGGTTATTGTTTATGCGGTTGTAGACCAAAGACGTGATTATTTGAAAATAATTCGGGGACTATAATTTCAAGAGGTGTTCACCAGAGGTTCATAAGATTATACTTGCGGATAAGTAAAGAAAATGATCGAACAGCAGGAGAAGTAGATGGCCGGCAGTGAGTGAAAATGAAATAACTGTTCAGAAAGGTGCAGAGTGGATAGTTTGGAAGTGGAGGGGCAGTGGACGATTTCGGACGTGCGGTCGGGAAGAGGTGAGGAGAAATGGCTCAATCTGATTTTGCGGAAAATATAAGGGGCGGCGAAGTACGAAGTGGACGGGCGCAAGGTGGGGAACTGGTGGATTCTTTACGGATTGACGGCTCGCAAGTTGAATATACGGACGTGATGACCGGGGATAAAAATCGGAATCGTTTTTTATATTACCAGTTAAAGCGGAGCATGGGGAAGGCAAATCGGATTAACATCATTGTCTCGTTTCTTATGGAATCCGGGGTGCGGATGCTTTTGAAGGATTTAAGAGCGGCTTTGGCGCGGGGCGTAATGGTAAGGATTCTGACCGGGAATTATCTGGGAATCACGCAGCCGTCGGCATTATTTCTGATTAAAAAGGAACTGGGCAACCGGGTGGATTTGCGGTTTTACAATGACAAAGCCCGCGCCTTTCACCCGAAGTCTTATATGTTTCATTATGAAAATGCCGGGGAAATCTATATCGGTTCTTCCAATGTTTCCAGGAGCGCGCTGACTTCGGGAATCGAGTGGGATTACCGTTTTAGCAGTCGGAATGACGAGAAGAATTTTAATTTGTTTTATGATACGTTCGTGGATTTGTTTGAGAACCATTCTATCGTGATTGATGACGAGGAGTTGAAACGTTATTCCAAGAACTGGCACAAGCCGGCGGTGTCAAAGGATTTGGCGAAGTATGATGATTTGGAAGATTATGCTTCGAATGGCGGGGCGAATGTCAACGTGGCATCCTTGTTTCAGCCGCGCGGCGTGCAGATAGAGGCTTTGTATGCCCTGGCGGACGGCCGGGCGCAAGGGGCGGCGAAGGGGTTGGTGCAGGCGGCCACTGGGGTGGGTAAGACGTATCTGGCGGCGTTTGACTCTGCCGGGTATGAGCGCGTGTTGTTTGTGGCGCACCGCGAGGAAATATTGAGGCAGGCGGCCGTTTCGTTTCAAAACGTGAGGAGGTCGGACGATTTTGGCTTTTTCGACGGCAAGCAAAAGGACACGGACAAGTCGGTGATTTTTGCGTCAGTGGCGACGCTTGGCAGGAAGGAGTATTTGTCGGAAAAGTTTTTCACGCCGAATTATTTTGATTATTTAATAATCGATGAGTTTCACCATGCGGTAAATGACCAGTACCAGAGAATCGTGAAGTATTTTAAACCACGGTTTCTGCTAGGGCTAACGGCCACGCCGGAGAGGATGGACGGCAAAAACATTTATGAAATTTGCGATTATAACGTGCCCTACGAGATTTCGCTGAAGGAGGCGATTAACAAGGGCGTGCTCGTTCCGTTTCATTATTATGGCATTTATGATGAGACGGATTATTCGTCGCTGCATCTCGTGAAGGGGCGGTATGATGAGAAGGAATTGAACGAGACATATATTGGCAACGTCAGGCGGTATGATTTGATTTATAAATATTATCGGAAATATCGTTCCAAGAGGGCGCTTGGGTTTTGCAGTTCCAGGCGGCACGCGGAGGAGATGGCGAAGGAATTTTGCCGAAGGGGAGTCGCGGCGGCCGCGGTGTACAGCGACGCGGACGGGGAGTTTTCGGAAGACCGGGACAAGGCGGTTGAAAGGCTGAAGAAGCAGGAAATAAAGGTGATTTTTTCGGTGGACATGTTTAATGAGGGCGTGGACATTGCCGCCCTCGACATGGTCATGTTTTTGAGGCCGACCGAGTCGCCGGTCGTGTTTTTGCAACAATTGGGGCGCGGGCTTCGCACCAGTAGGGGCAAGGAGTATCTGAACGTCCTGGATTTTATCGGGAATTATGAGAAGGCGGGACGGGCGCCCTTGTTATTAAGCGGTGGAAAAAATTGGGGCGAAAGGGCCGCTTATGATTATTATGACTTTTATGAGATGGAATATCCTGACGACTGCATCGTGGATTTTGACATGCGGCTGATAGATTTGTTCAGGGAACTGGACAAAAAATCGCTGTCTGTCAGGGAGCGTATCCGGCAGGAATTTTATATCGTAAAGGAAAAATTGAACGGGAAAGTCCCTTCGCGTTTGGAACTGTTTACATACATGGACGACGATGTGTACCGATATTGCATGAAACATGCCAAGGAGAACCCGTTTCGAAGGTACATGGATTTTTTGAACGAGATGGGGGAGCTGTCCGCGGACGAGGCGGTGGCGTATTCCGGAATCGGCAGGGAATTCTTGTCGCTGATTGAGACTACCGACATGCAGAAGGTGTATAAGATACCGATTCTGTACAGCTTTTATAATGAGGGGGACGTGCGGCTTGCGGTCACGGACGACGAAGTGCTGGCCGCCTGGAAAAAGTTTTTTGACAACGGGACGAACTGGCGGGATTTCGCGGCGGATATTTCTTATGACGATTATAAGGCGATGACGGACAGGCAGCATTTAAGCAAGGCGAAAAGCATGCCGATTAAGTTTTTGAAGGCGTCTGGAAAAGGCTTCTTTATCGAAAAGGAAGGGTACGCAATCGCGGTACGGGATGATTTGGCGAAGGCTGTCGGAAACGAGGCGTTTAAACGGCATATGAAGGACATATTGGAGTATCGGACGATGGAATATTATCGGAGGAGGTATACATTGACGGACTCGCAGAGTCCGCCTGCCCCGTAGGGGCGTGTATTAAGGGATGCTCTTGGGTATACGACGGGATAGTAATTATGAAAAACAAAACCGTCCCAATATTGACAAAATTGTCCCGCATTGATATCATTATATTGCGTATGGAAAAAACCAAGGAGTGGGGCATATGAAAAAGGCATCGCCACGGCAGGGCGGTTCAGTTCGTTTGCGATATTGAAACAAATCCGAGATATTGTTCGAAAGAACCGAAATATAAAGGTGTGGAATTTGTCTTTAGGGTCGGCGATGGAGATTGATGTGAATTTCATGTCACCAGAGGCGGCAGAATTAGATAAAATCCAGTATGAGTATGATGTCATTTTCGTGGTTGCGGGTACGAATAAGAAGAAAAATTCAAGTGTTGACAAAATAGGGGCGCCGGCGGATTCGCTGAATTCTTTGGTCGTGACTCTTAAGGAAATGAATGGTAAGAACAGAATTGACGATTTTATAAAAATGTGCATGATGAG
>Ga0224740_10511_pt1 | contig 10844 bp, 15 predicted proteins | sample LIM_E_Water_Bulk_FD_161634 | JGI IMG/M metagenome (GOLD analysis project Ga0224740, IMG submission 161634) | Enriched cells from gastrointestinal tract of the lab mouse from Pacific Northwest National Laboratory (PNNL), Richland, Washington... | ecosystem: Host-associated > Mammals > Digestive...
TGCCGCCAGCGTGATCCCGTAACGGTTGGGGAATGTCACCTTGCGGTGGCTCACCTTTTCACTTTTCGGGAAAGTCTTATCCCATTCCTTTGTTAATTCCAGCTTTTCAATATTTTCCATTTTGTAATGCCTCTCTTTCTTTTCCTTATTTTTTAATGATTACTTTTCTTTTTCCATACGCCATACTAAAAAATCAAGACAGTCAACTCTCCACTGACTTTTATGCAGGCTGTCCATCAGGCCGCAGCGATGCTTACGCAGCATTTTAATCGCATCCTGAACCTGACCGTTACCATACAACCTGCAGACCTTCTCAATGGTCTGAGCGCCACAGCCTGCATCCTTTAGATTCTGAATAAGATCATCCGTATGACCGCCTCCCTCCTGCTATGTCTGTATTTTATCCTCTTGACTTTCATTTTGCTAATAGTTATATTTTATATCATGATATAATTTTTCGGAATATCACAGGAGGTCAAAATGGAACTGCGAACCATGAGATATTTTCTTGCCGCAGCACGAGAAGAAAACATGACCCGTGCGGCGCAGCTGCTTCACGTTACCCAGCCCACTCTCTCCAGGCAGTTAAAAGCACTTGAAGACGAGCTTGGGAAAAAACTGTTCACGCGTCATAGTTTCAGCATACAACTAACTGAGGAAGGTGTTTTGCTCCGAAAGCGGGCAGAAGACCTGATAAAAATGGCCGACAAAATTACAACAGAATTTCTTGCTTTGGATGATGTTCTGGGCGGGGATGTTTACTTCGGTTTGGCGGAATCTTACCAGATCAGATGCCTCGCCGCCACAATCAGAAGATTCAAAGCCTCTTACCCTGGTCTGCATTATCATATTACCAGCGGCGACACGGAACAGGTTACAGAAAAACTGGATAAAGGTATCATTGACTTTGCCGTACTGGCGCAGGAACCCAATACTGCAAAATATCATTATCTGACCTTTCCCCATGCGGATCTATGGGGTGTTGTCATGCCAGAGAACTGTCCATTGGCAGAAAAAGACTCCATCTGTGTGGATGACTTATTCGGACTCCCTCTTTTTTGTTCCGAACAGGGATGGAGCAATGATATTTCCAAATGGTGTGGCAATAACATGGATAAATTACACCTTGAAGGGTCGTTTCGTCTATCATATAACGGATCGCTTTTTGTGAAAGAAGGGCTGGGTTATCTTTTAACTTTTGAGCATTTGATTGATACAAGCCCCGATAGCGGGCTTGCTTTCCGCCCTCTTACTCCTGAACTTGAAACAAAAATGTATCTGATATGGAAAAAATATCAGGTTTTTACTCCTATTGCTGAACGATTGCTGGAAATGTTGAAAGCCGAGCTTTCAGAGTAGAGGTCAAAGCATGCTGTAAGAAATTTACTGATAAAATTAAGGGATTTTCTTTAAAAAAAGTCAGCAACACATAATTCTATTAAAAATGTTTAAAATTCCTTTGCCTTATTCCGTCTGATCATCATCTGTTCCGTCGTTCTCTCTGCTCTGCACTGACTGCTCCCGGCTTGCGGTAACTGACATATTTTTTCGGATAAGAGCAGGTTTTAGATTCTCGTCCATATACTCTCTGCGAATCTGGGATAATGCTTTGCCTGTTTCTCTGTGGATAGCAAATTTGTATGTTTCTACAGACTTCCAGCCTGTTACTCTTCTTAACCAGTCCTGCATGGACATTTCTTCCTCATTGATGGAAACATGACCATTGGGAAGAAGAACAGCCTCCTCGTTCGAGCCTTTTGCAACCAGAATATCTCCGGCTGCAACAACTCCCCACCCGAGCATATCTTTTATCTTTGGAAGGACAGTTCTCTCAATGGTGCCGGAAGGCTTTTTCATTTCCTTAACCCAATTATTAGGTTGTTCGATAATTTCAAACTTTGGCGCCGGTTCGGAGTTCCCGATTCTAAACACCTTAATCTCACAGAGGATAAATCCTACACCTTCATCCGTATGACTGTTAAGCCACTCAATTGCAGCACGGTGTTCTGGTCTTGCTTTTCTTACAAGCCAAATAACCAAATCGGCAGATTTCCCGGATGCATAGGTAATTAACTTACCCAAATGGTCATGGTCAGTCTCTTCAAGCTGATTCTCAATAATAATCTTCTTGCCCGTGTCTGCATCCGTAGCAAATATATCCGCATTGAAACCACCAACAGATGATTCTGTTTCTTCTATTGATATATCAATACCTACTTCGTCACCAAGAACAGATATATTTTTTGCCAGCCATGGTGTAAAATCATGTGCCTCATGCGGCCATACCTCTCTTAAATCTTTTATTTCCTGTAATTTACCAAGGTTAATCATCCTTTTCCTCCTCTAACCCTCCTGATTTACACATATGGATTACGGCCGCTTTGATTTTTTGCTATTTACCTTGCAGGGATACTGTTATATAAGAAAAGTAATTTTTATGGATTATTCCGGTAACAGACAGTCATCCTGCTCATACTCTCTTATGGTCATCTCATAGATTGCCGATGTTCCGTATCCACTTACATTTTCTTCTGCGTTCTGAAACCTCAGGACTTCCACATTAATCTGATTTGGCAGAAAGGTAATATGAAGCGTTCCCGCACCGCCCTGGCCATCGTCTGTAAACTCATAAAACAGCTCGCCATTTTGAATTGTACCTGCAATATCCTCCACCGACGTAATCTGCCCCGTCGTTTCCTGTTCTGTAAAGAGAGTTCCGTAAAATTCATTGCCATTGCTGATACTGCATGTCAGCCTGTTTCCGCTATCCGGCACAGGATTCTCATATGCTGCAACATAGCCGGGTCCTACCGTCCAATTTCCCGAATAGCTTTCGTAATTTGTAAGCGGTTCATTTCCATTTATCAGTTGAAGCAGCCGTTTAATATCCTTCACCAGCACATTGCTTTCCCACGGAAGATGGTCGTTAATCTTATTGCTGAGTTCCCCGTTATAGGTAAAATAGTCGCCGCAGTCTTCATATATCCGTACTGCCACATGTGGCACTGCCCCCTGCGGTCCGATGCCCGTCATATACTCCGGCCCTATGACTACGTCCTCTTTTCCATCCTCATTTATATCCGTAAACAGGACAAACTTCACATCCCAATAATAACCATAACCACTGGTATGATTCTCGCTGATATACGGAAACTGATACAGAATTTCTTCATCTTTTAGCAAATAGAAGGTAACGTCTTCCAGCAAGTCTCTCTTCGAGGAATCGGGTTCGTAAGACAGAAATCTCACTTCTCCCCAGTCATTTAATTTAACCTGAAAAGACTGCTCCTCTATAATTCTGCCTGTATCCAACTCATTCTGTCCCCGGTCATCGGACTCTTCTTCTGATAACCGCTCCGTCTCTTTCATTTGGGCCGTTCGTTCTGGCAGCCCCGATTCCTCTGATTTTTCCGCTTTCTCCAGTTGTCCTGATTCTTCTGATTGTTCCGGCAATGTCTCGTCTGCTGTGCTTTCCTCTTTTATATTCTGCTGTAATTGTGAAGCGGCATCAGAATCTGCCTGTTTTGGTATTCCCTGCCCTTTACATCCCACAAGCAGCAGGAGCGCCGCCGCAACTCCCAATATGGCTGCGCCTCCCGCTTTTTTCCTGTCCTTTATTTTCATTTTCACGGATTTCCTCCATCTGCAAATTCGCTCATATCGGTGAAATCATCCGAAGAGTTAATAAATCCCCGCCTTAAATAATCATTTCCGCCGTCAGCCGGGCAACAGCCGCAGCTGCAAGTCTTTTCATACGGTATCAGTCCTTATCTGGTTAGTATAATGTCTTTTCACATGAATGTCCATTGATATATTGAATAACCTGTCTGTGACTTTGTCACTGAATAGAAAGTTTTTTTCCTGTATACTGGAAGAAAAATACAAAGGAGTTTTATCATGGCTAAAAGAAAGGCGGTTGTAAGTACAAAGGAATGCGTTGCCTGCGGATGCTGCATGAAGGTCTGTCCCAGAAGCGCAATCACCGTTCCAAAAGGCGTCTTCGCCGAAATAAACAGGGACTTGTGCGTGGGGTGCGGCCTGTGTGCCAGGGAATGCCCTGCAAGCGTTATCACACTGGAGGTGGCTGAATAATGAAAACAAAAAAGAAATGGTATGATTACCTTTGGATTGCTTCGCTTTCCTATCTCATCCTTGGTTTTTTCAATATCCTTTTTGCGTGGCTTGGGCTTTTGTGCTTTTTTATCCCGCTTCTTATCGCAATCATAAAGGGCAATAAGGCCTATTGCAACAGATACTGCGGCAGAGGGCAGCTCTTTTCTCTGGTGGGCGGCCGTTTCGGGCTCTCCCGGAAAAAGGATGTTCCGAAATGGATGAAATCAAAATACTTCCGTTACGGGTTTTTGATTTTCTTTTTTGCTATGTTTTTCCTGATGCTGTGGAACACCTGGCTGGTATTTGCCGGAACCAGGGATTTACGTACGGCGGTGACTCTGCTGTGGACTTTCAGGCTTCCATGGCACTGGGCCTACCACGGCACGCTTTTTTCCGACGGCGTCGCACAGTTCGCCTTCGGTTTTTACAGTGTGATGCTCACCTCCACCGTGCTTGGATTTCTCACTATGATTTTATTCAAGCCCCGTTCCTGGTGCGTGTACTGCCCCATGGGAACTATGACCCAGCTCATATGCCGGATTAAAGTGTAAGCTGGCGGAGCCGTTTCTTATCGAGGATGGTAACGCCGCCTCTTGAAACCTCCACAATCCCCTCTCCGGCAAAATATTTCAGCATTCTGGATACCACCTCACGGGCGGAACCCATATACCGGGCAATCTGCCCGTGGGTCAGCGTGATGGTATCTAAGCCCGTTCTTGCCGACTCGTCGGAGAGAAAAATAGCAAGGCGCCTGTCCATGCTCATGAACAGTATTTGCTGCATCACCCACATCACATCGGAAAAACGGCTCACCGCCGTTTCGAGGGCAAATATTCTGACGGCCGGATTACGCTCCGAAACCGCCGCAAAGGCCGGTCCGCTGATTACAAAGCATTCTGTCTCCTCCTCCGCATCTATAAACACGTCAAATGTAATGGCGTTAAGCACACAGGAGGCGGAGAGCATACACATGTCGCCCCTGTGCAGGCGGTAAAGGGTGATATCCTTTCCCTCGTCCGACATCATATATAGCCGCAGACTCCCCGAACGCACGAAAATCACCCCGGAGCATTCGCTGCCGTCGTGGATATTTTCCCCCGGCGGACAGGTGAGCGCGCAGGAATTCTGACAGATATATTCCCGCTCCACATCCGGTATCTTCTCCCAAAAGGGAAATATTTCTTTATAAACAGTTTCAAACATAATTCCCTCTCTGTAAATTCACAGACAGCGCCACAACAGCATACTGTCCTCAAATACGGCGGTCAGCTTCCCGCCGTCCTTCAGCCATGAGAGATAAGAACGCACCGTGCTGCCCACCAGCACATACTGTTCAAAATTCATGGAAAGACCGTAGTCCCTGAACACTTCCTGCAAAATTTTTTCAAAGCACACCTGTTCCCTGCAGATGGACAAAATCCTTTCCGCCACCTCATATACTTTATTTCTGTTATAACGGACAAGCTCCCCGACCTCGGCTGAAGCCGCCGCATGGGACGGAACAAACATTACCGCTTCCATTTTTCCCACCTTATCCAGCGTTTCCAGATAAGCGCCCACATCATAAATAAAGGAGACGGCGTATTTTTCCAGCGTTTCCCTGCTGCTGATGCAGTCTGCAAGAAATACCACGCCGTCCGGCGTGCGGAAGCCCGTCATATCAAAGAAATGCCCCGGCAGCGGAATCACCTCTATTTCCTTCGGGAAGCCGCCCTCGGAAAAATCCAGGACCTCGCTTTCCTGCGCCATCAGGAACTTGTGGCGAAGGTCCTTGCATGGAAAGCCGCCGTAGAGGAAGGAAGGCTCCAGCACCGGATATTTTGTAAAGGCCGCCTCAATGCCGCCGCAGTAAATCCGACATCCGGTCTGTCCCTGAAGGTACTTGTTGCCGCCGATGTGGTCCGCATTGGAATGGGTGTTCAGTATGGCCGCAAGATGCCAGCCGTTTTTATCCAGAAGCTGCCGGATCTTCCGCCCCGCGTCCTTATCGCTTCCGCTGTCAATCAGATAAACATGATTCCCCTCTGAAACATAAATTCCTATTTTTGCCGGACAGTTGATATAATAGCATCTCTCACTGACCTGTACCAGTTCATACATTTTCTGTGTCCTCTCCTCAGTTATCTGTTTTTTCCGTAAGCAGCTCCAGGATTTCCCTGTGAGTCACCATTGCGGCGTTACCCTTTCGTGCGGCCTCCTCTGTGCAGCCTGCTGAAATTCTCCGGATTCTGCTATTCATTGCTTCCCATGCCCATAAAGTCAAAGCTCCCGCAACAAGCTGACGGGACATCAAACTTGCAACGCAGTTTTATTATACTCTGCAAGTACAGTTTCGTAAATCACGATTTACTAAGTTCTATCTTACTAATCTTTATCTTACTAAAATGCAGCCTCCTTTGGAAGATAAGCCGTAACCGGGTAAAAATTGGAAACGGAGTCGGCGAACAGATGGGTCCGTATCTGGAGATTCCTGATAAATACCTGTAATTCCAAAAGCCTCTCCACCGCCAGATGTCCCTTATCCGTAAATTTAATCGCCTCGTCGCCCTCCCTTTCGCATACGGTTTCTCCCACTAAATTATCTCCAAAATCTACGGAATCAAGTACTGTCTTTTTCTGGCGATAGTATGATTTTTGATACTATACGGAGTAATTGACTTTTCTTACCTGTCAGAATATACTGATGGAAAGCCGGCCTTTGCGCAAAGCAAGAGGCAGGCGGCATACCCGCCGGGAAAACCATGAAGTGAGGCAGCAATATGAAGAAAGACCCGTTTAAGGAATATTTGAGAGAATCTGAGCCTGACAAAGCCAGTAAAAGTTACGCGTGGAGTACGGCAATCGGGCTTCAGGCCGTAGACGGACTCAAACCATCGAAATATTTGATTGATACCGCCATTCAGAATATTGAGGGAAACATTACAATAAAAGAAGCACAGAACCTCATTGATAATTATTATGAAAAAAGGCCGGCACATTTATCTGACGAGAAGCGGACGGAAGAAGCGGATAAGGTATCTTCTCGTATTGCAGAGATACTTTCGGAAACAGCGTTTTCTTTTTCGCCAAATGAGTATATCTCTATTCATCGAAGGCTCTTTCAGGGTATTTACAATTATGCCGGAAAGATAAGAGATTATAATATTACAAAAAAAGAATGGGTGCTTGATGGAGCCACTGTTCTGTACGGCAGCGCTTCAGAATTGAAAGCAACGCTTGAATATGATTTTTCACAGGAAAAAGCCTTTAGCTATAAAGGTCTTTCAATGGATGAGATTATGAGGGCACTTGGATTTTCTGCTACAAATGATATTTTTGCAGAAAATGCGTGGTATTTCAGAAACGCTCTTGTCCGCGCTAATTATACCAACCTGCAAAAAGATGTTCACGAATCAACGGAGTATCTTGAATTGTTCCTTAAAAACCTTCTTTTGAATGAGAAAAATGAGCTTCACAACCGACATCTACACATAAGCGGACTTTTGAATGAAGGAAAAGTGGAGATTGGAGATTCGAAAGTGGATATTAGAAGTAAAAAAGTGAACATTCAAGACAGTAAAGTGGGCATTGAAAGTGTGCTTTCTGAAAAAGGCAGCGCCTTCTCGGTAAAAACGACTGTCCATATCCACAGACTTTTTGAAAAGTTCGGCTTTAATGAAGTATTTGGCAGAAGCGCGGTTATGGAACTTTTGAAACTGAAAAGTTCAGGTGCATCTAAGCTCCTCTCAAACCTGATACAGGCGGATATTATTGAAGCGGTATCCGGCTACGGAAAAGGAAAGTATAAATTCAAAAGGAGCGTTTAAAGGATATGCTCTGACATTTAATGAGATATTCCCTCGCCATGAGCGCGCGTATTTCACGGTATTTTTCCGTTTCGCTCCCCTCCCTCCAGTTTCCCTGCCTGATTTCCTCATCGGATTCCATGGCAATATCCGTAATTCTTGCAAAGCCGCCGATGGTTTTCATCCCGGGAAAATACTCATGTATCATTTCCGATGGCGTGGAGCAATGCTTACCTGTGTCCGGATTATGAAAATCCCTATAAATGAAATTTTTGTTAATGCTTCCGCTACCCTGACGTGATATCCGCCAAGTCGAATTTCAAAATCTTTTTCAGCTCATCCAGAGACGTTTCCACCTGCCAGCCTATTTTGCCGCCGCTGAAAAGAATCGTGTCAAAGCCTTCCGCCGATGTGTCAATCACCGTTTTAAACTGCTTTTTCATTCCGACTGGCGAACAACCGCCGTGAATGTAGCCCGTCAGTCCCAGCAAATCCTTTGACTTTATCATGCCGATATTCTTTTCCCCCACAACCCTCGCCGCTTTCTTTAAATCCAGCTCCTTGTCGCAGGGAAGCACAAAAACATAATTGATGCCCGAGCCCCCCGCCGTTACCAGTGTCTTGAACACCTGCGCAGGGTTCTGATGCAGAACCTCCGCAACCTCCCTGCCGCTGACAACGCCGGTGTCCACATAGCAATGACTGACATAGCCCACCTTTTTCTGTTCCAGAAGTCTCATAACATTTGTTTTTTCTATATTCTTTTTCAAATTTTCATCCTGCCTTTTTTAATTATCTGTAAAATGCAAACGCGTAAAGCAGCGCCAGAATCGAAACTCCGTCCTTCGTCTCATTATTTTTCAGCATCCGAAAAACCGCATCTCCTGAAACCTGCTTTTTCAGCCCGTTTTCCATTTTTCTCCCCGTATAAGACGCAATTATATCATAAATATATCTGTTTTTCAACAACAAGATATATTTACTCTCAAACCTGTTCATATACCATTGACAAAGCGCCTCCTGTGGCGTATGTTATAAATGAACATGTTCACAAATAAGATATAGAAGGAGGCGCAGATGAGAAAAAAAGACGATACGCTGCGTGATACGCTGATAAAGCTTGCCCGCAGTATTGCGGACACGGACGGAATCGACGCCGTCAATATCCGCACTATCGCCCAAAGAGCCGGCATCGCCACCGGAACCATGTATAATTACTTTTCCAGCAAAGAGGAAATCTTGCTGGCATTGACAGAAGCATACTGGATGCAGACATTGCCTGAAATGTATACGGCCATAACCGCTGACTCTTTTTGCGGACAACTGAAAGAAATTTTCGTTTTTCTTAAAGAGAGGATTGACCAGTCCGCCGGAAAGCTTATGAACAGTCTCGGCGGGCTGGAAGAGCTGGGTCAGCTGAAAATGGCTTCCATGCAATCCGCGCTGGAAGCGTCTTTGCTTCAAAGCATGGAAGGGGATGTCGCAATACGGGAGGATATCTGGAACGAGCAATTTACAAAACAGCAATTCGCACGTTTTGTTATGGGGAACCTGACAATGCTGCTGAAGGCAAAATCGCCGATGGCAGACCTTGACTTTTTTATAGCAATCATAAAAAATACGATTTATTAAGTGAAAGGAGAAAAGCTATGCCACAGGCAATCGCAGAAACTGTTTTTGACATTTTTTATCTCGGCTTTGCTGTCATTACCGGACTTACCATGCTCATAAGGGGACAAAATCCTCTGGTGCGAAAAGCCGGAGCCATGACCGCGCTGCTTGGCGGAGGAGATTCCTTCCATTTGGTTCCCCGCGTTTATGCGCTTTGGACCACCGGTCTTGAGGACAATGCGGCGGCGCTGGGAATCGGGAAATTTATCACATCCATTACCATGACCGTTTTTTATCTGATACTTTACTATATCTGGCGCGAGCGCTATCAGATAAAGAACCGGAAGGGCCTTACCGGAATTATGTGGGGGCTGTCCGCGATTCGGATTGTGCTTTGCCTGCTTCCACAAAATCAGTGGCTTGTTTACCGCCAGCCCCTTCTGTACGGAATTTTGCGCAATATCCCCTTTGCCGCCATGGGAATTATCATTATTGTCATCTTTTCTCAGGAGGTCAGTAAATCCGGCGACAGGGTATTCCGCTTCATGCCCCTTGCGGTGGCGCTGTCCTTTGGCTTTTATCTGCCTGTCGTTCTGTTTAGCGGACTCTTTCCGTTAATCGGTATGCTGATGATTCCCAAAACGCTTGCCTATGTCTGGGTTGTTCTGATGTGCCGAAAGCTCTACAAAACGCCGCAAAAACAAATGTGAATACATAACAGGAGGAAAACACAATGATAAAACGCTATGCAAATTCGGCCCTGGTCTATGCCGTCGCTGCCATGATTTCCGGAGTCTTTTACAGGGAATTTACGAAATTCAGCCACTTTACGGGCAAAACGAATCTGTCCGTCATGCACACACATTATTTTTTATTAGGTATGTTCTTTTTCCTTATACTCATGCTTCTCGAAAAATCATTTTCTTTTTCAGGAAAAAATACGGGAAAAGTCCTCATCGTTTATCACCTTGGTTTAAATATTTCCGGCTTCGGCTTTCTTATGCGAGGATTGACGCAGGTATGGGGCACAACGCTGAGCGCCGGGATGGATGCTTCTATTTCGGGGATTGCCGGAATCGGCCATATTTTAACGGGTATCGGCATGATTCTTCTGCTGTTGAAAATCAGAAATATTGATATTACGAAGAAATGACAGACATTGCGAATGTGCTTGTAGAAGCTCTTATATAATATCTGCTAAATCAGGGGGCAGCCGGCTTAAGGGCCGCCCTCTTTATCTGAACACCCATCGCAGAACTCCAGAATCCGCCCCATCAGCTCCTTGTCAAATTCATAGCACCTGTCTTTATCCAGATTTTTCTCCATAAACGCCGC
>Ga0224740_10513_pt1 | contig 10814 bp, 8 predicted proteins | sample LIM_E_Water_Bulk_FD_161634 | JGI IMG/M metagenome (GOLD analysis project Ga0224740, IMG submission 161634) | Enriched cells from gastrointestinal tract of the lab mouse from Pacific Northwest National Laboratory (PNNL), Richland, Washington... | ecosystem: Host-associated > Mammals > Digestive...
CCAATTAGCAATATAACACCAGCAATTAATCTGTAACACTGTTTATAAAAATTCATGATCATTTTGATCTCTTCAATATGCTTCTCTTTAACCGGCTTATAAAGATTATATATAATGGCGGAGCCAATCCCTAATTCTGCGATAGAAAGCATAGAAATAATGCTTCCAAACAATGCATATATTCCATTATATTCATCTCCCATGATTTGAATCAAACAGGTTTTTCCAGCAAATGAAAGAATAATTTTCACGAAATACAAAACAACAACCGCTGCCATATTATAAAAAGAATTTTTAATTCTCATATTTACCTCAAAAAAGAACTTTAAGACTTTGCCAAAATTTTATACTTTATAATTCTAACCATATACCAAACCGGCATTTTAACAAAAAACCATATCAAATAAGATATGACACTAAATTTTATGTTTTTTCCCCGATTTAAAAATTTAATTCTCATGTATCTGCAGGTTTTATTATACTCACGAAAATTAGTAATTCCCTCTACTATGGGTTTAATCTTAAGAGATTGACGAATATAATAACAATATCCTTGAAAATTATCCTTATGCCCAACAAGCTCATTAATGCCACTTTGAGTAAGACCTGTAGGCTGATAGTCTGCTATATATATAGATTCATTATACCAACGTATTTTTTTCCCTTCTGCTGCTATTGCATCCCAACATACGCTTTCGGTAACAAAATATTCCCCCTCAAATTCTGGAAATGGATGTCTTCTCATTATAGATGTTTTATAAATCTCTGCTTTATCGCCCATAAGTCCTAACCTCTTACGTTCAAAATTTGTAGCCTCAATCCACTCTCCATCCCTTAATTTAGGTCTTCCGCCACATATGGTTCCATCTGGAAGGACCTTCAATCCTGCAACTCCTGCCAGATTATTGTTCCGCAAATTACTTATCCAATTATTTGCTTTTTCTATAGAATCCTTTGGTAAATAATCATCACTGTCTACGATAAAGAAATATTCACCTCTGGCTATATCAATCCCCTTATTAATTGCTCTGTGCTTTCCTCCATGTACTTGCTTTATGTAAAAGATATCAAATCTGTCAGTATCAAACTTTGCTACTGCTTCCTCAGTATCATCGAAAGAACCATCATCTATAATGATCCATTCGAACTTATAAGAAGTTTGTTCTTTTAAAGATATATATAATCTTTGCAGCAACTGACACCGATTGTAAGTAGCTGTAAAAATCGTAATAGGAAGTGCCATCTTTATATCCTCATTTAAATTTTATTTTTCTTTTTATGTTTTTAATAATTGTTCCTTCTCTTGTATATTGCCTTAATCTATAAATATTTCGATACAATCCACATACTGGATTTGCAATTAAAGGCAATACTTTTTTCTGAATCTGCAATTCTTTTTCTCTAATCTTTCTGTCATCTATAGATGTCCAAGAACCATCGTACCAATGAATACCATGCGTATCTTTTGTTATAATCATCTTTCCAGTCTTATATTCCATTGGACAGAAATAACCGCTTGGCAATATTACTGCTCCTGCAACTATCTGCATTTTATCTTTTTTCACATATCCTCTTTCCACAAACCAATCAGTTGTATAACTTGTACATGGTTTAAGATTCAATGATCCATCTAGATTTATAAACAATAACTTTAAATATAGATCTCTTAAATTCTTTATTACTTTATGATTTTCAATCGCACCAAATCCTAATCCAGAATTAATATTACAGTCCTGCTCCAGGGCAAAGAAAAGATCATTCTGCCTCAAATCATCCAGACTTTTTATCAGTTCAACATCTGTATCTAGATAGAACCCCCCATAACAAAATATAATGTCTAATCTCGCATAATCGGAAACAAATGCCCACTTTTTATTATCGTATGCTTGTTTTGTATATTGAATCTTATTCACGTCATAATTTAATTCATTCCATTCTATAATTTCATAATCCGGACAATTTTTTTTCCAACTCTCAATACATTTCTTTACTTTTTCCGGGAGTTCCCCTTTTCCAAACCAACAATAATGAATCTTCTTAGGTATTGGCATTATGCTAATACTCCTTTCTAATGCCTATTTTCTATTGTATTTGTAAGCATCTAATATAACGAATTGCCTTAGCACTAAAAAAGATAATAAAATTATAATTCACCAGATTAAGAATAGGTTCATTCAATGTCCACAATGCAATACAAATCCCACTAATAATCAAATCATATCTTTTTATTTTGACAAAATAGTACATAATAATAGTCATAAAAAGCAAAAATAATGCACTAAAAATAGCTCCCCAATTTTGAAGCATAATAGTATAACCAGAATCAATATAAAAATAAGAATTCTCGTCTATATGCAGTAAATCTAAATCTACATTTCCTCCTAGTAGGGAAAAACCAAAAATCTTCATTGACTGACTTGTTAGGCTCAACCTCCAGTTCATCGCCTTATCAAGAACGTGCGAAAAAGATATAATTATATTATTAATACCTTCCGGTAAAATTTCTCCAATAATAGGCACATTTGAATTGCCCGCACACTCTGCCAAAAAGAAATTTGTCAAAAAGCAAAAGGGGAAAAATATTATAGTTATTTTTGAGGTTATTAATTTTCTTCCAATTCTGTTTTTAATTGAAGCACATAATGCAAGAGCAATAAGCGTAATCAAAAGTAATGATCTGCTTGTTGAGACAACTGTAGCAATTACCAAAAAAAACACAAGAATTATATAATGAATAGTTTTTAAATTGCACTTTTTGTTGCTTATATATAATAATATTACTATGCTTACCTGTAATCCTAATGTATTATATGATGCCCCTATCCCAATTATTTGAAATAAAACAAGAAATGAAAATGAACTATAAAATACTAATTTTAACAATTTATCAGTATTAATATTCTCGCAAGCAATCATACATATAAATATAGTAAGGAAACTATAATTTTCAAACGCTCTCCAACTATATACAGAATACATTAGGATGGCAAAATAAACCAAAAACATTTTAAGTGTTATCTTTCTCCTAACAAAAACAGAAAAAATACCACTCAAATTTGCACCTAACATAATCAATTTAAATTCCGCTCTATATATAGATGAATTTTTTCCCATATAATATAGATTGATGCCACACAAAAAAATCATTAAAAAAAACTCATATCTATTTATAACCGATCTCGCTACTAAATTTTTATTATCTGCTTTCATAGGTATATATTCACAATCTATTTTATTTATTATTTTCTGGAATATATGTATTCTGGTAATATTCTTCTATTACCTTTATTTCTTTTCTCAAATCATATTGGTTAATCACATAATCTGTTTTCTTCTCTTCGCTTCTAGAAACCGCAGCTTCACAAATTTTATCTTCCCATTCTTTTTTATCTCTCAATGACACATAAGCTACATCACCAGATATATTAGTCATCTGCGTAATATGATCTGATAGTATACATTTCAAGCCATTTGCCTGTGCCTCTACTGCTGTAAAAGGAAACCCCTCAAACTCTGAGGACATAACAAACACATCCATTGCCGAGTAAAATTCGTTCACATTAGTTATGTTCCCCGTAAAAAGCACATAATTTTCAAGACCTTTTATATGAACTAAACTTTTCAATTCCTGTTCCAACTCACCATCACCAATAATCATAAGTAAAAAATTCTTATTTCTGTTTATCAAATCAGGGAGCAACTCTATCAAAAACCTTTGATTTTTCTGTTTTACCAATCTTCCTACATTTCCAACAACTACTTTTTCCTCTATACAATATTGCTTTCTGATCCTTTTTCGATATGATTCATGATAACGGTACTGATCTATAAAAATTGCATTATGTATGATCTTGTAACGTTTTGACATCATAAATTTTTCTGTGTATTTACTTCTACCCGCCAAATCTGAACAGGATAATCCTACATTTATAGAATTTTCTAAAATACTCTTTAAGAGTAAGCGAAATACTCTATCCAACCATTTCGTAGAGAAATTTCCAGAATTATGCGAATGGGCAATTACATTAGAAGTCCTTGCAATTTTCGCTGGAACTGTTCCTGTCAGCAATCCTTTAAAGCTACAGCTATTTACATGTATAGCGTCATAAGGACCTTCTTTTTTGATACACCGATAAACTTCAGCCATTCTTCCCGCCATATTAGACTGTTTCCTGCACAAAAATATCTTACAGCCATATCCAATCGCTTCATCATAGAAATCTAAACGTGTTCTGTCATAAACCAACAAGTCAATAGAAAACTTTTCATAATTTATGGTTCTCAAAATATTCATCACAAAGAGTTCATTTCCGCCTACTCCCAGAGAGCCGACTATAATTAATACCTTTATTTTCCGTCCCATCACTTTTTTACATCTTTCCCATTTAAATATTCCATAAAGCTCTTCTTATTCTCCATCGCATTTATTGTTGGTCTTCCCAAATTCTCTCTTGCTCCAATAGCGCATTTCACTTCAACAAAACTCAATCCCTCATATTCTTTTACCCTTTGCAGTTCTCTATCCAATTCTTCAAAATTTTTTGCCCTATTAACATATGAGTAGCCACAAGCCTTAGCAATCGCAGGTAAATCGATTTTTTCGGCAACTGTCGGCATTCCCCCAACTGTTTCATGTGCCCCGTTGTTAATTACGATATGAACTAAATTATGCGGATTATTAGCGCCCAACACTGCCATAGAGCCCATGTGCATTAAAACAGCACCGTCTCCATCTATACACCATACCTTTTTGTTCGGTTTACTAAGTGCTATCCCAAATGCAATGGAAGAGGCATGCCCCATGGAGCCAACAGTCAAAAAGTCATATTTATGGCTTTCTCCATTGGCATCACGGATTTCAAAAAGTTCCCTGCCTGCCTTTCCTGTTGTCGCTATTACCGGATCTTCTCCAGATATCTTAACAATATGCCGGATAATTTCTTCACGTACCATTTCATTCTCATTTTTGTATTCCGTCTTTCCTTCATAAGAAAGTGCACCCTTGCGTATAATAAACGCTGCATTTTTGCCCATTGCAAGCAATGTCCTGAAATCTGCCATTATACCAGCTGTTTCCTCTTCTGTTGTCTTCCTATCTATTATAAAAGACTTAATATCCATATCCTCCAACAGCTTTACGGTTATTTCCCCCTGATAGATATGCTGCGGTTCATCATAAACTCCCGGCTCTCCACGCCATCCGATAATAAAAAGAACGGGTATTGCATATACCTTATCATTAAGCAGAGATGCTACTGGATTTATTATGTTTCCCTCTCCGCTGTTCTGCATATAAACTACTGGTATTTTTCCAGTGGCAAGGTGATAACCTGCCGCAATCGCTGTGCAGTTTCCCTCATTCGCCGCAATGATATGATGTTTTGAATCAATTCCATAATAATCCATAAGGTAATCACATAATGCCTTTAATTGAGAATCCGGTATTCCTGTATAAAAATCAGATCCTATAATTCTCACTAAGCTTTCCGCTTTCATAATTTTAATTATCCCTTCTCAAGAATCCGGCTGTACAATTCAAAAATCGCATCCATACTTAATGACACAGGATTATTCTTTAGTCTTATGGAATTTACTGATCTTGCTAATATTTCCAAAGTCCTGTCATTGTATTTTGGTATTTCTAATTCCAATTTTCCAAAAATCTTCTGAAACCCCTCCGCTCCGGTCTTGGCACTGTCATACCCCATAATAACCGCCAGTTTATAAAACATGCTTGATAAATATTCCTTCCCTCTTGGATCCACACATTTATCAATATTAGCAATCATATACGGCCAAATTTCCCGGACGCACAAGGCTGCTCCGTGCCCATGTGCTATACCATACATACTAGTTAGTTTATAACACATAGCATGTCCAGCTGTTGTCTGTGCAATATTAATGGCTTTCCCAGCAAGATGAGAGGCAAATAGCATCTCCCTGCCCGCTTCATAGTCACCTTTTAGATAGCCGTCCAAATTAGCAAGTATTTTTTTAATCGCTTTCTGCGAATATTCCATACTCTCATTTGTTGAATAAATTGACCAAAAAGATTCTATTCCATGACATAATGCATCCATTGCCGTCGATTTTCTTTGATATATAGGTAATGTTTTCAAAACAGATGGATCCATCACAACCGCATCAGGGATGCAGCTGTCATTTGTAACGGACTGCTTTTCTCCTTTATAGTAAATGACCGCAAACTGAGTGGCTTCGCTTCCTGTTCCAGCCGTTGTAGGAATCGCCAGTAATTTTATATCATTCGGGATAATCGTTTGCTGCAGATAATTTTTACTATGATCCATATCAAAAAAGAGCTTAATGCATTTTGCCACATCAATGGCGCTGCCTCCTCCTACTGCAGCAATCAGATCATATTCCCCTTGGCAAAAAAGGTTAATACCGCTGACTACTGATTCATATAATGGATTGGAGCTGAAATCAGAAAAGCATACCACCGCTATTTTCAAGTCTTTCTCGATTGACTGAAAATAGTTTTTTATCATCAAATATGGCCAGGAACTATCACAAACTAGAAAAATTCTGGAAATTTGATTATCCTTTATATATTCTGTCAACTGGGAATACATTTTATCGGCAATCAAAATCTTCTGCTTCACCATTGATAATTCCTCCAACCTGATTATTAGCTTTCTACTGGTATTAGTGTTATTATATCTTTAATTGACATACACAAATCGTCGCATTCTTTTGCACGATGGTTTTCCAAAATAATTTTGGCTGCATTCTGCATAGCCGGAAATCCTGTTCTTGTTAATTGATTTGCATATATAACAATATTTACTCCTCTTTCTTTAAACTCCTCTTCTGTTACAGAGTTAAAAGATGTTGGCACAACAATAAGCAAGGTGCTTTTATCCTTTCCACGAAATTTTGCTACAAACTCAAAAATCTCATCAGGCTCTTTTTTTCTGCTGTGGATCATAATCGCATCCGCCCCTGCTTTTACAAACGCAAAGGCTCTTTTCAGGGCATCCTCCATTCCTCTTTCAAGAATCAGGCTTTCTATTCTTGCACAAATCATGAAATCCTGTGTTTTTTGTGCCCGCTTCCCTGCAGCAATTTTAGCGCTGAAGTTTTCTATAGAATCCTGTGTCTGTATTTCATCTGTTCCGAAAAGAGAATTCTTTTTCAGTCCTGTTTTATCTTCAATAATAACCATAGATACACCCATACGCTCCAGGGTTTTAACTGTATAAACAAAATGTTCCGTCATTCCCCCTGTATCACCATCAAAAATAATAGGCTTTGTTGTAACTTCCATAATATCGTCGATCGTACGAAAGCGGGAGGTCATGTCTACCAGCTCAATATCCGGTTTTCCCTTCGCCGTGGAATCACACAAAGAGCTTATCCACATAGCATCAAATTGGCGGGATTGGCCATTCTGATATACAACTGTTTTTTCCGCAATCAGCCCGGTGATCCCGCTGTGTGCCTCAATAGCGGATATTGTACCTTTCAATGCAATTGTTTTCTTTAGTCTTGCACGCCGTATATCCGGAAGAGACAGATCTGATCTTGCCCTGTTTTCCAGTTCCTGATATCTCTGTTCGCCGGAATAGGGATATTCTACTAATATACCCCCATAAGAAGCTAATAAAGATATTACTTCATCTCGAACGGGTTTCTGAAATCCTTCCTTCCAATCATCTCCGTGCACAACATAAGCCGGCCGGTATTTTTCTAAATTCTCTTTATAACTAAGAGTCCTCTGCTCCACTACCCTATAAACCCCGTTTATATTCTCAAACAATGCCTTGCGTTCATCATATGGAAGTAATGGGAAACGTTTATATGTAACCACTGCTTCATCAGAAAGAACACCGATCATTAATTTTCCTAAACGCGATGCCTTTTGAATAATTGCCATATGACCGCTGTGCAGCATATCGGCTGAAAAACACATATATACTATTTTAGACTCAATATCTTTCAATCTTTTTCGTACAATGGCCAGATCATCGGAATCATCTACTTCACTACAAAACAGATTCCTAATATCCAATGGATAGAGTTTACATTTATCTGAAATTTCATTAAAAGCATTCTCTGCGTAACACTTTGCTTTCCCATGTTCACAAAATTCCGTAATCTTACTAATCCATTTATTCCATTCATCCTTTTTTAACATATACATTGGCTGGGCAGCCATTACGTCATCAAAAAATTCAGTACCTATTTGGGCGATATGTGCATTTTTTATAACTGCTTTGAAATCCTTTTCCGGCAGCATTTGTGTAGAGCTTACAATCATACAACTTTGAGAATTCTTGATAAGAATATCTATCACTTGATTTTCAAATACTAAATCACCGTGAAGCAGTAAAATATCTTCATCTTTTAAATATTCTCTCGCGCAATAGATGGAATATATATAATTTGTTTCTTTATATAACGGATTTTTCACAAACGTAATGTGTATCGGCAAATCAAGGCTTTGGCAGTAACTAATAAGAACACTGTCAAACATTCCAGTCGTTATTACCGCTTCGCGAATGCCAACTTCTGAAAGTTGTCTCAGCTGCCTGCTTAATATTGTCTCTTTACTTGAAATTTCTGTCATACATTTCGGATGTTCCGAAGTCAAAACACCCATCCGGCTTCCTATTCCGGAATTTAAAATTAATGCTTTCACTGAGACCTCCTATTATAGATATCCATAAGCTTCTTTACTTCTGCTGCAATATCATATCCATGGGCTTGTATCTGTTTTTTTGCCTTTTCACAAGCCTCCGTTCTGTCACAGGGACAATAATCTTTCATAATGATATCAGCCCAATACTTTTCACCTTTATCAAGTTCCAAAAAATTTACTAACTCTGTCACTCCTGCCTCTTTTGGCACATTGGCAGATGCATAACACAGCAGACCTGTGGCCTGTGCCTCAATCAGTGCCAGACCAAGACCTTCCCAAATGGAAGGAAAAAGAAATATATCCATACATTGGAGCAGTTCTGCATTATCTGTGCGCATACCCAGCATACATACATTATTCTCTATTCCAAGAAAACTCACTTCCCCCTCTATTTCTCCCCTGAGTTCTCCATCTCCCACTAATAAAAGAACTGCGTCTTTTCGCATTTTCCAGATTTCAAAGAAGACTTTTACTAAAAAAGAATGATTTTTGGGAGCATACATTTTTCCTATTGTTCCTACGACAAGCTTGTTTTTTAGATTTAAAGCTTCTCTGTAGTTATTTCTTATATCTGGATAAAATGAAAACCTTTCTGTATCTATTGCATTGTTTAATACTTGATACTCACTTCCCTGAAACAACCATTCTCCAGCCTGTTTTGAACACGCCAGAGCTTTTGTATAAGATTTTCTAAACATCACCCATAACACCTTGTGTAGCAGCTCATAGCCACTTTGTGTTGTATGCACATGTGCAATCCGTACCGGAATCCCTACTTTTCTTGCGGCCAAAAGCTCAATTGCCATAGTAGCGCTATTACCATTAACATGGATCACATCATATCTTTTTGCTTTCAATAACTGTTCAAGATTATATGCATATGAATAAGGATTTTTCTTCCTTTTTCCAAGACAATAATAGACAGATCCATTTTCCTCTAACTCTTCAAGAAGCCTTTTATCCGGTACATTGGTTGATGCAAAATCTATCTGAAAATACTCTTTATCTATAAAGCGGTAATAATTCATCATTACAGTGGCAAGACCGCCACAGGAAACAAAATCGGTGCATATGACAATAAGAATTTTTTTCATAATATCTTCTCATCCTTTAAGTCACTTATCATTTCTTTATGCCGCTAACCTCCAAAATTCTCTTGCAACTTTCCCCTTTCTGATATGTATATACCAAATCCCTGATACGTTTTCTTTCATTGGAGTATCGGTCGATATTTCTCGCAAACTCATCGATCCAACACCAAAATCCTTCTTTATCATATATTCTTTTTCCTGGCATATATTCTTTGGCATTTTTAAATACAAAACCTCTTTTTTCTTTGTATTCCTCATAATCCGGAATCACAAAGGCTTCGGGTTTATCTCGCAGCAAAAACTGTAATGAAACAGAACTATAATCTCCAATAAGTCCATTAATCTGCCCCATCAAGTCGTATAAATAATATCCCTCCCTTTCAAACTCTTCATGAGAAAGCACTTTGAAATGAGAGTATATCCGCTTTTTATATTCAGAAGTTTTCTGGCTTGGATGCAACTTTACTATCAGCAGACAATTTATATTCTTCATCTGTTCATTTATTTCACTGTAATCACTTTCTTCGAATAATGGAACTAGTTCTTCCTGTCGGGAATCGTTATAGCCCAAATAATCTGACTGTCTGAATGTCGGGGCCCATAACAACACTTTATCATACTCGCTAAAATCATATATTCTGCGAGGCTTCAACATTCTGTCTACCATAGGTTCACTGGCAACTACCATCTTTTCTTTTGAACACATATATGCCTTTGCCAATATTGGAACATATAGAGGTGATGTAGCCAGCATATAGGTAAAGTAATTCTCATTTCCGTTATTGATTTTGGTTAAAGCACCAATCGTTTTGTAATTTGCAATTCCATGCTGCAGATGAAAAACAATCTGGTTATTAGATGGAATAATCGGCAATTGGCCTGCTGTATAAAATACATGTCCGGCCCTCAAAAACCATTTTACTGCTTGTATATGCGTGACATATTTCACGTTCTTTTCTTCTGTTCCAAAATACTCTTCTGATTCAACGGCACAGATTATTTTATTCTTTATATTATATCTATTATCAATAAGGTACTGCAGTAATGGCGCCAGATTATAT
>Ga0224740_10514_pt1 | contig 10810 bp, 11 predicted proteins | sample LIM_E_Water_Bulk_FD_161634 | JGI IMG/M metagenome (GOLD analysis project Ga0224740, IMG submission 161634) | Enriched cells from gastrointestinal tract of the lab mouse from Pacific Northwest National Laboratory (PNNL), Richland, Washington... | ecosystem: Host-associated > Mammals > Digestive...
CGCCAGCGGCATAATCTTCAAACAGCTCCGTATATTCAGGGAACATATCACCACTGAATTTCAGATATTTCTCCGTTTCGTCCATGTCATGGTGCCCAAGATAGACTGACAGGAAAGGAACAGAGTCATCTGTCGGGCGTCCGTTTTTCTCTGCCTGCGCAAATGAATGGATGGCAAAATAGTGACGGAAGCAATGAAGGCACTGCCCTCTGGAATGGGATTTTTCCTGTACATACAGGCTGGTTTCCCGCAAGAGGTTCCTAAACCGAAAATCAAAGGTTCCTTTACTGACGGAAAACTCTTGGCCCCTGGCTGCCGGGAACAGACAGCTTTCCGGTTCTGTTTTGATCCCCATAGCAATGCAGTATCTTTCCAGCATCTCTGTCAATGTCCTGTCCATTGGAACAACACGCTGTTTGTTGTTCTTGGCATGGCGGATCAGGATGGTCCCACTGCGGAAATTTATATCTTTTACCCTGGCGGCAAGCGGTTCTCCCAGGCGGAACCCGCACCCAAGGAGCATCCGGAGCAGCATACAGAACTCCATGTCCGTCCGGCGGGTTTTCGGGTTGGCCCAGCTGTCGGCGCAGGACAGAAGCGTTTGGATTTCCCTGTCCGAAAAAATATATGGGACATAGCTGTCTGATGTTTTGGGGCAGGCGGGCATGAAAACACTGTACCCCTTGTATTGAAGGTACCGCAAAAATTTGCGGAGATAGCTTACCTTATCGCTGACCGTTTTGGGCGCGTTTATCTGCTGGAGTTCCCTGTTCCAGTGATTGATGGCTGTTTCCGTAACCCTGTCGGCGTTTTCTGCCACCAGCAGTGAATCGAACGAAAAAAGGGTTCTGCGTGTACTCCGCAAAGTATCATCGCTGACAGTCCCCTGGCTGATTTCCAGATATTCTGCAAGCTCATGTTTGAAAACCGACTGGAACTGTGTCATGACAGGCTCCACCTCCCCTCCAGAAAAGCGGCAAATGTACCTGTCGCCTCCATGACCGGGAGGGCGTAGTTCCGCAGCTGCTCCACATCCAGACTGGCATAGGATTGGATGGCGTTCTGGTCTGTATGCCCAAGGGCTTTCCTTACCGCCTCATAAGGGATGTTGTCATTGACCATGGAACTTGCCAGGGACGACCGGAAAGCATGTGCGCCCTGTTTGCGTCCCGCCGGATCAATTCCAGCTGCCATAATGGCAGTCCTGACGATCTTGGTGATTGCCTGCACAGAGATATGGCTGTAAGGGGGAACGATGCGGAGAAATACATACGGGCTGTCATAGCAGGATCGTTCTTCCTCTAAATACTGTTTCAGGGCGGCCTTTACATCCGGGACCATGGGAAGTTCAATGTCAACGCCGGTTTTGTGCTGTGTAAGCAGAATCAGGTTCCTGCCAAAATCCAGTTCCCGGAATGTCATGGATGAGATGTCCCCGCTCCTGATCCCCAGCCGTGTCGCAAGAAGCAGCACTGCGTAATCACGCTTTCCATGTGGGGAGTCCCGGTCTACGCTGTTTTCAATTTTCAGGATTTCTTCTATTGTATAAACAGAAGGGTACGGCTGCGGCCTCTTGAAAAGAGGAACGATGCCGCTGTAATCCCTGTCGGTATGTCTGGCCTGATATGCATATCTGAGGAATGTCCGGATGTGTGAAAGGTACCATTTGCTGCTGACCATTAAACACGCGGCTCCTACATTTTGGGCGTTCATTGCCTGCGGCGCTGCGCAGCCTGTATCAGCCAGGGCGGATAAAAAGTAGTGCCCAATCTTATCGTGAAGATGGATGCTGCTTTCCTGAAGCCCCTTGCGTTTCCCGTCTTCAAGGTACTCCGCTAAAAGAGCCTCCATTTCCGGATTCAATTCGTGGTATCCGCATGGCACTGTGTTGGTTTCCCTTGTATGGTAACCCATAGTTAAAACCTCCTGTTTGATAGCTTTAACTGTACTATGCCCATGTGGATAAATTTTATCCGAGATTTTTTGCATGAACCCCCGCATACAAAAGGTTTTTAAGAGTTTCCTCGGATAATTGATTATCTCGGATAATGCGCCCTTTGTTCCAAAGGGTTATTCTTCTGGAATTTCCATCTCAGGCCAGTAGCCAGCTAATTCGGATACTTGATGTTTTGCTGCCCATATCATTTGGATTGCCATGCAGAGAACAGGTGTAATTATCTCCGCTTTAGGAGTGTTAACCAAAGTAACTACGGGAGAGTGGCCTATATCAATATGCGCACCTCGTTTATCTGATAGATGCTTTAGAAAATTATAAAGACTAAGATCATAATAGCCGATGCTTTTTAGCATAGAGAAAATAGTTGCGTTATTAGTCTCATTAGATGCATCTACTCGTGTATGAATCTTCGCGAGTGTTCCTTGATACATTACTTCTTGCATTTCGAACATTGACTCGAATATAATCTTATCAGTTTTCTTAAATTTGTTTAGAATGTTCTCATAGGTAAAGTCAGGAATCATTTCAGGCAAATCAGATGTATTTTTATCAAACCATGCTATTTTTTGCTCAAGCCATTGATCTACAGGCATCCATTTATCCTGTGAAGCAATAGTTAGGTTTGGACTAATCATTTTCATTTTGTTATCCAATTCAATTTCTCTGCCCATAAGGGGTGATAATTTTAAATCAGGGGCAACCTTTAATAGCACAGAGTTTTTTTCACAGAGTAATTTTCGTAATGGCATTACAAGTATTCGATCAATCATGGGTAAGTATTCTTTTCCTAATTCTTTAAGCTGAATCATACACAACTGAATAATGTCAAACTCGATCTCGATTTCTTTAATCATACCCTTTCTCCCTAAATCAAACTCCATTACAAAGGAGAGTTCGGGGGTCATGCTAATCTTATTGCCATTTGAATCTACAATACTCATTTTAATTCTCCTCAAAAATGTATTTTGGTTGTTCTTCCAAGGTAAAACCTTTCTTTGATGCTTATATAAAAACGGAGGTAGCCACAGCCACCTCCATTTTACGGCAATTTGCTCAGACAATCAATCTATAAAATCAAATATGATTACCAAGTTCGGTCTTCATAAGGCGTATCTTCGACACCCTCAGCATTCAGACTGGCAACCATGCGGTCGAGCTTTCCCTTCCAAAGTTTCTTGAACCACTCTGTGTGACTAAACCATTTTACAAGTGTTGGGCTGATAGCGTAGTAGGTTCGAATGAATGCGCGGCCATACCAAGTTTCGGCTAATGTATAGTCGCGATAGCGGCGAAGTGTCCATACCGGAGGGCAATCGTAAGAACCGTAGACAGCAGTTGCAACATAACATCCACCACTTTGCGGAACTGGCCTGGTAGGAATCTCATAATTGGGATCAATTTCTTTTATCTTGTTATGCCATTCCATTATTTTATCCGTTCTGATTGTTTTTGCTTCATCTGTGAGAGTGTATTCATGTACCCAGCCAGCCTGACCATATTTATATGACCACGAGTTGATGAGCTTATTTTGAACTCCAATCAAATTTTTATATCTTACTACGTCAGATGCAGTGTCGTCATCGCACAAATCAATTGCAGCTTGTAGCAATGCCAACACACAATCCCCCTGTTGAATATATCGTTCCCAAGCGTATTTACTTGGATGTCCATCAGAACCCATATAATCTGAATATATGTTGTTATTCCAAGCATCCATGGCCGCATTGTTGATGCAGGTAGCAATTGATGTTTTGAAACCATCTGCAGAAACGCCGCATTTTGCCAATAAAACCAGACTATATAACTGGGTGAGTTTTAGATTGTTCAGGATAGAAGCCGCATTGTCCTGAGAAGCAAATTTTGCAAAGTTGTTGCAACACATCTTCATAAGTGCAGTAGAGAGTTTTTCGATTTCCTGAGAGGCATCTTTTCTCACCCTGTCCTTATCATTGTCTGGGGCATTATCAACCGCCTTGGTAAAACAATTCACAGCTTCCTCAATACGGATGTTAGCAAGAGTAGATTGCCAGCCTGCAGCACGACCTTTTAGCAACCACGCTCTATAGTTGTTAGGGTCAATCTCAATGATTTTGTTACAATAACTTTCAGCCTCTTTCTGATTGCTGGCATCGTATGCATTTTCTGCCATTGTATAATAGTTTTCAATTTTTGAACTATCATCAATTTTAACAGTACCCGCAACTTCAACAGTTCCTTCGACCATCATTTTTTTTGCTTCTTCGATGGAATATTTTGTTCCACAAGATTGGCAAATAAAAACACCATCCTGCTTGATAAGATCAGTGCTACCGCACATTTCGCAAGTGAGTTGTTTCATTTTGTATCCCCCTCTATCTTCTGATATTTAGAATGATTGTTCTTGGCCCGGTCTAAAAATATCACATTTTCGAATCTTCCCCCCAGAACCTCTGCCTTAAAAAATTTGCCGAATGTGATTCTGTTCCCCTTGGACAAGCCTTCCCATTCACTCCCCTGGAACAAATTGCGCAGTTCAAATTTTTTTGAAGGTGGAAGTGCATTGATAGCGACTACCGCCTTCTCCAGCCACAAATTCATGTCCATATCAATTCCCCTACAACTCTATATGATGATCTTTTTGTCGATTGCTCACGCCCATAATGTGGTTCTTAGAAATCAAGGCCAGCATAATACACAACACCTGAATGATAATCAGTAGCGCATTGATAAAAATTCCTGCTTTTGTGGAAATAGTTTTCGCCATAAACGCTACGATCACTGCCCACACTGTTTGAACTAACAAAAAGAATACAGACAAAGTTAAAGCTGACAAGTTATGAAAATCAAGTTTTTTCCTTTGTAATAGTGTCCATAATGCCAGATGAAGCAGATAAATTACTACAGTACAGATGATGATTGCTTTTACCGTTCCTGTCTGCTCTTTGGGGACAAAAAACAAAAAAAGCAAACCCAAAGAAAGACCAAGAATCCATATTATCATCCCAAGGATTTTATTGTTATTCACTGCAGTCCCTCCCGTTTGGCACCACATCTCGGACAAAACTTACCGGCTTTTGTAAAACGGAAGTTACAGTTTGGACAAACATCATGGGAAATAAGCGACACGCCGCAGTTATCACAGAATGCTGCCCCTGGCGTCAGTTCAGCCCCGCATTGGTCACAGAATCGCAGCGGCGTTTGAGAGGGAGGCATAACTTCCATGCCGGAAAATGCTTGCCCAACCGCTCCACCAACCACGCCTCCAACGGCCCCACCGACTCCAGCCATTGTGCCAAGACCAATCCCCATGCCAGTAAATTGACCGACAGCTTCGTTCTCAGCAACCTTTTCAGCGACATCGAAGCCTCGCTCCTGCTGATAAGTGTATCCTTCTTGAACCCGTTTCCTCGCAGCAGCCTGAGATGCAATCAAAGTTTTCTTTGCTTCTGTCTCCTCGTCAATGACTCCTACCTGTTGACGCAACTGTGCTTCGGCAATATCCGAATACTTTCGGAAATGTAATTCCTTGAACTTTTCGTATTGTGCTATTCCATCTGGTTTCACAATGGTGGTCACAAAAAAGCGTTCAAGGGATATTCCATACTCAGCGAAATCAGGGATTAGCTTTTCACGGATAGCGTTAGAAAAGTCCACCAAATTCTCATCAATTTCAAAGATATTGATTGCGTTGGATTTCATCACTTGCGCGATGTATGTCTTGACCCTCGTCATCAGGATGCCGCGAAAATAAGTAACAAGTTTGGCTTGGCTTAAGTCCCGCTCTGTTCCCACCAACTTCACCAGCAGCTTCAAAGAATCGTCCGCTCTTAGACTCATTTCGCCGCTGGCTCCGATTGCCAGCGGAAAGCCATAGGTGGGTTCCATATACTGAATTTTGCTGTCCGTTCCCCACTTGATGGCCATTTGATCGGCTTTGTTGATAAAGTAGACTTCGCAATGGAAAGGAGACTGGCCGCCTGTGGGTATGTTTGCAATCCTTCGGAGTAAAGGAATATTCTCAGTTTCCAATGTATACCTACCAGAGCCGAACTTATCCAGCGGTTGCCCATTCAGAAAGAAGATGGCCTCTTGGGTTTCATGCACAATAAGCTGAGTTGCTGTGTTAAAGTCCTCTTTGGGGTGTTTCCAGGCAAAAGTGCTGTTATCCCCCTCATATTTGATGATACTCGTAATTTCCATAAAGCCTTTCATTCCCCCATTCCGTTCAACCTTATCGGGAATGTGTACTTTTCCGTAGCCCATTTTGCCTTAAACAACCGTTCGTTGGACAGTGAAAAAATTATCGAAAATAGGGTTGTAATCCGGTCTGATTAGTAGTACAATCTAGTTGTTGGAGTATGTGTATCACTTTACGGAAAAGTACACTTTTCCGCTAAAACGCCCATTTACGGTAATATGGCTTTTTCGTAGACCACCGCCTTGTCACGGAAGGTGGACAGCGGTAGCTCGCAGGCTTTTGCCGCAGTTGTGCAAGTGATCTCGCCGCTTTTCCATCTCTGATAGTTCTCGTGGAAGTTTTCTGGCAGCGGCAGAGGCGGTCTGCCGAACCGGATTCCCTTGGCTTTCGCCGCGGCGATACCCTCCGCCTGACGCTGACGGATATTGCTGCGCTCGTTCTCCGCCACGAAGGACAGCACTTGCAGGACAATATCGCTGAGAAAAGTTCCCATCAAGTCCTTGCCCCGCCGGGTGTCCAGTAGCGGCATATCCAGCACTACAATGTCGATGCCCTTGTCCTTTGTCAGAACTCTCCACTGATTTTGGATTTCCTCATAGTTGCGCCCCAGCCGGTCGATGCTCTTGTTATAGAGCAAGTCGCCCGGCTTAAGTTTTTTGGCCAGCTTCTTGTATTGGGGCCGGTTGAAATCCTTGCCGGATTGCTTGTCCATAAAGATGTTCTTTTCGGGAACAGACATTTCACGCAATGCGATCAACTGGCGATCCTCGTTCTGTTCCCTGGTGCTGACACGGATATACCCGTAGATGTTTGACAATACTTCACCTCCGATGATGTTCGCTCTGATGATATGGTGCGATCATTTTGTGTCCGCACCACTTTGACCCCATATTGGTATCTGCCAAATCAACTGCTCAAATTGAACAGTTGATGCGCTCTCTAATGACATGGTGCGGGTCAAAATGCTCCGCACCACAATGCCGAAAATCAACGGATAACTTTTGCCCGCTGATTCCATGTTACGATAGCTGGTGGTGACCAATGTGATCACCACCACAAATTTCGGTATCCGCTACTGAAAATCACTGATTATAGCTGCTCCTATCTCAGGAAAGTGGGATGGACAGAATATGTCCACCACATGTTGATGGTATCAGTGGTTCGTTTTGAACCACTGATTTTTGGTAAGTGACCAAATTGACCACTTACCAAATCAACTGTTCAAAATCAACTGTTGCTCCAGAAAGATGTGGTAATGGGCCAAATTGACCCATTACCGGAATCAGGTGACCATTTTGATCACCTAACTTACCGCTCACGCTTCTTCCAGATGATGTCATACCCCAGTGCGTCAGCCAACTCCACAGCCTCGCCGTAGCGGAGAGAACCGCGCCGCAATTTGCCGGATAGGTTGGGAACGCTGGCGCTCCAGCTGTACTCATCCGCCAGATAGTCCACCACCTCCGTCATGGTCATGCCCGCCCGGACAATATAGGATTTAATCTCATTTCGATAGACTTCTGCTTTTTTCATGTTCATGTGAAATTTTCCCTCTCTTTTGGTTCGCTCTATGGTATAATGGATACGCAAGTGTGCGATGCCTGTTCGCCATAAAGCGTTGTTTGTCGATATCGATTCATTTGTCCAGATTTTTGCCTGTAATGCCTTACTCATATAGGCGGTCGTTTGACTTTGCCAATGAGTGCGCTTTTTTCTCAATTAGCAAAGATGTTTATCGGACAGCATACCATACTCACTATTGGGTGCAACGCTCTTTGATACAGATACAGGTACGCAAACAACCGATTGTTTGCGGATTTCACAAGGCTCAAATCTGAACCGCGATTTTAAGGCGCCGTTTTCCCCGAATGTCGTTCCTGCCCGGGAATCTCACCCCGGCGTATCGCTTCCCTTGGTGCGCTCATATCGTGGCGGCACTTCGCCGGAAAGCATATCCCATTCGGACGGTCATGCAATTTTCAAGGTTCAGTGGTTTGTGTCAGGTAAATTGTAGCGAAAAAACGCGCTCCTTCCCGTATATCCAAGAGGATGGAAAAGGGCGGCAAATCGGCGTGATTTCCACGCTTATGGACGGAGGGCAGAGATGGAAGCGAAATTAACGATACAGGAGCGTCTGAAAGACCTGCGGGTCGTTGACCGGAGATTGAGCTTGGAACAGCTTGCAGAGCAGACCGGACTCTCCAAATCCGCCCTTGGCAAATATGAGTCTGAGGATTTCAAGGATATAAGCCCCTTTGCCATCGTAACGCTGGCGAAGTTCTACGGCGTGTCTACGGACTATCTGCTGGGTCTGACAGAAAACAAAAATCCCGCAAACGCAGAGCTACAAGCCCTGCATCTGCGGGATGATGCGGTAGATGCGATACGGGATGGGAAATATAATAAGCGGCTGCTGTCTGAGTTGCTGGTGCATGACGAATTCCAGCAGTTAATGGTCGATGCCGAGGTCTATGTTGACCGGATCGCCGACAGCAGGATCAACGATATGAATGCCATACTTGAAGCGGTGCGCCAGCAGATTATTCAGCAGTATGCCGCAGAGGATGGAGATTTGCATACCCGGACGCTGGCTCTCGCTCAAATCCAAACGGCGGAATATTTCAAACAGTTGCTGTCCGATGATCTGATCGGTATCCTCTCTGACATCAGAGAATCCCACAGGCAGGATACCACCACCGCGGATGGAGAGTCTGCCGCCGAAGCGGTCAGTAAATACTTGCAGACTGCTATGAGTTACGAAGGTAGCCCACAGGAGAAACAGGCGAGGATTTACCTTGCAGGCTTGGGTATTGATTATGATGCTATCACCAAGGAGCAATTTGTGACATTGATGGATATACTGGCAAAGTCCAAAAAGCTCCAAATCCGTCAGGCCAGCCGGCGAGGAAAAGGAACGCGAAAAAAGATGATATAAGTACCAGCAGAGAATCGGCTAAAGGTCGTAAAACTTTTGAATAATGGAGAGGTATATATGTTTTATAAAGTGTTTATGGACACAAATATTTACGATGGTGCAAACTATTCTTTTCGTAATGCCATGTTTCAATGTTTAAGAGAATATGCTACTAAAGATGAGTTGTGTCTTGTTGTAAATTCCATCATTGAAGGAGAAGTGCGTTCTCATATCAGGGATCGTATAAAGGAGCAAATTACAAAATTAAATAAAGTCGTTACAGACAGGACATTCACTGCGTTCAAACATTTAGCCCCGTTTATGGACATAATAGAAAAGAAGAACCCAGATGATTGGATTGATGCCTGTGACAAAGAATTCTCCACACTTTTGAATGATTGCAAAGCAGAGAAAATATCAGTGAACGGGGTAGGTGTGGAAAAAATAGTTTCAGACTACTTTATACAAGCTCCACCGTTTGAGGCAAAAAAGCCTTATGAATTCAAGGATGCTATTGCAGTATCCTCGCTGTTGCTTGATATACACAGCAGTTTAGAAAACCGAAAAAAATCCGAAAACATGAATATGGATGATTTGCTGTATTGTGTGATTTCTAACGACAAGGGATTTGTTGCTGCAGTAAATGCAGGATTAAGTGAAGCAGAGCGAGAATACATCCGTATATTCCCCGAACTCAAAAATTTTGTAGGTTATATAACCTTAATGAATCGCCAGGCGGAGTTTTTGAAAGCATATTTGTTGAGTGATTGCGCTCAGGATGAAATAGTTGAAACTGTGCGCAATGCCATTGATAATACGGTTATTGATATTAGTTTAGAAAGTGGAGAGTTTATTGATGAACAGGATATTATTGATGTAGAGGAAATATCTTTCCAACCATATATTTTGGGGATATACGAAGAAGATGGGACCGCTTTGTCGGCAAAAGTTGCTCTTGATGTAAACTGTGTTGTTAAAGTTTGGTATAAATATACTGATGAGGATAATTCTTATTGGGATAAAGAAGATAGTACCTATCTGTGGAAAACAGAAGTTGAAAAAGAAGGCCGCTATCAAGTAGAACTTGAAGTGGTTATCTCGATAAACATCGAGGGTTGTCGTGTTCCTGATGATTGGAATGTGAATGATGACTATGATTATGCAGACAATGTTATAGAGTTTGATGATTATTTAGATGTACCAGCAAGACTTGATCTTGATGAAACAAATCTTGTGGATGAAGAAATTGTTGAACAAACAGAGCCATTTTTTGAATACGAACATGACGGAGAAGTATTCAAAGAAAAGGCTGTCACTATTTGTCCTGATTGTGGAGAACCCATTGGAATACAGAATGATGGTGGTAATGGGTTTTGCATAAATTGCGCATATAAACACTGATTTTGCTATCTTCAACACAAATGTAGTAACAAATGAAGAAAACACCTACCACGATTTTGAAAACCGTGATAGGTGTTTTTCTTACTTGCTCTTAGAATTTCAGTTAATTCCGCTGTGTGGGTCAGACACCCGTCTGAGATAACCTTCCAAGTCACCGCAGAGAACCAACTCTGCATAATCCAAAGGAGCATTGTAAACGAGCCAGTCCAATTCGGAACGGGCGTTGATGCTCATGGCGATTGTGCTTTCAACCTCGGTGCAGTCAATGAAAATCATGTTCCCATCCGCATAATACAACTCGACATTGCCCGTATCAATGTTAAACTCGCACGATAACAGTTTACTCATGGCGAAATCCTCC
>Ga0224740_10515_pt1 | contig 10795 bp, 6 predicted proteins | sample LIM_E_Water_Bulk_FD_161634 | JGI IMG/M metagenome (GOLD analysis project Ga0224740, IMG submission 161634) | Enriched cells from gastrointestinal tract of the lab mouse from Pacific Northwest National Laboratory (PNNL), Richland, Washington... | ecosystem: Host-associated > Mammals > Digestive...
TTATCGCCGGAGGGGATATTTGATTCGGATATTGTGTGCACAGACCTGATCTTATATCACCAAAGCAGTGAAAGAGCACCGGAAATGATACCGGACGGGGAATATTTTTTGCATACCGGAGAAATGAATACGGGGGCGGACCATGAATTCTGGGGATATGAAAAAAAGTATGCAGAAATAAAGAAGGATTTTTTAAATAACATATGTTGACCAATCTGGTTTAAACCAGGGAAAATATCTTTTTTCTGCTTTTTCATCGCTGTTTTTTTCCCTGCGCCCATCAGATCCTCTTAAGCTGCAGTCACCCGGGAAACGATGATCCTCCGCCCCGTAAAACAATTTCGTCTCCGGATGAACCATAAACCAGTCTTCTATATAAGAAACCGCCTTTTCATCCAGATCCCCGGGATCTTCTGCCAGAAGAAGGATATCCGGCTCCGTTTCCCGTTTTCCCGGCTCACTTTTATCAAAATTTTCCTCTTCTTTATCGTTATTTTCTTTCCTTTTACCCAGCACCTGCTCCAAATCTGTTATATCCGCCAGTTCCTGATAAGCGGCCACCCGGCACCGCCTATGCCCTCCGTCCCCGGTCCTGGATCTTTCGATCTGCAGAGTTTCCTCACACTGTCTCCATAAAACAGGCTCCTCTTCCCTGATCCACTGGCTGTAGCTCTCCCTCTGAAACGCAAGCCTTTCCTTGTAAGATGCCGAAAGCTTCTCCGGTGTCGCCGTTTCTGCATTCCCTTCCCTGCCTAAGCGCATGTCTCCTGTTTCCTCCGAAAAAGCACCTCCGCCTAAGTACATACTTCCCGCTTCCATCGAAAAACCGCCCATGCCTCCCCGCAGCACTTTTTTCGTTTTGCGCACGATCTTTCCGCATCCCCGCTTCACCAGATAAAACGGCCTTGTCATTTTATAGAGAGGGTTTGCACAGATCGCCGCATACTTCGCCTGCAATTCTTCCTTCCTTCCCTCCGCATCCGCCACTTTTCCGGCTAATACAATATTTTCCTTCTTTTTCTTTTCATACGCTTTCCGGTAATACCCGCACCAATTATATTTCATAAAACCGTCAAATCCTTTAAGTCCCAAAAGTTTTTAATCTTTATCATAGAAATATACGTTTTCATTGCTCTCACGATTTTCCACATTATATAACAATGATTCAATAAATTTGCACATTATCTCGCATACTTCTTAAAATTCTCCGCCTGTTCCAGTACTTCCTTATAAACATCATCTATCGTAACCGGCGGATACCCGTATTTATCCAACAAGATAATCAAATCCACCTGCAAATTTGCTTTAATATCCTCTCTGGTAGACCAATCGGTGTACTTTGCCTTATCATCTACAACTATCCGAATCTCTTTTGATAACTCTATCATTTTATCATTCGGATACTCAAATTCATACTTCTTTGATACAGCAAACAAAATATCATAGAAAGCTTTTTCCTCATAATCAATCCCTACATTTTTAAAGGAATTTCTTTCCGCTTTCAATTCATGTATTAAATCCGCAAGCTGGTTTGCCACATCATTAAGGACCTCATTTGCAAAAGCCTCATCTCTCCTTCGGTTATTATAAGTTTCAACAACTGCCTTCATTCTCTCTGCAAATTCAATACTTTTGATTTTGTTTACCCTCTTAAATTCCTCAATCGCATAGGACAACAATCTCTGTAATGCTTTAATCTTTGTGTTAGGCATATGAATCTTTTCAATCCTTGCCATATATTCATCGCTGAAAATATCTATATCTATATGCTTACCCGTCTCAAATAGTTCTTCAATACCGTCAGACTGTATTGCGCTATCCAGCAGTTCACGAACCCTGGCATTCATTTGGGAAATATCCGGCGCCTCTCCTTTTGTCAGTTTAAACAGTACCGATCGCACCGCCTGATAAAAATGCACTTTTTCAATATCTGCATCGGTAAACCGTTCACTGGAACTACATAAATTAAATGCCTGTTTCATTTTTCTTACTGCTGCCATAAACCGAAGTTCCAAATCCTGTGTCATCTGAACATACTCTACTGCCCTATTCAGGCAATTTAACTGTTCCACCGGGCTTCCCATATAATAATACTTTGCATTAAATTTGTGAAACATCTGATCCAACACTTCAAGCTGATCCAAAACAATTGTCACCACCTGACTAATGTCATCCAATTCCTCTTTTTCGAAATTTGTATATTTGCGAAGCGCAATATTCATATTTTTCTTGATGCCAATATAATCGACAATCAAACCTCTATCCTTGCCCTCATAGACACGATTCACTCTGGAAATCGTCTGTATCAATGTATGCTGCTGAATTGGCTTATCAATATAAATTGTATCAAGACACGGCACATCAAATCCTGTCAGCCACATATCAACCACAATCGCTATTTTAAAGTTGGATTTTACATTCTTAAATTGCCTGTCCAATTCCTTCCTGTCTTCCTTTGTGCCCAGCATATCATAAAGATTTTTTTCATCATCTTTATTTCTTGTCATGACAAGACGCACTTTCTCTATTGGCTTTAATTCCTTTTCCTCTTTTTCCGATAATTCCATACCCTCCGGTACTTTCCTCTTTTCTTTCCATTCAGGACGAAGTTCCATCAAATTCAGGTAAAATGCATAAGCTATTAGTCTGTTTGCACATACAAACATTGCCTTGCCCGCAACTGTAGAACCTTCTTCTATTCTTTTCTCATAATATGATACAAAGTCTTTTGCTACTGCCTTTAGCCGGTCAGGATCGCCAATAATCGCATCCAAATGCGCTACCGCCTTTTGGCTTTCCTCAATCTGTTCTTCAGACGTTCCAAGACTGGCGCATTTATCATAATATTCTTCAATTTCGCGCAGCTTATCCTCACGCAATGTTACCTTTGCCGCCCTTCCATCATAAACAAGATTTACTGTTATTTCATCTTTCACTGCTTCTGTCATGGTATATGGATGCCCGACAATATCTCCAAATACTTCCACCGTGGCATCAATCGGTGTCCCTGTAAAACCAATATAGGTTGCATTCGGTAAAGAATCATGCAGATACTTGGCAAAACCATACGTTTTATTTACGCCTTTATCCGTAACTTTCACTTTCATATCAAGATTAATCTGTGAACGGTGAGCCTCATCCGAAATGCAGATCACATTATATCTGTCTGTTAAAAGCTGCGTATCTTCCGTAAACTTCTGTATTGTAGTCAAATACACCCCGCCGCTTGGCTTGTCCTGTAATTCTTCACGCAACTTATCCCTTGACTCTATGCTTATTACATTGTTATCCCCAATAAACTGTTTCGACGCAACAAATTGTTTGGAAAGCTGATCGTCTAAATCGGTTCTATCAGTAATAATTAAAATAGTTGGACTTTTAAAATAACTGCTTTTCATAATCATTCGGGTAAGAAAGAGCATTGTATAGCTTTTTCCGCATCCAGTCGTTCCAAAATATGTACCGCCCTTGCCATCGCCATTCGGCTTCATATGTGCTTTCACATTTTCATACAGATTGTTGGCTGCAAAAAACTGCGGATATCGGCACACTACTTTTGTATTTTTGTCTGAAGCGTCAGGAAAATAGATAAAGTTCTTTATCACTGCAAGAAGCCTGTCCTGTGCAAACAAGCCGTCTATCATTGTAAACAAAGAATTGATGCCGTCCATTTCCCTGTCATCATCATGAACCTTTCTCCAAGCGTAAAAAAATTCATATGGGGTGGATAATGAGCCATACTTACTGTTTGCCCCGTCGCTGATAACCACGAATGCATTGCATTTGAAAATTTCCGGGATATCTCTCTGATATCTGACTGTCAACTGCGTGTATGCATCCATTATGGTTGTGTTTTCCTGTATTGCGGTCTTAAATTCCAATACCACCAGTGGAAGTCCATTCACATAAATAATACCGTCAGGAATACGAACCTGATAATTACATCCTTCTATCTCTAACTGGTTTACAATCTTAAAGATATTTTTCCCCGGCTCTCCATAGTTTATCAATTCGATAAATATATCTTTCTTATCCCTATCCTCACGATTGAACACAAATCCGTCTATTATCATGGACATAATTGTTTTGTTGGATTCATACAAAGTTCCACCTACGGTGCGCAAAGAGAGAATAATGCTGTCAATTTCACTTTCTGTCAGTTCATCCGAAACATATCGGGTATGCAAATATTTTTTTAAATCGCCTACTATCAGAACTTCTGACTTTTCACGGATCAATTCATTGCCTATCTGATGGATATAGCCTTTGTTTTGTAGAAGTTCTATGATAGATAGTTCTAATGCACGCTCGTTGAATGACATTTTGTTTTATCTCCCTTTTGTCAAATATTTTACCCTAAATGATAATTTAGCGGCTTGACATAGTTATGGCAATTATTTCTTGGAGGTTTTTGAGCTTTTGCATTTCACTTGTGTTTTCCTTCATTTGCTCCAAAACTTGATAGCCGACTATGCTGAATGCTTCGAGTTTTTCAGCAGATGGTTGTACCATCGGAAAAGAAGCCAATTCCTCGCCGGAAACTCGTTGCCTGCCACTTGAACCATTCATAAACTGTAATGCAAAAGTGACGAATCTTGAGTTCCTAATTAGAAAATAGTAGAAACAAGATGGCATATTATCCTTTGCAGCGAAAACGATGTATTCAGTCGATCCAAATGCAACTTCGCCGTCAGAAAGGATGTTTATGTATGCCGCTTTTCCGTTTTCGAGACATGGTGTAATTCGAGCGATAAGGGTGTCGCCGTTAATAAATCGAACACCTCCGTTATATGGTTTGATTACGTCGCCGGTAGGTATGCAACCGTATGTTGGGAGTGTTGCCATTTCAAAGCAACGAGCTTCTTCGCCTTTTGCGAGGAAGCGAACAGGATTGACAAGGGCTATATCAGCCAATGTGCAATCCGGTTCTACATTAGCAATGAACAATTTATCAAAATATGCTTGTGCTGTTGCTTCTAAATTATCATTTATCTTCTGTTTAAGCTCTATTCGATTTGTAATGGCTTCATATGCCTCTACAATTTTCTTTTGCTTGTCAATATCTGGAACGGGTAGCTTCATCTTTGCAAATTCTTCCCAAGGCATACTTCCTCTTACCCCACCAACCGCAATAAAGGCAGCTTCTCTGTCAAATTCTGGTCTCTTGAACCACATATCGAGGTATGCAGGAAGAATAATGTTCTTGTCTTTTACTCTAAAAATAGGATATGCTGGCGACATTATCGCAACATCATACTCTATCATTCTTGCAACTGGTATTTTTCCATCTCGGCTAACCTGCATAAGACTTACAGCAAAATCATCTTTCCGGATAATTTTATATTTTGACAAATCTGTTCCATTAACATTTGCTACTGACTTAATAAAACATTTATCAATACTGACGCCAATCAGTTCTGATATGCTTTCATCTATATTGCGTTCATCAACTCTTATCACAAGTTCATCTATGCTTTTATGCTCTTCCATATCAATACCTCATCCTACATATTTCCTATGCGCCAATTTTACATTTTGCTGCTTTACCATTGCATAATGCATGGTTGTATCAATTTTCTGATGCCCTAAAAGCTGCTGTACCTGTTCAATAGGCATCCCTTTATCTATTGCTGTCGTTGCTAACGTCCTCCGGAACTTATGGGGATGAACTTTGGGGATTCCCAGCTTTCGACCAAGTTCTCGCAAACGTTTTTCTACTCCGCCAATCGTTAATCTATCACATGGAATATTGAGTGATACAAAAAGAGCCGGATTAGTATCTGTACGGCTTCCCAAGTAATTCTGCAAATGGATTTTTGTCCGTGCGTCAAAATAAACAAGTCTTTCCTTATTCCCCTTGCCCATAACGACACATTCCCGTTCATTAAAATTGATATCCTCTCTGTTAAGTGTTACCATTTCTCCAATTCGCATTCCAGATGATGACAGTAAATCAATAATAGCCAAATCACGAATATTACCACATCCATCACGCATAATTTCCATTGCCTCGTCTGTATAAGTGTCCTTAACAACTTTTGCTGTTTTTACCTTATGGATTCTTCGTACAGGACTCTTTACGATATAATCTTCGTCTTCAAGCCATGAAAAAAAGCTGGATAATATCCGCCGGATATTATCAATCGTAACCTTACTGGAACACCGTTGTGTCTGATAATCAATTAAATAGCATCGCAGATCATCTGTCGTAATTTGTTGTGCTGCTTTTCCAATGTTGAAAAGCATAGCCTCTATCGTACTTTGATAATAATTCAATGTTTTTTCAGAGCACCCTTCAATACGCTTTGCTCCAATAAATACTTTAACTGCATCAAGTTCTTCCAATTGCTGTCCATTTCCATCATCACAGATAGTCAATCCTTGTACAGATTCTATCAGTATGTTTTTGAGTTTTACTAATTGCTCATTATTAAGATATGGCAACATTTTTCTCTGTATTTCATTGATGAATTGTTCTTTCATTGTCACTTCTCCTTTTTATTTAGAGAACGACAAGCAACGGCTGTTCTTTAACTTGAATACCCCCGCCGTTGATGAGGAAAATCTACACATTTAAATGGACGATTTGCACTACAGAAGTTTTTTCAGATTATAATTCTTCAATTATAATATTCCTTGATTCTGCTCAATCTTTCTATATCATTATCACTCCAATATTGATTACTCCAGCGAAAATATACATCCCTTCTCTTCTGGGAATGGTACGATGGGAATACAAAAACTATTCGTAAACTTCCCAATAACCATATCGTTTACCACCCTTGCGTTCAATCGTACCTTTACTCTTTAATACATCCAGGCTTCTCTGAATTGTTCGTCTGTTAACAGATAGCTTCCTGGCCATTTCAGTGGTAGTAATAGATGCATTTTCTTTAAGTAAAGCTAATATTTTTATTTCTATTGCGACATCCTTTGTGACATCTTTTGTGACATTTAGGGCTTTGGTATCTAAAACTTTGGCACTTTGGAGGGCAGAAAATTTCACCATAATATCTTCTCCATGAACAATATACTCAGGATCATCCGCCCCGAGATTTTTGCAGGCATCCCGAATCTTCTGAATCCCTCGTCCCCAGCTCTCAATATATCCTGCACGATAAAATACTTTTGCAATATCAGGATTGTATGGCTTTGATACATGTGTGCTTAAAAGTGTCTCAACCGTCCAGCCAAAAGGCAACATGCTGCAATTACTGATATACATGGCATCATCTTCGATACGTATCTGTACTGGAACATTGTCAGCCCAATTGCAATGAATCAAAGCGTTAAAAACTGCTTCTCTTACGGCATCACGAGCAAAAGGATAGGTTTCCACTCTTGTTTCTTTGTAATATGAAATTGCTGCTTTCAAATATTTTAAATAAATCAGGTCGATCACCCTATCTGCCAAAATAAGCAAAGAACCATGCACTTCATCCTGATATAATAACTCACTGCCATCAAATTTTCCGATTTTCACATAGCATCCACCAATAAGCTTTTCTGGGTTGCGATAAAAACACAATGCCCCTGCGCGTTTAAGTTTTCCATCTACTACTAAATCCAGTTTTTCCAACAGCTCGACATTCGCAATATCCAGATCTTCTTTTGTCATTCGCCCGCTTCGCAAGGCCTCTCTTCTGAAAATATCAAAGCTCTCCTGATCCAGATCATCTACTCCAAGATTGGATATTGTCGCCGCATCCCATTTTAGCCCTGTCTTTGCCATTAAGAAACTCGTCAATGCATTCCCCCGAAGCAGCTGTTTTGTACTGCCGCTTCTGTAATGATATTCTCCATTATAATTTACAGGAAACGACCAAGGGTTAACGACTATCTCAATATAATCCAATTCACCTTCAGTAAGCAAATTTACATCCACCATAATTCCCAATTTGTTTTGGATTTTATTGGGAATATCCTCTAACAGCTTTTTTGAATTACTAACTCCAATTACCGTTCCATCATCTCGTGTTCCAATATAAATTTTGCCCCCCTGTGCGTTTGCAAATCCACATATCCATTTAAGATATTCGTCACGCCACGATTCTTTCCATTCTATATTTTGACTCTCTGCCATTTTGCGGCCTCCATTTCAATCCTGATATTTTCAGCGCTAATTTTTTATGTATGCCGTTTATACCATTCCACCAGATCTTTTCTGCTCTCATCAAACCACTCTGTCGATATGTATATATTCTTTCCTCTAAATTGAATCGGCTTGCTATAATAGCGACATTTCTTGCTTTTCCCTCTATTGTCTTCCCTGTTGTTAGCCAGCACTGGATATACAACTTTATAAAACATTTTTCTACAAAATTCTTTTTCTTTAAGTTGTTCAACTTCCTGTTCCGTTAATTTGTCTTCTGTCAATAACTTTTCTATAAGCCGATATGCCAGCTGTCCTGCAGTTACAGCATCATATGTTGCCTCATTATTAATATCAAATGTAGCTTTTACTAAATACCGCAAATCTGAGGAATCAAACTTAAAATATTCACATAATTCTCTTATAGCCGCCTTGGATTGAGAATTAAGATTCGTAGTAATATAAACTGATGGTCCTATCTCATAGGGGCTGCGAATTCTCCTCACATCTGTTCCACTCCAAGAGTTTTCCATTGCCACATAGCCGGCCGGATCCATATTATAAACAGTCACATTGATTTTCCGATAAGCATCTGTAATATTTTCAGTCTGCAGCTCATCTCCCATGAGTACAATTTTTAGAATGGTTTTATTTGTATAATCATAATCCTCATCATCCCAGCAAATCCAATTATCTTCTTCCTGCGATTCATAATCTGTTTCAGCCATAGGCCAGATCTGTTCCGTTAATTTATATAATTGTCGGGCACGTTCAAGGATTTCACTTTCTCCCCAAGACTCACAATTTTTGACATACTCATTCAACCGTAACTTACTTGTCTCAAAACCTTTCTCTGGTAAAGTTTTCTTTTTTATAAAACTGAGATTACTGTAATCACTATTGTACGCTGTTAATGTCAAATTACCAATCGTATCAATATATTTGGAATATATTAATTCCCATTGTTCTCCTAACCCCACCTTCCATTCTTCCGTCAATGTTTGAGGCATGATATGCTCAATAGTTAAAGAACCATCACTGATTTGTTCCTCAACCGCTATCATTTCACGGTTTCCGAAATTTTCAAACCGCTCAAGAAAATATTTTCTGACAGATGCTTTTGCATTATAAAGTTCAAAAGTCATAAATTTATCCATAAAATCGTGATCATTTGGGAAGCGGCTTTTTCCTGATTTATTTAATAAGGCAGATTTAAAAGCATCTAAATACGCAGCTCCACCTTTCTCCAAAAGTTTTTCAATCTCTGCTCCCAAACCAACAAACAGTTTGTTATAATACTGTGTTCCAAGACCACATATGATTCTTCGTGCCATATAGCTCTCTAAGGTATGGAATGCATCTGTTAATTCGGTATCACTTAGCTGGTTCTGTTCATGGGCAATAAATAATTCCATCAAAATAGGAGTACAGCTTTTTATTTCCAATTTATTGATTCTAGCCAAAACGACTTCATAACTATTCTTCTTATTTATTGGTTGACGGATAGTTTTATAAAAACCAGCGAATAGCAAAATATCTTCAAAAATCTCTTCGATTGTACAAACCTGATGCATACGAAAACTCTTAAATCTGAAATACAACCTGTCTTCCTTAAATAAATCCCTTGTTTTCACCGAAAGATAATAGCGAATAAAGGTTTTCATATCATTATGTGACACGAGTCTCTCTAAGGGTTCCCAATACTTTTTGTAAAAAGTCTCCTGCTTCGCTGCCGGCATTCCCATAAGAACATAGTTTCTGATTTTGTCTGACTCATCCAATCCCAAACCAGTTGAATTTAAACTTTCAAAAATAAGCTGTGGATCATCGCCATCCTGTGGTTTCAAGCTGATATTGACAATAATCAATTTCATAACAGCATCATAAAGTCCCTTAATTTCCAAAGCATTACGTTTAGAAATTTCTTTAAAGAAATAATTATAATTCGCAGTAATATTATTATTGGCAATTGGAGTGCCATTTTCTATCAAACGGTCATATGCCTCATCATCACCTTGAATCAACTTAAGTTTCAACTTTTTCTTGCTGTTTGCATATACATCCGTCAAATAAGCATCTGTAATCTTCCTTGGATTCACACCTGTGTCAAGATCCGGATGTTCTATAATGTAATTCCTAATCGCCAGTAAGAGTAAAGAAACCGTAGTAATCCTCTGCTGACCATCAATTATAATATGCTCATTGCATCCACCAACATCATTTGAGACATATACAATACTGCCAAAAAAATGATAATTTAGTAGCGGTTGGTATGGCTTCTATCCGAAAGAACGTTGGTAGATGTGCTTTAATAAATCTAACCGAAGCAGAAATGGATAGCTTGACCTTACCAGACAATTTTAAGGTTCAAACCATATCCGAGTTTTGTGCTGATACAAAATCCGGTTCAACTCCATCCCGTACCAATAATGAATATTGGGATAACGGGACGATTCCTTGGATAAAATCTGGCGAAGTTCATAACAATATTACGCTACAAACCGAGGAACATATCACACATTTAGGTTTGAACGAGAGTTCTACGAAGTTGCTTCCTAAGGACACTGTTTTGATGGCTATGTACGGCGTTACTGCAGGAGAAGTCGGATATCTTGCCATTGAAGCAACGACTAATCAAGCAATTTGCGGTATGAATTGTCATTCAAAAGCGGATGCTGCATACTTGTATTTTACGCTAATTCA
>Ga0224740_10516_pt1 | contig 10789 bp, 10 predicted proteins | sample LIM_E_Water_Bulk_FD_161634 | JGI IMG/M metagenome (GOLD analysis project Ga0224740, IMG submission 161634) | Enriched cells from gastrointestinal tract of the lab mouse from Pacific Northwest National Laboratory (PNNL), Richland, Washington... | ecosystem: Host-associated > Mammals > Digestive...
GTAGGTAAAGGATACATCGCGGAAATCAACCACCCCGGTGCAAGCACTCAAGCACTGTGAGTGGCTCCTACGTCGCCTCTCACAGCACTTGACTTTTTCGCTCGCTCCGCTCCCTCAAAAGCGGGGTATGGAGGCTTCCTTGTCCCTGCCTCTACATATAATCATACACACTCAACTGTCCTTCCGGCACATCATTTCGATATAGTTTCTTATACTCTTTTCCTTGGTTCTTTACATAGTTCGATATTACTTTCTCATTTCCTTTCTCACTTACTGTTGATACATAATATCCTGATGACCAAAAATTTCCTCCCCATAATCTCTTCTTTACTTCCGGACATCTCCTGAATACTTCTCTTCCTGTTATACTTTTCACTATTTTTACTATCTGTGCCGGACTATAATTCGGTACAGACTGTACCAGTAGATGCACATGGTCTTTATCTGTACCTATCTCCAGAAATATAACCTCATATCTTTCACTTATTTCTATACAGGTCTCTTTTATTACCTCTTCTACTTCTTCACTTACTACTACTCTACGATATTTTGTCGGCAATACAAAATGATACATCAGCTTTGATACATTGTGTGATTTGTGTATAGCTTCACTCAATCTACACTTCTCCTTTTTTCTCTACATTGTATCACGCTTTTCTATCCTGTTAAAGTTTGCTTGCGCCCCAAGGGGCGGGGAATGTACCCACATATCATTCAAATATTCTTGTACGGAAAATAACAATAACCCTTTCCCTATTGTGAAAAGTAATTACATTAAAACAACTTATCATTTTGCAAAATAATATAAGTTCCAATCTGGTCATTATATCTTGAATAATCTAAATTCATCATGTTATATAAATATTGCTTTACTTCATCGGTAGAAGAAAATTTTGCTGCCGCATAAGGAGATTCCGGATTGGTTTTTTCAAACAGCAAATATCCATTATCTATTTCTATCAAAGCAGCAGCATGTGAAGCACATATTCTGTCACCACTTTGCGTCCAAAAAGTAATTAAAGAAAATGCATTTTCTTTGAATGAAATTTCCTGCTCATTCCATTTTTCTTGAATGGCTTGAAACATTTCCTGTTCACTGCATTGCTCTGTAATGTGAACCGGATTAAACAGGGTAAAATATTCTGCCTGCATATCTTTACTCCACTCAATCAGCGGAAAAGGAACATACGCTTTATGTTCGCCCTCTACGGCTTCCCGTCCGAAAAGAATATCGCCGTCTGTATAAAGCCATGCTGTATTCTCGTCCCAACAATCAAAATTTTCCTCTTTAATTACATTCCCTACTGAAATATTGTCATGATTCAGCTCATAAGCTACAATCCTGCAAAGAACATCATGGTAATTCCGGTTATTATGCTTGTACCACTGTACAGACATGGGCGGATATTCTCCATAATCTACTGTCATTCCGTCTACTGTAACAAAATCCCCAATTAAAGAAAAAGACGGACATTCCCTCATACTGTCATTATAATCTGTTACCCAGCTCAATACAGTATCAACATGATTTGTCTGAATACCAGCTTTGGTCAAAATATCCCTTACTTCACCCATAGATGATTCACTGTCTAAATTTGAATATGTTAATTTATCTTGAAAAACAACATCTATATTCTGATTATCTGGAACTTCATCACTCGTCTGGCTACTTTCCTGATTATCTTCTGTTGTAAATGGTATTTCTGTATTTCCGCAAGCAGAACAAAGCAACATAATCAAAAATATACATAAACAGGAAATTTTTTTCATACTTTACATAACCTCCGTTTCATTTTTCGATTTATTCATTCTATCACAAGCCCTTTTATAATTCCATTAAATAACGCTTAAGATATCTTCCTTTCGTTTTTCTCAATCATCATCTGCCTTGCCCGTTCCCTCTGCCCGGTGCTGACTGTCCCCGGCTTGCGGCGGCTGACGTGTGATTTCGGAAAAGAACAGGTCTTAGATACTTCGTCCTGCCCTGAATTGTACCAAACCGTGGGTTTCTCCACGCCGGACTATATAAAAAGCGATCACAACAGTTTCCTCCTGTGGCATCAGCAATGAAACATACTGTTTGATAGATTGAATGGGCATATTTGCCATACGCATACACTGTATCATTTTTATCCGCTCAATATCCTCATCAGTATATTGTCTATATTTTGAACTGCTTCCGGCTATCTGCGGCTATAATCCTTCTCTCTCGTAGTATCTTAGAGTTGCCGCGGAAAGCCCTGTTATTTCTGCGGCTTCTTCAGCTGAATACATTTCACCCGCCCCGTTTCATTTAGAATAAACTATGAAGTGCACTTCAAGTCAATATAAAAATTATATCATACTTTAAATAGCAAAATATAAGATTGCGGAAAACAAAATAGATTACCGGAGTTCCTGATTTGTGATGATTGACAGCCCGATGTATTTTAAATTGGCAAATTGGCTGAAAACCATAATGTATCACAAGAATTCTTCCAAGAATGTCGTAACTTTTTTAATCCGAATATTCAGCCATTAAAAAACTCTATTATCACTCCGCTCCCGGCGAATGATAATAGAGTTACTATAGGTATTTATGTGTCAAAACGCAATGACCACACGTCAAACAGATGTATCTAACGCCTGCCCCTCCATCGCTGCCGGTGCACTTCCTCCTGCCGCCGGCGAAACACCGGCAGGCGCACTCACCATCGCACCGCTGAGTTCTAATGTGGCAGCGCTTGCTATCTCCTGCTGCTCCTGCATCATACGCTGAAACATAGCTTTCAGGTATTTCATATCCGCTTCCACGATCTGACGCATTTCATCACAGCGGTGTTTCTTTTTCATCAGCTTCAGCTCTTCTTCATTCATCCTGCCACCGCCGCCGTAACACTCCTGCGTCAGTTCATCCATACTATTTTCCGCCGCCAGTTCCTGCAGTTCCTGTTGCAGCCGGCGTATCATTTTACGCAGTTCTTCTTCGCTCATCTCACCGCTCTCAGGCTGCGTCTCCTTCGTTTCGGATGCATTTTCTTCCTCCCGCTCCTCTGTTATTTTTTCCGCCTCAGAGGTACGCTGTGCAAGCTCTTCCGCCTTTATATTTTTCAGTTTCTTTTTGGCGATCCTCACCATTTTTTCCGCATGGATAATAGCGATCTCCAGATCCCTGTCATTGTACTCCCCGCACCCGTATCTCCTGCGGAGCATCGCCACCACTGTCCGCGCATGCGTCACTACCTGTCTTGTGCTGACAGAAGTTTTTGCGCGGAGGATCCTTCCGGAAACCTCCCTGTAATTATAATTTAACTTCTTATATTTCTTTTTTTTATTTGTTGTTGTCTTTATGTTGCGCGTGTTGCTGCTATTACTTCCATACGGATTCGCTGTCCGTATCACAACACCATCCGCTCCTATCATCATGCCCATATTTTGATCTATCCTCCATGATCTTTTTACTGAAATCCGTTTCAGTGAGTATTTGACACCATTCTCTAATAAAATCATACTCAATTTTTATATCGGTCAAAACAACAGGATAGTTAACAGATGTTATCCTTTTTTTACTATTTTATGCAGACATCATACCATCTTCATCCTATACTGATGTTTAGCCTCCAGTTTTTCTTTTACTTCGGTCAGATCAAACTTGTATCCGCATCCGTAATCTTCTGATAACTGTTCTGCAAAATCTTCTTTAATATCTTCGGCTATCGCTGCATCTGTATAAGTAACAGCTCCGTCATACTTAAAGGTATAAAGCCTGCTGCCGCCAAAGGCAGGAATATATCCCTTAAATATCAAAGTATATGGATGATCTTCCTCTGTATCAACTTCCTCCAGATTTATAACGTAATAATTATTCATTCTCTCCCTCTTTCCGCTCCGTCTCAAACGGATAAACCGCCGCCGGCTTTTTTTCCCCTTTCACCGGAATTTCCCCGGCAAGCCTCTCCTTAAGCATCGTATTTCTCCTTGTCACAGTCAGATTCCACACCGCATAGGCGAGCGCTTTTTTTGTTCCCACCATGACCAGTATCTTTTTCGCCCGGGTGATCCCGGTATAGATCAGGTTTCTCTGCAGCATCACAAAATGTGTCATCAGGACCGGCATCACCACGATCGGATACTCGCTCCCCTGCGCCTTATGGATCGTGGTCGCATAGGCGAGCACCAGTTCATCCAGTTCCGTCACATCGTAAGCAACCTGCCTCTCATCAAACCGGACGGTAAGTTCCCGCTCCTCCATATCCACTTCTTCCACGATCCCGATATCCCCGTTAAAAACTTCCTTATCATAATTATTTTTGATCTGCATCACCTTGTCATGCAGCCGGAAGACCACACCGCTCCTGCGCAGTCCATCCCCTCCCGGATTCAGCGCTTCCTGCAGGGCGATATTCAGGTTTGCCGCCCCCACCACGCCTCTCTGCATCGGTGTCAGCACCTGAATCTGCGCGGGGCTCATCCGGTAATATCCGGAAAGCCTGCGTTTTACCAGATCAACGATCTCCGGCAGCACCGCCTCCGGCTCTTCCCGCTCCAGAAAGAAAAAATCCGTCTCTTTTCCGTTAGAAATATCCGGCATTTTCCCGCCGTTGATCCGATGGGCATTCATAACGATCCTGCTGGTCTGTGCCTGCCGGAATATCCTCGTCAGCCGTATCACCGGAAAACATCCTGAATCAATGATATCCCGCAGAACATTTCCCGCCCCCACCGAAGGGAGCTGATCGATATCTCCCACCAGGATCAGCCGCATCCCCTGCGGGATTGCCTTGAGCAGTGAATTCATCAATATAATATCAATCATGGAACACTCATCCACGATCAGCACATCGCCCTCTAACGGATTCTCTTCATTTTTCTGATATCCTTCCGGCGGTTTGCACTCCAGCAGCCTGTGGATCGTCTTCGCCACAAGGCCTGTCGCCTCACTCATCCGCTGGGCTGCCCGTCCTGTCGGCGCCGCCAGAAGAATCTTTAAGCCGTAGGCGCGAAAAGCCGCAATGATCCCCTGCGTCGTCGTGGTCTTTCCGGTTCCCGGCCCTCCGGTCAGGACCATCACTTTAGATACCGCCGCCCTGCGGATCGCGTCCTTTTGCACCTCATCATACTCCATATGAACAAGCTGTTCTATATAAGACACATCCACCGACAGATGATCATTCCCGTTTTTTTCCCTCGCCTCCATCAGCCTGCTCCAGAGCCTGTCCCCCGCCGGCGCCGCCTGCAGTTTCTTCAGTTTACCGGCTGTTCCCCTTTCCGCAAAGAAAAAAGGCGGCAGATAAACGGCATCCAGCCTGACATCATCTCCCACTTCCTCCTGAAAGCTGATCTTCGTCTCCTGTATCAGATCCCTGTCCTTCAGCATCTGATCCATCGTCATGATCACGGAAGACTCCTCCGCCTCCAGAAGTTCTGCCGCATGGCGCGCCAGCTGATATTTCTCTCCGTAAACATGTCCCTGCTCCGCAAGATCGCTGAGCGCATACATGATGCCGCTCCGAAGGCGCATATAGGCTTCCTTTTGAACGCCCAGCTTCTGCGCGATCTGGTCTGCGGTGCGAAAACCGATCCCCCAGATATCATCCGCCAGACGAAACGGATTTTCCCTGACAACTGCTATACTCTCATTGCCATACTGTTTGTATATCCTCGCCGCGTAGGAAGTGTTCACGCCGTGATCCTGCAGAAACAGCATCACATTCTTGATCTCCTTCTGCCGCTCCCAGCTCTCGGCAATCTGATCCACCCGCTTTTTGCCGATGCCCTCCACTTCCAGAAGCTTTTTGATATCTGTTTCAATGATCTCCAGCGTGTCCGTGCCGAACTTCTGCACGATCCGCTTTGCGAATTTCGGCCCGACCCCCTTGATCAGCCCGGAACCCAGATATTTTTCAATGCCGTAAATCGTGGCAGGCATGGTCTCTTCCCAGCTCTCCGCCACAAACTGCCTGCCGTACTTCGCGTCCACCTTCCAGTTTCCCTCCGCCAGAAGCACAGATCCCACATTGGCATCAAAAAGATTCCCGACCAGCGGCACCAGATCATCATAACCTTTGATGCGCACTTTCAGCACGGTATATCCGTTATCCGGATTCTGATATGTAATTCTCTCGACTACACAGCGTACTTTCACAATATCCCCCGAACTTCGATTTTATAAAATCATTCTACTACATGTCACTGCGATACTCAAGGCGGTTTATTACACCTGTTATGAAAAAACTTTCCGAATAATCCCCTGCTGAAAAACCATCTCTTTTTTCCTGCCTTACAGATTAGCCGACAGACGCATAAGAGAAAAACCGCATCCAAATCCGGCTTCTCTCTTTTTACTTCTCTCTGTTTACTTCCCTCTTTTAATTTCTCTTTGATTATTTCTTTCCCGCTATTTCCGTCCTTTATCAAAACTTCCCATCACATTCACATCGATCTCCGATGCATCCACAAGATCAGAATCATCCGCCATCTGCCCCTCATCCGTAGACGGGATCATGCCATCTATCTGTCCCTGAATGCTTTCCGCTCTCAGCATAACGGTCTGATAAAGCATAGCCGCCCCCGCCTCGTATTGCTCACAGGAATAAAATGCTGTGGGATCATTCTGAACCAGTACATCGATCCGGCTTCTGATGCGGAGATAGGTTTCCTCAAATTTTCCTCCAAAAACATACTCTTCTGTAAGCTGTCTGAGGTACTCATGGTATCGGGAAAGATATTCCTCATTTTCCAGCAGGGCATCGAAGAATTCCGTCCCCTGAAAAGGCGTGTCAACGGCATCATTGATCACAGCCGAAGCGCCTGTATCCTGCCCCTGCTGTCCTCTGCCCGCTCCTCCCATTCCTGCGCCCATTCCGCCGAAAGCCAGATTATAATCCCAGGGAAGGATATTCAACTGTCCGTTATGCTCATACAGATAATAATTGTGTGTCATATTTCCGGAAAGACTGTCCATATTCACGGAAAATGTGTGCACTGCCATATATTTCAGCACATTGTCCACATCCAGATAGTTCTCTAAATCTGTTCCTTCACTTATATTTTTCAGGGCTGTGACAACCCTGCGGTGATCCTGATCAGTGGCATCTGTCACTTCTCCGTCCCATATCACGGAATAACTTTCCAGCGCGTCATCCGTATAATTCAGGTCCGCGCCGCCATTGTCCTTAGAGAAACCTCCGCCCGGCATGCCTCCGCCTGATATCCCCTCTCCCGGCATTCCGTTTCCGAACGGCGCTCCTTCTTCCGGGGGCTCCGGCATCCCGCCTCCGAACGGCGCTCCTTCTTCCGGGGGCTCCGGCATCCCGCCTCCGAACGGCGCTCCTTCTTCCGGGGGCTCCGGCATCCCGCCTCCGAACGGCGCTCCTTCTTCCGGGGGCTCCGGCATCCCGCCTCCGAACGGCGCTCCTTCTTCCGGGGGCTCCGGCATCCCGCCTCCGAACGGCGCTTCTCCTTCCGGCCTCTCCTGCCCGTTTCGCTCTCCGTCCATATTTTCCGGCTTATAAAGTTCTCCGCCCTCCGTACCATAATTTCGCAGCAAAAAACTTTCCTCTACAGCCTCTAGCGCCAGATATACTCCCCAATATACTCCGTTCACCGATATCTCCGCATAATTGTACAGCGACGCGTCCGCTCCCAGATACTGATACATATCGTATACGATTGCCTCCTTCATATTGGTCGCATCCGCATAATTATTATTCAGGATCAGTTTATCAAGCCCGAAACAGGTCTGCCCCTTCGTATAATGGTCAAATTCCAGTTTCAGCGAAAATCTGTCTGTATCAGGGTCTGAGGCAATAGATGACAGACTGGTATTCCCCTTCGGCCGTATTCCCACATTACAGATCTTCCGACCGTTTATCACAACATCGCAGGCATAATACTCCTCTGCCATCGCCTCAGCCAGCATCTCCTCCCAGTCCGCCTCTTCCATCTGAATATCGATCTGAATGATTTGATCCGTGTCAAATAGCTCCGATTCATACTCCATGGCTATCGCATTTCCGCCCAGTGTTTCTACCGCCTTCTGCGGAAATGCCATCACAACAAAGCAGGCCAGAACCGCTGCCGCCATCAGGCTGCCGACAACTCCTGTTATATTTCTACGGGTAATCATATATACCTCCTTCCTCAGGACATATACTCCCCGTTGTAGCTTACCAGCGTCACATCACTCACTCCGTCGATATCTCCCAGCCTGTTGACAAAGGAAGTTTCCGCATCCTTCATCCGGATCTCCGCAGTCAGCTCGATCCCTCCCGCATTTACCGTCTTGGATTTCACCACAAACCGTTCCACCGCCTTTTCCGTCAGATTCAACGCCGTTTCTTCCGCCCCTTCATCCGTGCAGTTCATGATCAGGATATAAGGATTTTCATGCACCTTACGATTCGCAAAAAGGATCAGTACCACCCCTATGATCGCAGAACCGATCACGGCAAGCGGAATCATCCCGGCCCCTATCACAATCCCTGCCGCGATCGCCCAGAACAGATACACGATCTCCATCGGTTCCTTGATCGCCGCCCGAAACCGGACAATCGAAAGCGCGCCGACCATTCCGAGGGAAAGCACCACATTGGATGTCACCGCCATGATGATCAGTGTTGTCACAAGGGCAAGCCCGACAAGCGTCAGCGAAAATCCGCTGGAATACATCACGCCATTGAATGTCTTTTTGTACACCATAAACACAAACAGCCCGATCACAAGCGCAAACAACATCCCGATCAGCGTATCCACCGCTGAAAACTCCGTAATATTCTCCAGAAAGCCGGATTTAAAAATGTCATTAAATGTCATAAATTATGTCCTCCTATTCCAGTTCCGCAGATACCCTTCCAGTACATCTGCCGTTTTCCAGTTCCGCAGACGCCCTTCCACTGCATCCGCCCTCCTGATTCCTACCCAAATCTTCTGCATGCCGCATATTTGGAAAACGCCTCCTGCCGCATCACACCGGTCTGAAGCATTCCCCGTACCACCTCCGGCAAAAAAGCATCATACTTGACTTCCAGTATCATATCCCGCGATTCATCAAAAGCACTGATATCAATCACCTTCTCCTCCAGAAACCTTCTGTGATACAGTGTTGTCCTGACCTGAGAATCGAATGTCACCCTGACATTCCCTGCCCTGTAAATATAAGGCTCTCGTACATAGGATACCAGCACCCTCGGCCGCAGCATCTGCGTATGCATCTTTACATACAGTTCCCGCACCAGCTCTGACGGATGTCCTCTCATCCAGTTCAGACTGCCCTCCAGCAACTGCCGGCACTCCTCCTCGGTGATCTCTGCATCAAACTTTAAGCAAAGATTATTATCCTTCCTTTTCTTTTCCAGTACGATAAATGAAAAATCGTCATTATAATATCTGATCCTGAATTTTTCCCGTCTGGCGACGCCCTCCGTTTTCTCCTGCAGGGCTTTATCTTTGTAATTGTCAAAATAAATACTCCGGATCAGATACCTGCCGTCAGCTCCTGTATGCAGGTCCGGCCGCATGACTGTCCTCAGGCGGCTCCGCAGTTCCTGATACTGCGGATATGCAATCCGATATTTCAGTTCATGACGGAAATGCTCTTTCTGTTCCATTTGATGCCCCTTTAATAATCCCTTCCTGTCACATTCGACTTTTTGTTACTCCCGGTACATAGAAAACCTTCTTATACCTTTTCCCTTACTTCCGGCACAAAAAAGCTTTCTTATCCTTTTCCGTTACTTCCGGTGCACGGAAAAAGTATAAGAAAGCCACCTGAAATGTACTTAAAATAGTCTGTGTATTTTTCGTGAAAAAAGCACCGGATACCCCGATGCCTCTTTACAAAACAGCCCTGAACCGGATCGTCTTCCCGCTCTGACTTTTTACCTCGATCCTGCCGCCGTGAATTTCCGCGATAGCCTGCGCCATGGACAGCCCGATCCCCGTTCCGCCACCGGCCGCCGATCTGGATTCATCCAGACGGTAAAACCGGTCAAACACCCTCTCCAACTCGGAAACATCCGGCAGATCACAGGTATTAAATACTTCTATATAAATTTTTTTCTTCCTGCGGTAAATATCCAATCGGATCTCCCCGCCTCTGTCAGAATACTTCACCGCATTATCCAGCAGAATGGACAGCATCTGCTGCACGGCATTCCGCTCCCCGTACAATGCCAGATTTTCCTCTATATTCTGCCTGTATTTCTTTCCTTCCGCCTTTGCGATGACCGCAAAGGGCTCCGCGCTCTCCCACGCCGCATCGCTCAGGGAAAACGTATCCTTTTCCGGAAAAGGCATCTCCTCATCCAGCCTTGACAGCGCCACAAGATTCCCCACCAGCTTCGACAGCCGTGCGCTCTGCTTCTGAATATTGGCGATCCATTCATCGCCCTCATGCTCCATCGCCGCGATATCCGCACTGGTCGCAATGGAAGTGATCGGCGTCTTCAGTTCATGCCCCGCATCTGTAATAAACCTCTTCTGCCGCTCTATATTTTTGATATAGGGCCGCACCGCATATCCGGAAAAAACGAAGATCAGGACAAAAACAACCAGAAAACTGCAGACCCCTATGACCAAAGACACCAATAGCAGCGTCCTCATAAACTGCATATCTTTCGCAACGTTTAAAAACAAAACCGTGATCCCGGACGCATCCGTCTTTACCTGATAACGATATTCTCCGTAGTATCCTTTTTCCTTCCCTTTCAGAAGTATCTTTTCCGTATAGGCTTTCGCCGTTTCTTCATCCACCGAAGAAATATGGTCTCTGGAAATCCCCTTAACTTCCCCGGACAGATCGCAGTGTACC
>Ga0224740_10518_pt1 | contig 10769 bp, 6 predicted proteins | sample LIM_E_Water_Bulk_FD_161634 | JGI IMG/M metagenome (GOLD analysis project Ga0224740, IMG submission 161634) | Enriched cells from gastrointestinal tract of the lab mouse from Pacific Northwest National Laboratory (PNNL), Richland, Washington... | ecosystem: Host-associated > Mammals > Digestive...
GGCTCAGGAATTTGGTGTTACAAGGCGAACAATATTGCATGATGTTTCAGTCCTCTCATATGGGTATCCCATATACACAAAGCTGGGGGAAGGTGGGGAATTTTTATCATGAACAGCTACAAGCCATACAATAACACACGCACTCCTTTAGAGCAGGAAAGGCTAAAAAAAATGTATGATGCGGCAGAGGGGAAGATAAAAAAATCCTCGAACGTGTCCTGCGGAAATATGGGGCATATAAGCTGGAGTTGTAGCTGAATGAAAAACTGAATATTGTTATACATACAGGACGTGAGGATATGTGTAGCCACTATGTAGGTGCGCCATGATATGCCTGCTCTGATTTGTTTTCGGAGTGAACGTGAGGGAATAGAAATATTCTATTGAAGCAAAGGCATTGAGCGATAAGAACCTGACAAAATGCACAGCAGTTGTGCGGGGCGATGAAGCATATCCGTGATAATGATACTTCTGAATTTTTTGATTAAAATTCAGTCATATAATGACGGTGCGATACCGATGTGGGCAGCGTAATGACCTGCCACTTGTATGTAATTTATCTGATTAAGGAATGAGAGAAAGTGACAGGGAATTTGTAATCTTTTTTAGTGCAGCAAAACAGCGTAAAGGCAATTATGAACGTAACAGTTTGTAATTGCCTTTTTTGCGTTTATAAGGGAGCTTCCTGTATAATTTAAATATAGGAAATTCCAAGAAAGAAGGTTGAGAAAAAAATACCTCAGAGTAAAATAAGATTACTGACTTTGGACGGTTAGTAAAAATCTTATTGAACAGAGAGGTATCTAAAATGAATTGTAACACACAGAACGCAAAAATTGCATCCATAACTGAAAAAACTTTGATCGTTGGTATTGATGTCGGAAGTGAGACTCATTATGCCCGGGCATTTGACTGGCGCAACTATGAGTATACAAAGAAACCGCTGGAGTTCAGCAACACAGAGGCCGGATTCCAGACATTCAAAGCATGGATGGAGGACATGGCGGAGAAACATGGCAAAACTGCTGTAATCCCCGGCATGGAGCCGACAGGCCACTACTGGTTCGCCCTGGGGAAATTCCTGCAGGATAACGGAATGAAGCCGGTGCATGTAAATCCCCACCATGTGAAGAAATCGAAAGAACTGGATGACAACAACCCCAACAAGAATGACCGCAAAGATCCCAAGACGATCGCTGCGCTTGTCAATGAGGGGAGGTTCTCGTACCCTTACATACCAACCGGTATTTATGCAGAGATCAGGAGCTTATCAAACCTGCGCTTCCAGACGCAGGAGGAGCTTACAAGGATCAAGAACCGCCTGGCCAGATGGTTCGCCATCTACTTTCCTGAATATAAAGACGTTTACGGGGATTTGAAGGCGGTGAGCGGGAGGATGGTGCTGAAGGAGGCACCGCTGCCGGAGGACATCAGAAAACTGGGCGTGGAAGGTGTGAACCGGATATGGAGGGAGGCAAAGCTGAGAGGCGCTGGAATGAAGAGGGCAAAGACCCTGGTAACGGCCGCAGAGCATAGCGTTGGAAGCAAGGAAGCGCCGGAAGCCGCCCGGATGGAGCTGAACAACCTGTTGAACGACATGGATGTATATACAGCAAGACAGGAAGAATTACTTCGAAACATAGAAGAGAAACTGAAAGAGATCCCATATACAGACAACCTGCTGGCTATCAAGGGGATCGGGATGGTGACAGTCAGCGGATTTATAGCGGAAGTAGGGGACATCGGACGTTTTGATAATCCCAAACAGCTGCAGAAGCTGGCAGGATATGCCATCGTGTCGAATGAATCAGGCAAACATAATGGGGAAAGCCGGATCAGCTACCGTGGGCGGAAACGCCTGAGATATGTACTGTATGAGGCAGCAATATCGCTGGTGGGGAAGAATGCAGAGTTCCGGAAGATACATGAATACTACCGGACGAGGAAGGAGAACCCGCTGAAAAAGATGCAGTCCGTAGTTGCGGTAGCCTGCAAGATACTAAGGATATTTTATACAATCCTCACAAAAGGTGTAGAGTATGACCCGAAGAAGCTGCTGGGCGACATCAGGAGGCCACAGGTACAGGCAGCATAACAAACAACGGTAAAAACAGGCAATGCCCTGTCACAGTTGGACTGAGCCTCCGGCAGACGTTGCCGGGAGCTGAATCCAGCGGTGACAGGAAAGCTGGAAGGTATGGGAACCGGCCGGAAAAACGTCCGCCGCAAGGTGCCGGCCGAGGAAAACATACAGGTCAGTAAGACTTATAACAAAGAATGAGCCGGTAGTCAGCAGGAATATATTCCATAGGGCATGACCCTGTAAAGGAGCTGAGCTGACACCCTGGTTATGGACAGGCGGAACGAAGGAAGTTAGGACCCGCAAGGCGGTGATCCTGGTAGACACGGGAGGTGCGCTGCCATAGAAGGAGGGGTATACACAAGGCCATGTAGAGCGAAAACAAAGACGTTCTATTTCGTGTACCCTTCACCCTCTATTTTCGTACCAGATACAGAGAAATATCCATCTCCTTGGCTCATTCATCTGAGATATGTAACTATAAATTCCTTGATTTTTTAAGGAAAATCACTTGACAATATAGGGAGGAAATTGAATGGTAAATAAGAAAAAAATCAGGAAAGAAAAACGAGAAAAGCCGACAAGAATTGTCGTGGAGCGTGTCTATCTCGGCGGTCAGAGCATGGAGGACGCTTTCCGCAAAATCAATGAGGAAACAGTCAAAGAAAATATTATTGAAATCATGGAAAAAACGGTTTAATTTTTGGGGCGGTCATGCTATAATGCTTATAGTGTGTTCCGCCCTTTTATGGAGGTAGGAAGATGAAAGGGAACGGAACAAAAACCACAGCTTTATATTGCAGACTGTCACAGGACGATGGGAATGTCGGGGACAGCATGAGTATCCAGAGCCAGAAAGCTATTTTGGAAAAATATGCGAGGGAAATAGGAAAAATTGCTTATTCTTTCTATGTGGATGACGGTTATTCGGGAACAAATTTTCAAAGACCGAGTTTTCAGAGAATGATAGCCGATATTGAGGATGGGAAGATAGATACGGTCATTACAAAAGACCTTTCCCGTCTTGGCAGGAATTATCTTGAAAGCGGCGCATACATTGAAGTATTTTTTCCACAACATCATGTACGCTATATCGCAGTCAATGATGGTGTCGATTCCGAGCAGAGCGGTGGGCTTGACATCACGCCTTTTAAGAATATTCTGAATGAATTTTACTCAAGGGATATTTCCAAAAAGGTTAAGAGTGGAAAGCACATATGGGCGTTGGAAGGCAAATTCATGGGAACAACTGCACCATTCGGCTACAGGAAAGACCCACAGGACAAAAACCATTTAATCATTGACGAAACGACTGCACCGACGGTCAGACTGTTATTTAGTCTTGCCTTAGAAGGATATGGAACGAACCGTATCGGAAAAGTGCTTTATGAGAGGAAAATCCCAAAGCCGAGCTATTACAAGCAGGAGTTTTTTTCACAGTATGATACGGGCAGCGATGATTACTGGTATGATTGGAAACAGGAGGTCATCACAAGGCTTTTGCGAAATCCCGTTTACAAAGGCGGAATGTATGTGCATAGCACTTCAAAGCCAACATTCAAGTGTAAAGGCAGGGGATATATCCAGCGGACAGACAGGGAGATACTGGAAGATGTGCATGAGGCGGTTGTTACAAAAGAAGCGTGGCAGACGGTGCAGGACATCATTGACAGGCACACCAAAGTCAAACCGTGTACTTCCGGCTATGAGAACATCTTCAGGGGGCTTTTGAAATGCCCTGACTGCGGACAGACGCTTTTAATCCATACGGACAACCGCAACCCTGACAGGGATTTACTGGACAAGACCTATTACCAATGTACCACTTACCGTAAAAAGGGAGCGAACTTCTGTACCGCACACCGCATCAGCGCAGGGGATATTCTAAATGGTAAATATGCAAAAAACCTTCCTATTTACAAAAACTTTTTCAAATTTTTTAATAAAATCGGACGGTAATATCCGTATGGAGTTTTATCAGACTTAAAGGGAAACTGCCATACAGACTACTCTTTGCTTACTATCCATACTGGAATAGCAAGCACTGCCTGTGTCATGACACAGGGCGTAATAGCAAGCACTGCTTGCGTATATACGCATGACGAAATAGCAAGCACTGCCTATGGACGTCCATAGACAGTTTTTTTACAGATTTTCCATGAATAGAAATCTGTAAAAATTGCTCATAGGTGGAATATCCCCCTAACCCCCTTGCGCTCAAAATTTAGAAACTTCCTTTGCGAATTTTTTAAATTTTTACGCTTGAAAAATCCTCCTACCAAACATGATATATTTAACAAAATCAGACCATTTTTAATAAAAGAATCTTCTCAAACAATGGAGAAAAGAGAACACAAAAACCACTTCGCACTATGCCTAAGTAATGATGAATTTCACATACTAAAGGAAAATTTCATAGACTCCAATATGAAAGACGAATCCGCTTTCCTACGCATCTGATTATATACGTTTTTGTCTATGAGATTAGCTATCAGAATTTTTGAAATATTATGCTATGACTGACAAAATCAGTAACTATTTAAATCGGTTTGTATGGCGTATAAATGCCACAGACAATATATACCAACCGATATAAAAGAAGTAAATAATCGGAGGCAAAAAAATATGATATACAAAAAAATCCATGCTATTATGACAACTGTTAGTAACGCATGAAATCATTTATCAAAATGGGTATGAAAATACTTACTTTTACAATAAATGGATTTCTTTTTTAATATCAAAAAAGAAATCCATTTATTGTATATATGTATCTGATTTTGTGTACAATTACGAAATTCAACTATACAGTCAGAAAAACTTCTTACTTAATATCAATTTTCTAACAGCAACAACTTACATAATTATTTTCTTGCGTTTTACCATATTACTTAATTACTAATAAGCTCACTTTTTTAACCTCGTAATTTAGGAAAAATCAACATTATAAAAATTATTTGCAACAACAAGTTCTTTTTCATCAATAAATGAGCAAATTTAAAATCTTGCACAAAATTACTCAATGTATAAAGACCAATTTGAGATTTTTCTGTCCGCAAGCAAAAAACAAAGTACAGAAATTTTTGTATATTTTTCTGATTGGCTAAATTATAGTTTTCATATAAAAATCCCAAAGTTTCAATTCTGAAAAATTATACTCCTTAACTCATAAATTACATATCAATTAAGATAACAGATTTGCAATCCCACCAGTCTTTTAATCAATCAATGGTGCAATTTCCGGCATTAGAACTTCCCTAAACTCATCAATCATTAACTTTCTGAATTTGAACTTAGGTAACGCATCCGGCATTGATTCCTTATAAGCTGCATAATCCGCACTATCCTTTAGTTTATTCTCATTGGAAAGTTCTCCATCTCTGTAATTATATGCTTCATATTTGACATCATCTACATTAAGATACCACTTCCTAGCAAACTTTTGTATTTCTTTGTCAATAGCCGCATAACGCATCTGATTTATAATTACCGATATATCCTGCCCGACATATTTTTCCCTGTCCGCTTCTATTTCATCAACAACCTTCGTCAGCAACGTACTAAGTTTTGGATTATCACCCGAAAACTCAACGATAATCTCCCGAAGTGTTCTTATCTTTACTTCAAAAGATGCCTCATCATAGTCCTCCGAAAACTGGTCTAAGGACTCAACAAATCCCTGTAGTAACTCTACAATATATTCAAAATCAATGCGTAATTTACTGTATGCTACAAGTTCATAGTCATCACGAACAGGCTCGTCCACAGAATCTGTGTCATCACCCGGCTTTTTTAATTCTTCCATAACATTTTTATACATTGCAGCGAAATCTTCATATTCTGACTCGCTAAATGCCCACTCATCAAGCACACTATCATTATATATGGAAAATGACTTTAGATGTGCAAAATCATGATCTAACGCTCGAAAAAGTTGTATAAACGCTTTTTTCTGTTTGCGGGAGAGTCCTGCGATTTCCTCTGGAGTCCGCGCCAAATTCCGTATCGCCTTGAGTGAAATTGCAAACGACTTTTTCACATCATCCCAATCCTCTGCAATCGGATTCCCGTCGCCCCCACGAGAGTACAGCATAAGGGCATCATTAATAGCATTTTTGAACTTATCGTGCGCTTGGAATGTCACAATCTGTCCATACTGTTTCCCCTCATCAAACAGCCTGTTCGTGCGTGAAAATGCTTGAATAATATTCTGCGGAGTCATTGGCTGCCTATCAATAAAAAGGATTGAAAGGCAAGGGGCATCAAATCCCGTAAGAAGTCTGTCCACCACAATAACAATATCAAGCTGCTGTTCTCGGTTCAGATATTTTTTGTCTTTACGTGCAAGGCGATCATTCAGGTTACTGTTATACGCATTGATTTCTTCTATGCCAAAATGGGTTCCAAACATCTGGTTATAGTGGTATAATGATTCTTTCATCTTTTCCTGATTAACCTGAGAAGCCTCCTCATTCTCGGAAACAGAATAGGTTATGGCAAATTTCGGGAAATCGGGGAGCGCCTTGTGCATATTCTCACTAATTTTTAACTCGTCCTCACCGTTTGCTATTTTTTTGAGAAGGTCATAGTATTTCTGTGCAATGGCGATGGACTTGACTGTCAATAGTGCCTCATAAGTCCTTCCACGTCCATTCTGCATTCCAAACTTGGCATAAGATTGATTCAGAATAACATTTAGAACGCTGCGCATATGTGTTTCTGTATCATACAGCTGCGCCTCTTCCTCTGAAGATATCCCTTTCGGTCCAAGATTCTCAACCATAAAACCAAGTACAGCCTCGTCATGAATCGCCTCTTTAATGGTATAGCTGTGTAAAGGCTTGCCATTATTCCCATACAATTGATCGGTAGTTTGGGGCAGATCACCTTTCTGCTCATATTTATTTTCTTCAAAAATGGGTGTTCCAGTAAAGCCATACCATAACGAATTAGAAAAGAAACGTTCTAAATCACGCTTTGTCTGCGGAGTGACTGCCCTATGACACTCGTCTACCACAAAAGCGATTTTCAATCCTTTTATTTTTTCGTACTGTCTGCTTCCCTTTTTTAACCGCTTACTGACCATAATCTGCATTTTCTGTCTTGTCGTAACAATCATCTGACGGCTGTCATCGGTCATCCGCTTGATTAAGGTATCTACATAATCCGTATCGTCTACATCAATCGTATCATTTTCTGCATAGGACTGAAAAGCCAGTTTTGTCTGTGTATCCAAGTCCTTTCGGTCAATCAGGAACACCGTCTTATCAATTGACGGAATATCCATAAGCAGATTACGAGTTGCTTTGTATGATGTCATCGTCTTGCCGGAACCCGTTGTATGCCAAATAAAACCTGATTTCCCTTTCTTAGAAGCCTCACGCATTGCTTCAATCGCATGAATCTGATATGGGCGCAGAATAAGAAGCTTTTTCTTATCATTATCTAACACAGTATATTTCGCCACCATCTCATGTGCCTCTGAAATTTTGAGTACAGCTTTTGCAAAATCAATATAATCACAAACAGGCAGGTTTTCTTTGTCAAGCCAACCCGATATGAATTTTTTATTCAGCTCTGTATCCCTTGCGGCGGCAAAATATTTTGTATCTACAGCATTACTTACCACAAACATCTGCACATTTGAAAATATACCATGAAATTTCCCCTCAGCAATATACTTCTTTATCTGTCGGAAACCATCCATATAGGAATGTTCTTTATTTTTCAACTCTATATGTATCAATGGTATGCCATTAATGAGCAACGAAACGTCAAAACGCCTATCTCTGCTCCCTTCGTCTTCCTTGGAGTGAAATGCCTGATATTGGTTTATTACTTCGTATACGCTCGTTCCTCCGGCAATATGCTCGTTATTCATCACAACAAGATGGAGTGTTTCATTTCCTCTCTGCACATGAACATACACCTTGCCATTTTCGCCAATTAGCCATTTGCCAGCATCATAAAAGGAAGCATGGCACAAATCATTCTTAATCTTTGCAAATTCTGACTCGCTTAATGGAGTATCATTGAGTTTTGCCTTATTATTCTGTTCCAAAATATATTTGAAATTATCCCATAGCTGTTCTTCTGTTCTAATGTCTGGTCGGTATGTCCATTGCGACTCATCACAACAGAGCTGGTCGATTAGCCTTTTTTCGATTACAGATTCTAATTCTGCCATAGTTATTATCCTTTCTGTGGAAACATATTTTGTAGCATAAAACGCTTTACTTCTTTTAGCTGGTCACATTTATGCTGGTGGAGGGTGATAAGTCGGTCGAAGATACAGAAATATTCTCCTATTTCACGTTGTTCGTCTATATCTTGTGGCAGGCAAAGCGATGTTATCTTCAAAATTTCAGTATTTATGGAGGGCATCGTTTGTCCAACCGCACGAGAAATAATGTCATTTCGTACACTGTCGGTTTCCAATAATGTATGTAAAAACATACTATCAATTTCTGCATATGGGCGCACTCGAAGCACCCGACCAGAAAAAAGCCATTTATCTTGAAATGGCGTGACCAAAGCATTTATATCAACTGAACCAACTCGCGAAAATACAATATCATTAGTATTTAATATATAACTGCTCAATCTACAATAATCATTATCTGATACCTGTGGTATACCATCTTTCACAGTCGGAAGCTGCCCACTTTTGAAATGCTCAGTAGTTATAATTGGCATACCATCATTGATATAATCATTAGCATGTAGTGTACTTCCAAATGGACCTGTTTTAATATCGGAAAATTCCCCCAGCTTATGCTGTTCCCAGTCATCAGTAAATCCTACAAAACGAATCTCTGGAATTAGCTTGCCATTCTTTGGAAACATTTTTTTGAGCATATATTTTTTTAGTTGTTTCACTTCATCACACTTACATTGGTGAAGGGTGATGAGATGGTCGAGAACGTCAAAATACTCGCCTATTTTTCTTTGCTCGTCTTTATCCGGAAGCGGTATTGGCATTTCCATGAATTGTGTTGATGAAATTGTAAACCTGTCAAATCTCGCTCCTGAATCTCCATTAAGTTTCATGAACCTATGCCAGCTTGTTGTCTTAAAATAAAATTCCAAATACAGATTATCTATTCTGTGTGTTCTGAAAACTGTATAAAGCGGCGACATTACGCCATTTCTGCCAAGTCGGTTCCTATTAATCGGACCTACAGGAGCTGTAACAGAAATTCTCGGATTATAAACAAAGTCATCATTTTTGACTATGTAATATCCATCCAAATTCTCCTGATTCACAACTTCTCGATCAAAATAATCCCTTTGACTGATGATTCCAAGTTCTGCGGAATTTGTAAATGGTTCGGAAAATTCGTTATTTCTATTTTTTTCAGTCACTTTATCAGCTATCTCGGATAGCTTACGCTGTTCCCAATCGTCAGCAAATCCCTTAAATCTTATATTAGGTGTATTCCCCATTGTCACACCTCCCGAAGAACGCTAATGAGTTCCTCCACAGTATCTTTTGTTTCCGACTTTGAAAAGGTCAAATCTCCCAACATTTCAAGCAAAGCGGCATTACTCTCTTTGATTGCCTTATTTGTCATTTTTATGCTTTCTGATAGCTGGTGAAGATCTATTTCCTGTTCTTCCTCGCTTGTGTCAATATATCTTGGAATATTCAAATTATAATCATTGGCTTTGATATCTTCAAAAGATGCCAGATAAGCCTCTTTATCAACCGGCTCCCTGTTGCAATACAGTTCAAGCACATGGTCAATATGCTTTTCCTGCATTACATTCTGTTTTTTCTCTTTTTCATACAGCTTAGAAGCATCAATGAACAGGACATCCCGCCCTTCCCTGTGTTTTTTCAGAACGATAATGCACGTAGGAATAGACGTATTGTAAAACATATTTGCAGGAAGCCCGATGACTGCATAAATCGATCCATTTTCAAGCAGAATCTGCCGTATTGTCCCTTCCGCAGCACCCCGAAACAAAACGCCATGTGGCAGAACAATCGCCATTGTTCCTGTCTGTTTCAAATGATAGAAACCATGAAGCAGAAAAGCATAGTCAGCCTTAGACTTTGGAGCAAGCTTTCCTCCATAATCCATAAATCTCTCATCCTGTTTAAAGCCCTCTGCCGCAGACCAATTTGCCGAATATGGCGGATTCATTGTTACCGCATCAAACTCTGTTTCTTCATCTGTCGGCCAGTCGGCATCAAGGGTATCCCCGTTGCGCAAGTGTTGATTTTCTGGAAGAACACCATGCAGAAACATATTCATACGCGCTAAGTTATATGTTGATGGCATAAGTTCCTGCCCGTAGTATTTTATAAAATCAGGCTCCTTTGAGTAGTTCCGGCAGCTTAACATCAAAGATGCTGAACCCATACAGGGATCGTATACCTGCAATCCCTTTTTCTGTTCCTGACCGACCATTACAATCCTGCATAAAATCTGTGCAGGACCATGCGGCGTATAAAATTCTCCAGCTTTCTTCCCTGTTTCAGATGCAAACTGACCAATCATATATTCGTATGCATTTCCAAGAACATCCCCCTCTGTGTGGATAAGATCAGCACCATCCAAGACTTTAATGACTTCAGCGATAGTAGCGCTCTGCTTTTGGTCACCTGTCCCAAGCCTGTTTGAATATAAATCCACATCCGCAAATAATCCATTAAAAAGTTCATCAGACTCTTCAATTCGAT
>Ga0224740_10519_pt1 | contig 10760 bp, 8 predicted proteins | sample LIM_E_Water_Bulk_FD_161634 | JGI IMG/M metagenome (GOLD analysis project Ga0224740, IMG submission 161634) | Enriched cells from gastrointestinal tract of the lab mouse from Pacific Northwest National Laboratory (PNNL), Richland, Washington... | ecosystem: Host-associated > Mammals > Digestive...
TGCTGGAGATAAAGGTGATGGGCGTGGAGATGATTTCGTCACCGTCCTGCCAGCCATACCGGCGCTTTAGCAGGCGCACCGCCAAATGAAGACCGGCGGTGTTGGAGTTCAGGTAGCAGGCGTGGGAGTGGCCGGTGTAGGTCTTCCACTGCTCCTCCAGCTCCACGGTTTTAAAACCAGCGCCCGTCCAGCCTCTCTCCAGGCACTCCCGCACCTGGGCCAGACATTCTTCTATGTGAAATTTCGGTTTCAGAACCTGAATCGCTGTTTGCTGACTCATGTCGTTTCCTCCCTGCTGAAATACACCCCGCTCTGTTCCAAAAGGGGCAAGGCCCGGTCCTTATCCGAGAGAATGGGGCCCGCGACGCCGCCCCAGTCCACGGCGATTTCCGGGTCGTTCCACGCAATACCTCCGTCACACTCCGGGGCGTAGAATTCGTCGGTTTTGTATTGGACTTCGCAATGGTCTTCCAGGGTCAGGAAGCCGTGGCCAAAGCCCTGGGGAATCCACAGCTGCCGGTGATTCTCCGCCGACAATTCCTCGGATACCCACTGCTTGTAAGTTGGCGAGTCCTGCCGCAGGTCCACCGCCACATCCAGAATCCGGCCCCGGACACAGCGCACAAGCTTCCCCTGGGCCTTTGGATTCCGCTGGAAGTGGATGCCCCGGATGGTGCCCTTGTGAAGGGTCAGGCTGTGGTTGTCCTGGACGAACTCCGCTGTGATGCCCTGGGCCGCCAGGGTCCGTTTGGAGTAGGTCTCGGCGAACCAGCCCCGGCTGTCAGTGAAGTACGCGGGAACCAGAAGCTTTACGTCCGGGATGCGAAGAGATGTGATCTCCATTTCAGACACCTCCCTTCCGGCTCTCTCCCAGGCGTTCGGGGAAAAGCTGGGTGTCTGTTCCATAAAGGATCTTTGCCTGATAGAGGTCCGCCAGACAGGTCCGGGCCACCGTCGGTCGGCTCCGGGTGGTGACGTAATAATCCGCGCACTGGAAGAGCAGGCGTTCGTCCAGGGTGGCGCCTGTTTGGAGGGTGACATAGCTGTCCCGGTCCTCGTACTGGCTCAGGGCCTCTTCCAGGGGCTGGAGATACTCCGGCTTCGAGAGATCCTCCGGCAGGTACAGCAGCAGTTCCGCGTGAGGGCGGTCCTTCGTGAAATACTCCGCCAGCACGCTGGGATACAGGGGCCACTTGCTCTCCACGTCCGGCACAAAGAGGACGATTTCCCGCCCTGCCTCCCGGGCCTCCGGGAGAATGTCCGCGGGGGGGGGGGGGCGGTTTGTCCGCCAGGGGGGGATATTTTGCAAAAAACGCCGCCGGGGGGCCGGAAGAAATCCATCTTCCGCTCCCGCAGGGCCTCGTCCGGCCAATCCCACCAGGCAATCCGCTGGAGGGCGTCAATGATTTCCGGGTCGAAGCGATATTTTAAGACGCGGGCTGGATTGCCGCCCACCACTGCGTATGGGGGAACGTCTTTGGTTACTACGGAATCCGCTGCCACCACACAGCCGTTGTGAAGGGTGACGCCGTTCATGATGGTAGCCCCGTGGCCCACCCAGACGTCGTTTTGGATGATGATGGTGCCTTTGCGCCGGGCACGGCGGGGCAGGTCCACCATAGTATAAGACTCAACCAGACATTGGGGGTCATTCTGTGCCACCGAGGCATAATCGTGGTCCAGATCAATCATGAATGTAATTTTATCCGCCGTGGCACAGACCTTTCCCATGGCTATGCAATGGCGTCCGGGAAGGGGATCGAAGTTCAGCTTCGTCTGAATTTCCGCCCCCACCAGATAGCTGTCCACATCCACTGTCATTAGCGGGAAGCCCTTCATGAACTCCGGGCCGCTGAGGGTAATCTCCGTGTATTGGTGAATCTGCGGATTCTTGGGGTCCCGGGGTGCATTAAAGGAAACAGGAACAATCATAGGTGGCTCCTTTCCGCTGTTCAGCTCACTATTTTATGCGCTCTCAATCAAATGTGCAACCTTCTGATAGGCGGGACTTGCCTTCAACACCGCCACCGCCGGGTCCGCCGGGTCATACTGGGCCAGCAGAGCCCGCACCTTCTCCGCCAGCTCCAGCAGCTCCGGCGCGGGGGATTCCGGCGGGGCCTGGAGCTCCGGCGTGTTCTCCAGCAGGAAGTCCACCATGTGCTTCATGGCGGGACAGGCACGAAGGCCCTCTCGCAGCAGCCGGACATATTCCACCGCCCTGCCGGCCTTCCGGGCTGCGAAGGCCTGGATGCAGTACCATCCAAAGCGGTTCACCGGAGGCAGGATGGCCAGATGGTCCTCCCGCAGGGCCTCCGGCGCGTAGCAGCTGGTCTGGAAGGCCTTCTCCGCCCGCAGATAGGCCTGGACCAGGGTCCAGCCCTCTTCCGCCCGGTCCCACCGGCAGTTCTGGACAGCAGCCTGGACCAGGGCCCATTCCCAGGCCATGCGCTGCCAATCTCCCTGAGTATCCCTGGCAGCCTTCACCAGCTGGAACAGCGCCCCCCAGTCTCCCGCCAGACGCCGGGCCAGACTGTCCATCTCTTCCAGGTGCAGGGGCCGGTCCGGCAGGGGGAAGGACACCCCTTTGGCTATGGCGTGAGACAGCGCCGGGAAGGGCAGCTCGTTCCACTTCTCCACGCTCCGCAGAAGCTCCGTCATCTCCCCCGGGTCCTCGGACTCCAGGATGGCCGCGGCGGTCCCCAGGCCGCACTGCCCCGCCAGGGGGGTAAAGAGGGTGTAAGCATGGCGCTGGCCCTTGGCCTCCTCCTCCCGGCAGTATCCGGGGGTGAAGGCGGTGGAACCCACCAGCAGGAAGATCCGCCGCCGCTCCTCCGCCCTCTTCTCGCTGGGAACCGGCGAAGTGACGCCCTTCCAGATGGCCCGCGTCAGGGCGTCCGTATCCAAAAGGCTTTCGTTTCGAAGAGAGCAGAGAAGCTTCGTGAGGTTGTTGGACAGAGCGCCATCCAGTTGGGTGACCTCCAGCTTTTCCAGCTCCTCCATGCAGCGCTCCATCCGCTTGTCCTTCTGGTACGACACCGCCAGCATCAGCCGGAAAATGTTTTCATGCTGTGGCGAGGAGCAGTGCAGGGTGCTGTAGACCTGACAATCCATATCCCCCCGGCCCGCCCGGTAATCGGCATAAGCCTCCATCAACTCCTCGCCCTGGAGAATGGCGGCGGTATAGTCCCCGCTGTCGTAGGAGGCAGACATGCACTGAGCGTTTACGTCCAGACGGGTAAAATAGGACTCCGGGAACCAGTTCCGGGCCTGGGCAGCCCACTTGTCAAATTCCGGCAGCTTCCGGTCTCGGGCGACTAGCACGGCATAGCGCAGAATCGGCGGACCAAAGACGTTCCATCCCGCCGGCTTCCGCCGCACCAGGGCCACGGCCTTCCGGATCTGCTCCAGATAGTCCTCTTCCCGGATGCCGCTCTCAATGATCTGGAGGCGGATCAGCAGATTCTGGGGTTCCTTTTTCAGCTTCTGCCGCAGAAGGGTCATGTTCCGCTTGAGCTTCTCCGCGTTGTTGGCCATGTTGACATAGCCGTCGTGATGGAAAATTGTATTCGCCAGCTTGATGACGTGGCCCAGCCGGTCAATTCCCGTCCAGGACTCGTGGATGGCCCCCCGGTAGCGAACGCCGGTGGAAAGGCGCACCAGCCGCAGGGTATAGAAATCGGCGTAAGCCCCGTCCATTTCATAGGATTTATAGTTGCGGATGTTCACCCGGCAGAGGTTTGCGCCGCCGCCGGAGGTCCGCAGGAAGGTCAACAGCTCCGTAATGTCCGCGTCCAGATATTCATCCGTGTCCACAGCCAGGAACCATTCGCCGGTACAGCGTTCCAGAACGGCGTTGCGGGCGGCGGCGAAGTCGTTGATCCAGGGGAAGTCAAACAGGATGTCAGCGTATTTCTCCACCACAGCCCGGCTGCCGTCCTTTGACCCGGTGTCGGCCATGACCAGCTCGCAGGCAATGGCGTCCCGCAAGGGCTGGAGCGCCTTGAGACAGCGTTCAATACAGCGGATGTCATCCCGGAAAATAATGCCGATGGAAAGTACAGGGTTTGCCATAATCGTCCTCCTTTGTTCCTGTTCTTTGGAGGGTCCCCGGAGTGGAACCGGAAAGCTTCCAAAAAACAGGGAACGGGACGGGCCGAAGCCCGCCCCGTAAATGCTGGGTTTTTGATATTCCAAGAACGGTCAGCCCGGGGATTAGCCCAGCAGCTGGAGCACGCCCTGGGGAACGGCGTTGGCCTGAGCCAGCATGGCCTGGGCGGACTGAACCAGGATGTTGTTCTTGGTGTAAGCCATCATCTCTTCGGCGACGTCGGTGTCGCGGATGGTGGACTCGGCGTCCTGGATGTTCTCCGCCATGACGCTCAGGTTGTTGGCGGTGTGCTCCAGGCGGTTCTGGACAGCGCCCAGGTCGCCGCGGATGCCGGAGACGTAGTTGATGGCGTTCTTGATGACGTCAATGGCCTCGTGAGCGCCGTCAATGTTGCTGATGTCGATATCGGCAATGGACTTGCCCGCCAAAGGCGTGGCCTGGCCGCCCTCTACTTTCTCTTCCATGGTGCCCATGGACTTGGTGTGCATATCGCCGATCTTGACCGACAGTTGGTTGAAGCTGTCGGAGGTGTCGCCGATCTGGAGGTTCAGACCGCCCTTGCCCACATTGTCCGCGCTGATCTTGGAGAGAGACACCTTTCCGGCCTTGGCCTGGATGGCGTTGGTGATCTCAGTCAGCTTGGCAGCATCATCCGAGTTGCGGCCGGCAGTAGCCTCGATCTTGACGTTGCCGCCCGCCACGGTGACGGTGTACTGACCGGCGTAAGAGGTTCCGGCCAGGACTTCCTCAGCGGCCTTCTTCAGGTTCTCGGTAGCCGCGTCGGCCACCAGAGCGTTGAAGCTGGCGGCAGAGATATAGTCCTCGGCGTTCTTCGCACCCTCGGGAGCAGCGCCAATGGTATAAGTCTTGCCGTTGAGGCTCACCATGTCGCCGTCCTTCACGTCGGCGGCAGCGGCGGCGCCGGAAAGCTCAATGGTAGCGGGCGTCTCGGCAGTCGTCTTGTGGCTGAGGCCGAAGAGACCCTTCAGCATGTCGGCATCGTAATTCACGTCGGTGCCAGTAGTCGCTTTCTGCTGGTCAATGTGGATGGTGGCACCATCAACCGCAGAAACCTTAAACGTGGTATTGTTATTGTTCGCGTCTGTAATCGTGATGCTGCTCTTGGCAATCTCATCGGCGGCTGCCTTATAGATATCGCCAGTAACATTGCTGAGGTCGATCAGGTGAGCGGCACCTCCTCCCTGCGTTGTGGCAGAATTCGCGCCCACCTTGAAGATAAAGGTCTGGTCACCAATGGTTAGCGTACTGCCGTCCCGAACAATATCCTGGTCCAGCTTGAGGCTGATGCCGCCCAAGTGGCCGTCCACGTAGTCCGCACCCTTTGTAACGTCCTGAACGCCGTGGATCCAGTCGCCCTTCGTTCCCACAGTGTTTACGCTGCTGCCGACCTCGACCTTTGCGCCTTCAATCTCTGCGTTGATGGTGGTTGCCATGCCGTCTGTAAGGCTTGGGTTCGTGGCCTGGAAGCCGAGTTTGCCGTTGCCCAAATCAGACACAGTAAATTCGATACTGCCAATGTTGACCGTAACGTTATTGAAGGCGGTCGCGAGAGCCGTGCCGCTCAGCTCGTCACCCGTGTTCGCCACGCTCACAGCAGCCGTAATCGTCGCGTTGCCAATCGTGATGGTAATCTCGTCGCCGCCAGCGTCGGTCGTAACACCGGTCAGGCTGACGCCGGAAATATCAATGCTGAAGCTGGGGGCCACATGATTGACAACCGGCGTTCCGGGGTGCAGGCCGTCAATGGCAGTGGTGGCCGGGGTGAACTTCGAGTCTTCAATGGTAGCCGTGCCGCCTGCGGCAGCAGCACCAACATTGCTGGTCACCGTGTTAACGCTCATCGTAACACTGGCGTCCTCGGCAGCGGTCACGCTCTGCTTGCCGCTCAGCAGGGGGATGCCGTTGAAGTTGGCGCTCTCCGCGATACGGTCGATTTCGGAACGCAGGGCGTTGACTTCCTTCTGGAGGTTCAGACGGTCCACGGGATCGTCATAAGTGCCGTTGGCGGACTGGGTGGCCAGGTAGTCCATGCGGTTGAGCATGTCCTGGATCTCCTGCATGGCGCCCTCAGCGGTCTTCACCAGGGAGATGCCGTCCTTGACGTTCTTCTGGGCGGCGTTCAGGCCGGTGATCTGGGCGCGCATCTTCTCGGAAATGGCCAGACCGGCGGCGTCGTCACCGGCGCGGTTGATCTTGTAACCGGAAGAGAGCTTCTCCAGGTTCTTGCTCAGAGCGCTGGTGTTGGTGTTGTAGTTGCGGTAGGCGTTCATCGCCATGATGTTGTGTTGGATACGCATAATTGAACTCCTTTCAGTCTATTAATGTGCCCCGGAGCATCCTTTTACCGAAGCACAGGTCATGGAGCGCCGAGGAGCCGGGCCGCCGTGGCCACGGTGGTTCCGTCCTCCGGCGCGGGACAATATTTCAACCGGCCTAGGACCGGGTGAAATCAAAGGGAAGCCGCCTCTCCGTCTCCGGAGGGCCTGGGGAAAATCACGTCCAGCTTTTCCCGGAGCAGCTGGGCCTCGGGGCCGCCATCCATGCGCTCCAGAGCCTCCCGGAGCTCTTGCAGGGCCAGCTTCTTCTCCCGGTTCCAGGGGAGCTGGCGCACATACCGGGCGGGTTTTTCCTGGACGCAGGAGGGCTTTTGCCCCCCGTGGCGCTCCAGGACCTCTCCCCGGAGGATGGGCACCTCCCGGGGGGCCTGGATCATCAGGCAGACCCGCTCGCCGTGGAGGCGGTCGAACTGGACAACGGTGCTGTCCCCGACGGTGAAATAGTCGCCGGGTTTCATGGAAATACAAAGCATGGCAGTCTCCTTGCAAACGCGCGGAACGAATCCTTCCGTTCCCTGGGGAAGCAAAATATTATGTTGAGTGGACGGCCCGGAAAGCCGGGCTTCGGGCGCCGTCCCCAAGGGGAGTTGCCCTCTCTTCTTCCCACCGGGCGGCCTTGGGGGAACGCTGATTTCATTGGCAGAGGACTTGATCTGCCAATCAAATCAGCGCTTCCCGCCGCGCCTATGGGCATTCGCCGCCGTCCCGAGCGGCAAGGGGGACCGCGTCAGGCGGCCTCCGTTTTCTGTTTCAGGAATTCCGCCAGGCCCATGTCCCGGATGTTTTGCGCGCCGTTGACCTCCCGGGAGAGGTCCGCGCCGCAATGGGGGCAGGTCCAGCGCCGGGCCCGGGGAGGCAGGGCCTCATGGACCCCGCCGCAGGCGTGACAGGTTTTGGCGGTGGGGGTGTAGGGGGCCAGGACAATGTAGGCCTTGCCCTGGCGCTCCAGCTTGTAGCGGAGGCAGTCCCGGAAGAGGCCGAAGCCGGCGTCCAGAACGTTTCCGCCCCGCAGATTCCGGGCTCGCTCCGTCAGGTCGGTGTCTCGCAGGCACACGGCGTCCCAGGCGTTGGCTATCCGCCGGGATTCCTTGTGGATGAAGTCCCGCCGCTGATTGGCGATGTGCTCGTGAAGAAGCCGGAGCTTTTGAAGCTGTTCCTCGTAATTTTTAGACCCGCGTTCCATCCTCGAGAGCCGCCGCTGCATCCGGGCCAGCTTCTCTCCGGACCGCTCCAGCCAGCGGGGCGGGTCCGGGCGATGGCCGTTGCTGTCCACGTAGAAGTGGGAGAGGGAGTCGTTGAGACCCAGGGTGGTTTCCGGCGTGGGAAGGGGTGCGGGGGGTTCCTGGACGGCATAGCCGAAGGTGACGGAGCAGAAATACTTGCCGCTTCTCGTCTTCGTGACGGTGGCGGACCGGGGGGACCACCAGTGGAGGGGGCTGCGATGGACCTTGGCCCGGATGAGCCCCAGCTTGGGCAGCCGGACGCCCTCTTTGGTCATGAGGACCGTGGGGCCGCTGCGGTACTGGCGGCAGTAGGTGGTGAAGGAATCCCGCCGGGCCTTTTTCGTTTTAAACTGGGGGTAGCGGAAGGCCGCCGGGTTCCGGAAGAAGTCCAGAAACGCCCGCCGGAGGTTCTGATGAACCGTGCACAGAGGCTGGCTGTCTACTTCTTTTAAGAAGGGGGCTTCCTTTTTATAATGAGCGGGAGTGGGGATATACTGGAGGTCCGTGGCGGCGTAAAATTCCTGCACGTCCGCCAGCATCTGGTTCCAGAGATACCGGCAGCAGCCAAAGGTTTTTTCCAGAAGCTCCGCCTGCTCCGGCGTGGGATAGAGACGGACTTTGAGGGTGGTAAACTGCTTCATGTCCGCCATATCCGTCCCTCCTCCGTGCCCGAATTTCCGGTTGAGAGAAAAAGATTGTCCGGAGTTGCGTACAACTCCGGACGAAAAATTATTTTTATTCAGACTATTATTTTTGATAAAATGGCGCCGATATGTAGTAATGAAAGCGGTTGAGCAAATCAAAAAAGGCTGGACGGAGTTGTACACTTTTCCGTCCAGCCTTTTTATGTGCGCTCAGCTTCTGTTTCCGCCCGCAGGGCAGCGTCATAAAAGGTGGATTTCGGCATCCCACAGGCATTTGCAGCGTCCCGCAGCGTCATTTGCTTTCTTCGCCACGCCTGATGAAACGCCTCGAAATTCTTCGGCAGGGCCTGGGCCTTCGGCCCAAAATGCACGCCCCTGGCCTTTGCCGCGGCAATGCCCTCCATCTGCCGCTGACGGATATTCTCCCGCTCTGTCTGCGCGACGTAGCTGAGAAGCTGGAGAACGATGTCGGAAATGAGCCTCCCGGTCAAGTCCCGACTCTGCCGGGTGTCCAACAGGGGCATGTCCAGCACCACAATGGCAGCTTCGTGTTTTTTCGTAATCAGGGACCACTGCTCCAGAATTTCTGTGTAGCTTCGCCCAAGGCGGTCAATGCTTTTCACCACCAGCACGTCCTCCGGACGCAATCCCTGCACCAGCTGCCGGTAACGGGGCCTGTTGAAGTCCTTCCCGGACACCTTCTCCACGACGATGTTTTCCTCGTGAACGCCAAAGTCCCGCATGGCGGACAGCTGACGCGCCTCATTCTGCTCTTGGGTGGAAACCCGGACATATCCATAAATCGTTTCTGCCATACTCATCCCTCCTCGTACAAGATCATGACCACATTTTAACAAAAAAGGGCAAGTTTGGCATATGGATATTCCGCCCCGGCTTCCCCGGAGACTCGGGCAAGGAGAAAAACATATTCCGGAAAGCGGATGGAGAAGGACTGGACGCCGGGATGAGCTCATGTAAAATCGAAAGCTCTTCCGAGACGTGAGAGCCTTGGTTCGGTTGGGCGGATGAAATTGTGGTGCATGAGAAGTCCTCATATGAATCCGGCGGCCGGCTTGTGCTTACAGGTTCCAGGCCGGAGCAACAAAAAAAACCAGCAGATGGGACAGCTGTATCCGTAGCTGCCCCCTTCTGCTGGCTGTCTCGGTTATACAGGTTTACGAAGTCTTCTATGGTTTGGCAAAAATATGGGTGTCGAAGGACTTTCACCAATCCCAGCTTGTGTTTTGCTGATGGACAAATTTACCCAGCCGAGTGACCTCGTTCTGGAAGTTCTCACAAATGAGAAAATCCCGTATCCCCTTTATGGTCTCACCGTTGTCATAGCGTGTGAAAATTTTCAGCACGACAGGATCGGTGCGCAGGTCGATTTGGTAGTGGCGTTTGCTATCGATGGGGTAGCCGAATGTCGGTGTGCCGCCGTTGTATTTACATTTCAAAGCGTTCTCTGTGTGGCCTCGAATTGCCTTCTCTGGCAGCTCGGCAGAGTAGTATTCCGCCATACCTTCCAGCAGTGATTCCAGGATGATGCCCTCCGGTCCTTCCGAAATGTTCTCCGTGGCGGATAGAACCCTGACGCCATATTTTTTGAGCTGTGCCTTGTAGTTCGCACTGTCATATAGGTTGCGGGCAAATCGGTCCAGTTTCCAGACCAGGACCACACGAAACAGGCCCTTGATGCTGTCCTTAATCATGTGCTGGAAATCTGGGCGGTTGTCCGTTTTAGCAGATAAGGCCCGGTCAATGTAACTGCGAATAATGGTGATGTCGTTCTTTGCTCTGAGGCGGGATCACATAGCTGGCTCTCTGTTCTGAGATATAATCTCGGATGGCTTTTGCCCCATAAGCACGGTCTGCCAATACATTGCTGCCGCTAATCTCTATCTTTTCCAACAATTCAACGGCATGGATTGCATCATGGTCATTCCCTGCGGACAGCATGAATTCAACCGGGTTCCCCAATCCATCCACAATTACGTGCAGCTTTGTATTCAGTCTGCCTCCAGTTCGTCCAACTGCCTTATCCGTCGCTCCCCCCTCCGTTGGCACGTTCGTGAACCATGATACAGGCAGAGTCCAGGCTCAGGTTTTCCATATCTGCATCTTCGGACAATGCGCGAAATATAGCTTCCAATGTACCGTCGCCCCGCCATTTGGCAAATCGGGCACACATAGACTGCCAGGGGCCATACGCCTCCGGCTATTTCCGCCACTGTGCTCCCTGCGGGCGATCCAGAGCATCCCATTGAGCATTTTCCGGTCATCTTTCCGGGGACGGCCCCCTGTTCTTTCCGGCGGCAGCTCTGCTTTTACGTGTTCCCATATCTGTTTTTCAAACAAGGCCTAATCAGTTAAAATTTTTTCTCAGCCCCCGGTAAACGGTCTTTCGAAAACCGAAAATGTTCTTCAC
>Ga0224740_10522_pt1 | contig 10692 bp, 11 predicted proteins | sample LIM_E_Water_Bulk_FD_161634 | JGI IMG/M metagenome (GOLD analysis project Ga0224740, IMG submission 161634) | Enriched cells from gastrointestinal tract of the lab mouse from Pacific Northwest National Laboratory (PNNL), Richland, Washington... | ecosystem: Host-associated > Mammals > Digestive...
AACAATCCCGTAGCAGACTGACAAGGCATCAAACCTGCCACGCGACTTTTCACCATCTGAATTATAACTGTAAAAAGGAGTTTAGTTATGGATTTAAAAGAATGCTTACAGCAGGCGATTAACGCCCATGCTTCGGACGTGTTTATTATTGCCGGTCTTCCGGTATCACTCCGCAAAAATAATATTATTTCGCAATTTACCGAGGAAAGGCTTCTGCCTGCGGATACCGAAAATATCCTCGCCGATATTTACCAGTATGCCGGCAACCGGGATATGAAGCGGCTCCATGAAACGGGCGACGACGACTTTTCCTTTGCCATCAAAGGTCTCTCCAGATTCCGCGTCAGTGCTTACAAGCAGCGTGGATCTCTGTCCGCGGTTATCCGTATTATCACCTTTGACCTGCCGGACCCTCACGCCCTCCATATTCCCGACTATGTTCTCCGTCTCGGGGAGGGTGGAAAAGGAATGGTTCTGGTTACCGGCCCTGCCGGAAGCGGCAAGTCTACCACCTTAGCCTGTATGATTGACCAGATTAACCAGAGTCAGCATAAGCATATCATCACCCTGGAGGACCCTCTGGAATATCTGCACAGACACATTCAAAGCGTGGTGAGCCAGCGGGAAATCAATGTGGATACCGAAAATTATGTAAGCGCCCTGCGGGCTGCCCTGCGTCAAAGCCCCGACGTTATTCTTCTTGGGGAAATGCGGGATTACGAGACAATTGAGGTTGCCATGACGGCCGCGGAGACAGGACATCTCCTTCTCTCCACCCTTCATACCATCGGCGCCGCCAACACCATTGACCGTATTATCGACGTTTTCCCGGCCAACCAGCAGAAGCAAATCGGCGTACAGCTCTCCACTGTGCTCAACGCGGTTGTTTCCCAGCAGCTGGTGCCCACCGTGGACGGCGGAATGGTTCCCGCTCTGGAAATCATGACGGTGACTCCCGCCATACGGAATATGATTCGTGAAAACAAGATTCCGCAGATTGACGGCATTATTTATTCCTCCATGAAGGAAGATATGATTTCCATGGACGGAAGCCTCTTAAATCTGTATAAGCAGGGAATTATTACAAGAGATACTGCTTTGAAATATTCCACGAATGCGGATATGCTTGCAAAGAAACTGTAGATTCTTTCAGATGAAGCTTTATGTATGTGAGGCGTTGGAAAAATGCCCGAAATGGGTTTCCAACGCCTCTAAATATTTGGAGTTGATTTCATTTTTCAGATAATTCTGTCAATATAACTCCTTAAATCTCCGCCGCATTGCAGAGCACAAATATCTTTCCCTCTTTATTAACCACTCTCAGGTTGCGCACATTGCTCTCCCAATCAGGAATCTCTATATTCAGCACATGATTTACAGTATCAATCTGATAAATAAGTCCATCAAACATTGTTGCGCTCAATATAAGGTTAAATGTAGCGTTTATCTCATTATTTGCAATTATATGCATATCAGGATATAAAATGCCTCCAATATTCAAATTCACCTTATACAAATTGCCACAAGTGGAACCGCCAAATCCAGACAATGGAACATCCTTTTTTACAAGAACTGCTCCCAGTTCGGATGTAAGTATATCTTCATCATCTGTCCAAACCGGAATATATGCTCCCGTATCAAGCAAAGCGGTCAGTCCATTATTTAAAATCACTACCGGCCTTTGCCTCGTATTATCTAATCTCAATGTATACTGTTTCATAATACACCCACCATGCCAAGCTGCAGATATCCTTCCGGATTTGTATGGCGGGCAATAATTTCTCCTTTTAATACCAATCTGGTTAATTCTGCTTTTGTTTTATCCGCATATCTGACAACAGCCGACTCTACAGATATTCCATCATTATTCTGATACTGAACTTCTACCAGTCCAACCCACTGATTTGGATATTTTTCCTGTATTTGTCCCCAAGTCATTCTTTCATTCACAACTCACACATCCTCTCTATAAATGCGGTTTTGATGGAATTTTACATTCCTCCTCAATACGCATTCATCTTCGCCAGCTTTGCTGCCTGGTCGGCTGCCAAGCACAAATACATCTTTATTATATGCTAAGCACATATACCTCTATATAAAGAATGCTCAGTACATATACATCAATACACCACACAAGCTACTGTCGCGGCACACGTGCCTCCTTACTTTCGTCAAACATAATTACTTTCACATATTCTTTACCGCTTCTTCAAACTCCTGCTCCGTCTCCACAAAATGATATGGCTCATACTCGCCGTACGCAGATGGGCGACTGATTGTCACAAGCTGTATCGTTTCATAGCCGACAGCCTCCATCAGCTTTTCTTTAAAATCTACCAAATGCTGACCATGCACTGTCTGTAAAGCAAGACATCCTGTATCATTAAATTTTTTCGCAATCAGATAGCACATTTTTCAACACCTCCCTAAATTCATCTTCATTTCTGATTCTGGCATCTTCATATGCCTGTCGTAACAAACTTCCTACATGGTTATCATATTTTCTCTTATATACATATTTATGAAGCCAGTTATTCAGTTGCCTATCGTAAAAAGTATTATACTGGATTTCAATCGGGTAGTGAAAACTACTCATTTGAAAATACACATGAACTCCCCGATAGCCGTCATCTTTTGCCTTACCACCAGTCATATCTGCCACTCGTATCCTGTCTAGCGCCGCTATGTCCATTACTTCCTGATAGCTGTCGCAAAGAGTCCGAAATCCCAACATATCATTGAATACCTTTGCTGCCTGATGGTCTGGATAGTATCTGTCATATTTCGTCATTGCCGACTGGATACTTTTTATACGGTAATCTATGATCACCCCACGAAGCAGCTCACAAGCATCATACCATTTATTTACTGACACCAATTCTTCAAACAATGCTTCCCTGTCAAAATAGTGAAGATTTTTCTTCAGCCTTATTCCCAGTCCTGATTGATAGGATAAGTCTCCCAATAATTCTAATGACAATCCATCTTTTTTCAAAATATCTTCCAAGCAATCACCTCAGCCATATGTTACCATACTGTATTAATATCAACATCCCCAAATTCATACAAAACAAATCGTTTTCCCATCAATCCGTCCTCCGCCAAACATTAAATATACTCTATATCCAAGATTGGTTTTCTAACACTACATCTATTCCACATTTCCAAATTCAACAAATACCATATATGGTTGTATAATGGAAATTTCATTCCAAAAGAATTATAAAAACTGCTACTACAAATACCTCTGGCATTATATTTCTCCAAACTACCACCGTTTCCAACACATTCCTTTAATTCTTCCACTGAATACTCATTAATTTCTATATCAAATTCAAATGCATCTCTGACTAATTTATAATAAGCAAATGAAGTATCCGATGGTTCATAACAAATGGAATATTTTATTCGAAGCATACGTTCGTTCGCCATTTCATGCCAGACCCTTTTGCTCGTATCCTTGTATGCCTTTGGAAGTTCTCTCAAAAGCTTATCAAAATTAAAATAAATATCTTTAATTAAATATCCAGTCTCAATTCTATCGAACCCCCTTAAGTTCAAATTATCATATTCTTCAAACATCTGTTTATACTTTTTAGGTTCCCATACTCTGCTTATTTCCTTGATTTTCCTTTTTTCTAATTCATGAAACACATCTTCATACAATTCATAAGCATGCTTTTCAGAATATGCCAGAGGGTATGGTAGTTCATAATTTTCTTTCCCTGTTTTATAAAGGCATTCTTCAAACTTTTGTACTGCAAGTTTCTTATTTGCCGCGTTACAAGTTAGTAGCATACCAAGCGGATTAATCCCTACTCTGATATTCTTATGCATTGCGTAATGATTTATCAAGTCTTCATTCTGAACTATAGCAAATAGCACAAGTGCGTTCCATAATCTTCGAACTTCTTGTACGCTTTCCTGCCTTTTATAATATGTCAAAACAAATTCTTTATCTTCAACTTCATCATAGGCTTCTGCTATTAAATCTAAAAACTGAAATGCAATCTCCTCCAGTACTATATCTGGCAAATATCTTGCCGGGATTCTTGCATGTTTAAAAAAATCTTTAATAAGCAAGCTTATCTGCTCATTTAATACCTCTCTAACACTAATTTTATCCTTTTTATAATGCGATACCGTAAAACATTTCTCTTTATTTGTACTAAACTCCTTGACAAAAGTATCATTGTTACCTTTTCTAATATGATATATTCCTATTGAAGAAAACTCTTCACCTTCTTGAAACGCTATACCAAATTTCCATGTATCAGGATACATATAATCTGTCACAATCTTTAAATCGCTTTTTAGCAAACGATCCAAATAACTCCACTCTTCCTGAAGCATTGCGTATATTTCTTTATTATCGGCTAAATTGGTAGTAATTATATTCTTATTAATATCTTTACTTATCCTTATTTTTTCTTCATGAATTTCTACAAGCTGCGAATGAAATTCTGTCAGATTACTTATTAAATCAGACTCATTAAAGTAAATAGTTTTATTTTCCTCATCATGCAAGTCCAGACTCATCACAAAATCAACCGACACATAGCGCCAAAACACTTTCTCCTTTTTTTCGTCAACCAAAAATAATAATACTGGATCAAATGTAATATTTTCTTTTACAACGTTAAATACTTTTGTATCCACAGAATACTTATACTGGCTTCTATGATGCTTTTTGTTTGTATTTTCATATCCATGATTCATTGTTTTGACTTGCACATGAAATATCTGTTTGGGAATCGCTCTCGTTTCAGAATTCCATTCCAGCAATTGAATGGTCCCATCTAAATTCGGAGTCTTATCATCACTTTGTATAATCCCCTTTATTCCATGCTCTTGCTGCAAAAATCTGGTTAAATATGCTACACCATTACTATCATAAAAGCTATTTTCATCATATCCACCTAAATTTTTCATTTTCCTCTCCATATTTAAATAAACTTTTAGGCTTCTAAATCTCTACAGAGCCTAAAAATCTTACCCTCTTCATTCATAATTCCTAAGTTTCATATATTACTTCCCTTTCAACCAACTTACATGAGTATTATAACATTTTGCCCAAAGCGCCACAACAACTAACTATTTTTCTGATAACTGTTTGCATCTGCACCATCATGACACTATACTCACATCAAAATGCAATCAACCCTGAATCAACATCTAAAGGGTCGCTGCGAAATAAGCTATAGGGGTAAATTGGTGCTGCGAAGTCAACTATAAACCTCGGAAAGAAAAAACCGACTCATTTTTACCCCTAATGAATCGGTTTTCGGTCAGAATTATATAGTTGTTAAAGCCCCATAAAACCACGAAGTCCGCATGAAATGGGGCTTTTACATCTCCTGATTTAAGATGCACAACTTCCGCGCCTGGTCCGCTGCAATACAGGCGTCTATAATCTCCTGAATATCCCCGTTCATCACCTTGTCAAGCTTATACAGGGTCAGTCCTATCCGATGGTCGGTCACCCGGCCCTGAGGGAAATTGTAGGTGCGGATTTTTTCGGAACGGTCGCCGGTTCCAATCTGGCTTCTGCGCAGTTCCGCCTCCGCATCGTGAGCTTTCTGCTGTTCAATATCGTAAAGCTTTGCGCGAAGCAGAGCAAACGCTTTCGCCTTATTCTGGAGCTGGGATTTTTCCGTCTGGCTGTATACCACGATTCCCGTGGGATAATGGGTAAGCCGAACTGCCGAGTCCGTGGTATTTACGCACTGGCCTCCGTTTCCTGACGCCCGCATCACATCTATTCGGATATCCTTTTCATCAATCACCACGTCCACTTCCTCCACTTCCGGCATCACGGCCACCGTGATAGTAGAAGTGTGAATCCGTCCGCCCGACTCGGTCTCCGGCACACGCTGTACCCGGTGCACGCCGCTTTCGTATTTTAATCTGGAGTAAGCTCCCTGTCCGCTAATCATAAAGTTTACTTCCTTCATGCCGCCGATTCCGATTTCGTCCACATTCATGGTCTCCACCTTCCAGCGCTGGCTCTCCGCATAGTGCACGTAAAGACGATATACTTCCGCCGCGAAAAGCGCCGCCTCATCGCCGCCGGCGCCTGCCCGAATTTCCACAATCACGTTCCTGTCGTCATTAGTGTCCCTGGGAAGAAGAAGTATCTTAAGCTCATCCTCCAGTTCCTCAATCCTCTTTTTTGCGGCATTCAGCTCGTCCTTCAGCATTTCACGCATATCCCCGTCGGATTCCTCCTCCAGCATTGCAAGGGAATCCTCCACGTCCTGTCCGCACTTTTTATATTCCTTATAGGCATTGACTATAGGAGTCAAATCGCTCTGTTCCTTCATCAGCTTGCGGAATCTGTCCTGATTATTCGCCACGGACGGTTCTCCAAGCTCGCCCATAATCTCCTCAAATCGAATCAATAAATCTTCTAATTTATCAAACATGTTTACCTCCAAACTCCATATACCACTCTGTCAAGTCCCGCCAGGTCCCGGCAGACTGTAATGTCCTGATAACCGGCTCCTTTCATGTATTCGCCAACGGCCTGTGCCTGCCTGCATCCGATTTCCAGAAAAAGCATACCGCCGGGATAAAGAAACTCCCCGGCTTTCCCTGTAATTTCCCTGTAAAAGACAAGACCGTCCTCTCCGCCGTCCAATGCCATAAGCGGGTCGTGCTCCCTGACCTCCTCCATCAGCCCCGGAATCTCCCCGCTTGCAATATAAGGAGGGTTTGACACGATAATCTCATACTTTCCGTCTATATTTTCAAACAAATTGCTCTGTATAAATTCTGCCTCAATTCCAAGCGCTGCGGCGTTTTTATCCGCCACCTTGAGCGCCTCTCCGGATATATCGCAGCCAACGCCGACACAGTCGTTGGAATACCGAAGCAGGCTAAGGAGAATACAGCCCGAGCCGGTGCACACGTCCAGAATATGCATGCCGTCATGGAGAAAACGCAAAACCTCCTCCACCAGCGTTTCCGTATCCTGTCTGGGTATCAGCACCTGCGGCGTCACCTGAAATTTCAATCCCATAAACTCCTGATAACCTAAAATATGCTGCAAAGGAATATGCCGCCGCCTTTTCTCTATACTGCTTAAATACGCGTCATGCTGCTCCTTCGTCACCTGGTTTTCCCCGTGGGACAAAAGATAATTCCTGTCGGTACCACAGATTTCTTCCAACAAAAGGCGGGCATCCAAAGCCGCCTCCCCGACAGAGGCATTTTCAAGCTGCTCCCTTCCCCGGCGATACAGCTCCTGATAATTCATGGCTGCTCTCCGTTCTGCCCGTAGGCGTCTTCGCTTCCTTCGACGGATTTATCAAAATTCTCCTTCAGATAAGCGCGCCAGTTAAACACGGCCTCCACCGAGCACATAGCGACCTCCACCATGCTTTCGTCCGGCTCCTTTGTGGTAAGACGCTGCAGCATCATACCCGGCGCGGAAATAATCTGGATAAAAATATTGTCGCTCCTCCCCGCCAGACGGATAATTTCATAGGAGATACCTGCAATTACAGGGATAAGGGCTATTCTCAGCGCCACCTTAAGCACCGGGTTCGGCACCCTGATAAAGAAAAACAGGATGATGCTCACGAACATCACAAAAAACAGAAAGCTGGTTCCGCACCGCTTATGGATTCGGGAACTGCGCATTACGTTTTTTACCGTAAGAGCGTGCCCCTTTTCAATACAGTTAATACATTTATGCTCTGCGCCATGGTACTGGTAAAGCCTGTGGATATCCTTCATCATACTGATTCCAACCACATAGGCAAGGAAAATCACAATTCTTATAGCGCCCTCAATAATCGCCAGAAGGGATGCGTTTCTCACATATCCCGAAAGCAGAGAGGAAAGGTAATAGGGAAGAAGTATAAAAATCCCTACTGCCAGCAGAATTGAAATAACCGTTGTGATTCCCATGAGAATATTCTCTGCCCGCCCCCCTGATATTTTGTTGAGAGCCTTATCCAGCTTCGTCTCCCCGGCTTCCTCGTCCTCATAAAAGGAAGCGGAATAGTTGAGCGTCTTTACTCCCAGCCTGAGAGAATCCACAAAATTAAACACCCCCCGTATAAAGGGGATTTTCGTAAGGCTGCTGTCGTGCAAAAGCCCGCGGAAAACCTCCACTTCCACCTCAATTTCCCCGTCAGGCTTTCTGACTGCCACAGCGTAATCGTCCTTATTTTTCATCATGACTCCCTCTAAAACCGCCTGGCCGCCAATTCCCGATGAACCGCAAATCTTTTTTCTTTTCATAATATTACTCCATCGTATTTTTCTATTAGTCAATACTCCCGCAGCTTCCCTTCCCAGGCCGCCGCAGAGGTCTGCACATACAAAATAAGGTTGAGATGCAACCACCTCAACCTTTCCTTGCAAAACCTATTTGCTTTCCACACCGTATTTCTTATTGAACTTATCAATACGTCCAGCCGCTCTGGCCGTCTTCTGCTGGCCTGTGTAGAATGGATGGCATTTAGAACAAACTTCAACGTGAATATCCTTTTTGGTTGAACCTGTTACAAACGTATTGCCACAGTTACATGTTACGGTTGCCTGATAGTACTCAGGATGAATTCCTTCTTTCATGCTCTCTCACCTCTCTATGGAAACTTTTGCAGTCCTTATATTTTCATATGAACACTGCCGATGCATCACGCATACAGCTTTTTTATTGTAGCATAGCTTATTCCATGATGCAAGTATTTTTTAGAACCATTTTATTTTTTTCACCATATTTACAAACTCATGATTGTTTCTGGTCTTGGAAAACATATCCAGAATCTTGTCCGCGGCCTCATCGCTCTTAAGACCGTTTAACGCCTTGCGCATGACGTTGATTGCCTCCAGCTCCTCAGGCGAAAGCAGCAAATCTTCTCTTCTGGTACCGGACTTCGGGATATCAATTGCCGGGAATACCCTCTTCTCCGAAAGCTTGCGATCAAGCACCAGCTCCATATTTCCGGTTCCCTTAAATTCTTCATAAACCACATCATCCATCTTGCTCCCCGTATCCACTAATGCGGTGGCAAGAATGGTCAGGGAACCGCCCTCTCTCATGTTTCTGGCCGCGCCGAAGAACCGCTTGGGCATATGTAATGCCGCCGGGTCAAGACCGCCTGACAAGGTACGCCCGCTGGGGGGAACCGTCTGGTTATAAGCTCTGGTCAGCCTGGTGATGCTGTCTATCAGAATCATTACGTCCTTTTTATGCTCCACAAGACGCTTTCCTCTCTCAATAACCATCTCGGAAACCCGCTTATGGTGCTCGGGCAGCTCGTCAAAGGTGGAATAAATCACTTCCACGTTGGGCCCTTCTATGGCCTCCTTAATATCCGTAACCTCCTCGGGACGCTCGTCAATCAGAAGGATAATCAGGTGCACTTCCGGGGCGTTGCGCTTTACGGACTTAGCCACGTCCTTTAAAAGCGTGGTTTTGCCGGCCTTGGGCGGGGATACAATCATACCTCTCTGTCCCTTGCCCACGGGGCTGATCAGATCCATAATTCTCATGGAAACGCTGGCTCCGGGCATTTCAAGATGCAGCCTCTCGTTGGGGAAAATCGGCGTCATATCTTCAAAGCTGCATCTTCTCGCCGCCACATCCGGCGGATAGCCGTTGATGGATTTCACATATAAAAGCGCGGCAAACTTTTCGCCCTGAGTCCTCACCCGGGTGTTTCCCTCAAGAATATCGCCGGTTTTCAGTCCGAATCTGCGTATCTGGCTGGGAGCCACATAAACGTCATGGTCGCCGGGCAGATAATTTTCGCAGCGGATAAATCCAAATCCGTCCGACATAACCTCCAAAATCCCGCTGGCCGCCACGCCGCTGTCGAGCTCCGCCGGGAACTTGTCCTCCTCGGACCTTGGCTCCTCCACCCGTCCTTCAGCGCGTTCCGTCCGGTATTCCGGTTTTTCTGTCCGGGTAAAAGTTCTGCTCTCAGGCTTTTCACCACGGCTTCCGCCTTCTTTTCCGGCTGCTTTCTGTGCCACCGGCTTTGGCTGAATGTTTTTGCCCTCCGCCTTATCTTTCTCGTCCTCCGCCAGCATCAGCTCAATCAGCTCCGCCTTTTTCATCGATGATGTGCCTTTCAGTCCTCTGGCCTTCGCAATTGCCTTCAAGTCAGCAAGCGCCAGTGACTCATACTTTTCTCTCATAAAATCCTCCATTCATTTATAGTCATAATGCAAGTTTTAAAAAATTCATATCAAAAGTTTTCTTTAGGGAATTTATTGCGACTTGTTATCTGATATGTCAATAAACTTATATCTGGGATTATACATCATTCTGAAAGAAATGGAAAGCCTTTATTTTAAAAAGACGCGGAAATCATTTTTCAGGTTCCGCGTTAAAAAGGTGTAAGGCATTTTACACCTTACACCCTGTATCATCCCTTTATTCTTTCCCATCCCAGCAGTAGGTGCAGAGCTTACACCTGTCAATCCCCACCGACTCAATCATATCGTCCAGTCTGTGATATCTCAGTGATGTGAAATTCAGCCTTTCTCTGATATGCTCCACCATCTCCTGATATTCCCCGGTTTCCGGATTGGAATAATCGGTCAAATCCACTTCCCCGCCGTCGCCTTCCATGTCCTTAATCACCCGTCTGGTAATCAGATCCATCTCGGAGGTGGAACGTGAAAAATTCAGGTACTTACACCCATACAAGATAGGCGGGCAGGCAGGTCTTA
>Ga0224740_10424_pt2 | contig 10661 bp, 9 predicted proteins | sample LIM_E_Water_Bulk_FD_161634 | JGI IMG/M metagenome (GOLD analysis project Ga0224740, IMG submission 161634) | Enriched cells from gastrointestinal tract of the lab mouse from Pacific Northwest National Laboratory (PNNL), Richland, Washington... | ecosystem: Host-associated > Mammals > Digestive...
ATTGTCGGAACCTCTTATTTATTTACAGAGATGGCAGTCATTTATTTGGCGCTTGCCTATATCGTCAGGCAAGAAGGAGATGAGAAAACTTAAATGAAAGCGGATATATTGACAATACATTTCGGGGTAAATTATGGTTCGGCATTACAGTCTTATGCTTTAAGCAGAATATTGGAACAATTAAATGTACGGACAGAAGTGATTGATTATATTCCCTTGAAATATGGTATGTGGAATGAATTTTCCAGTAATAAGAAAGGGAACTATCCATTAGCTGTCATTGCGGCAGCTTTCATTTTTAAATTCCCCTCAAAATACAGGCACAGGAAAATATTTGAAAAATTTTTAAGAAAAAATCTGAATCTTACGAAAGTTTATCATACCAATGCAGAATTAAAAGCGGAACCACCCCAGTCAGATCTATACATTGTTGGGAGCGACCAGGTATGGAATTTCGATTATAATGAAAGCGGAGATTTTACATATTTCTTTGATTTCTTGCCATCGGCCTCGCGTAAGATTTCTTATGCTGCCAGTATTGGTAAAACATCGTTGAGTAATAATGAAAGAGAATGCATCAAGAAATATTTGTCTGAATTTTCAGGGGTTTCTTTGAGGGAAGACTACAGTACAGAATTATTAAATTCCATGGGAATCCAATCAAATCATGTTTTGGATCCCACAATACTGCTGTCAGAACATGAATGGAATCATTTTGCAAAAAGGAGAAAACATAAGGATTCCTATATATTGATTTATGTCATGGATTATTTGTACCATGATTTGATCGACATAGCTGAAAAGATATCAAAGCAGTTTGACTACAAAATATATATGATTGCATTTAAAAGAATTAAGGACAAAAGGGTGGATAAACAATTTATCTATGCTGATCCTCAGGAATTTTTGGATTTATTTTTGAACGCATCATATGTAGTGACTAACTCTTTTCATGGAGTAGCTTTTTCTGTTAATTTTAATAAGCAGTTTTGTGCTGTAGCAAAGGAAAACTATAACATAAGAATACAGAGCCTGCTCCGTATGATGGAAATAGAAGGCCATTTTGTATCTTCAGTAAGTGAGTTTGATATAAGACATAAGATTGATTATTCTAATGTGAATCGGATTCTAGCCGAACAGCGAACTAATTCACTGGATTATCTTAAAAAATTTTGTAAAAATACAGATAAAGTAAAAGGAGACGCGGTGCAGATATAAGCATCGTAAATAATATGTTAAGTGCTGTGATACTGAATTATAACGATTCAAAATTAACAATGGAACTGGCAAAAAAAATAAGCCGTTTTGACATAATTAAGCACGTGGTAGTAGTAGATAATTGTTCGCAAGATGATTCTTATGAGACAATGAAAAAAGCTGTGTCTTTCAAAATTGATGTGATAAAAACAGATAAAAATGGAGGATATGGGTATGGAAATAATTATGGGATTCGATATGCTTCTGAAAGATATGGGACGGAATATGTATTAATATGCAATCCTGATATAGAAGTATCAGAAAATACCATAGGACATTTGCTGGAATTTGCGGCAGAACATGATGAATGTGGTGTTACCGCGCCTCTAATGCTCGATTCAGATTATCGTTTAAACACAAGATGTATATGGAAAATTCCTACCTTTTGCCAGTACCTGTTTTTTTCTCTCCCTATTACAGGCCGATTTTTCCAAGGTATGTATTATAAAGAAAATGAACTGCAAAAGAATGAGAAAAAATATATAGAGACAGGTTGTGTCGCAGGTTCCTTATTGCTTATAAATACTGAAAAGTTATTTAATTGTGGGATGTATGATGAAAACATTTTCTTATATTGTGAAGAAACATCGTTGGGCCTGAAAATGAAACAGGCAAATTATAAAACATATTTGCTGACAGACGAGACGTTTGTGCATCATCACTCTGTCAGTATAAATAAGAGTATAAAAAGCAAAGTCCAGCAGGCCAAAATTATGTGGGACAGCCGATTGTATGTATTAAACAAATATTATATAAAAACATTTTTTGGCAGGCTATTGGCTGGTTTTATCGCAAAAATCGCTTTGGCAGAGATTTATATGATTGAATGGATAAAAAATGGCTTTGACAAAGGATGAAAGATATGAATGCCAATAAATCAATAAAATCAAATATTGTATTAAATTGTATCAAAACAGCATTGAATGTGATTTTTCCATTAATTACATTTCCTTATATCAGCAGAGTTTTGGGACCGGTTCATGTGGGAAAAATAAGTTTTACCAACTCCGTTATCAGTTATTTTACGTTAGCTGCATCATTAGGAATTACAACCTATAGTTTGAGGGAGGGGGCTGCAGTAAGGGATGATACAGAAGAGAGAAACAGACTTTTTAATGAAATTTTTACGGTAAATTTTATTTCAACATTAATTTCGTTTATTCTGCTTTTAATTGTAAATGGCATGAATACGGCATTACGTTCTTATTCTGTGCTTTTGCTGATTCAGTCACTATCGCTTATTTTTAACTGGATTGGAGTAGAATGGATCTTTAATATATATGAAGATTTTTTACAAATAACAATACGATCATTTTTGGCTCAGTTGGTATCGTTAATTTTAATGTTTTTATTCGTGCGGACTACGGACGATTATGTGGTATATACAGCCATTACTGTGTTTGCTGCCGGCGGCTCCTTTGTTTTTAATTTTGCACATGCCAGAAAGTATTATCAGCCGCATTTGATTCGGCATTGTGAGCTGAAAAAACATCTGAAAACAATGACTGTTTTAGCAGCGAATCTGTTTGCCATTACAATATATGTAAATTCTGACATTACGATGCTTGGATTTATGACTGGAGAGTATGAGGTTGGTTTATATAGTACAGCCGTAAAAATATATACAATCGTAAAAAATATAATGGCGGCAATAATTGTGGGAGTAATGCCGCGTGTTTCTTATTGGTTTTTAAACGGCCAAAAGGAAAATTATAAAGCCTTGGTCAATAAGATGGCTCAAATTTTGATATTATTATGTTTCCCTGCAATGCTCGGACTTTTTATGGTAAGTGATGATATTATTTTGATTTTGGCTGGTTCTGATTATTTGCCAAGTGCAGGTATATTAAAAATTTTATCGTTTGCAATAATATTTGCGGTATTCGGATCGTTTTTTTCGTCATATGGGCTTATTGTCAGGAGAAAAGATAAGACTGTTCTGGCTTTTACTGTCACAAGCGCAGTGATAAATGTCGTGTTCAATTTTATTCTAATACCCTTGCTGGAAATTCGAGGGGCGGCATTGACAACACTTATTTCGGAAGCGACTGTCTGCGTTGCTTTTATGTTTAAATCAGAAATAAAATTAGATAGCCGCATCATTAAGAACTCAATTATCACTTGTGTATTATCCTCTTCTTGGATTGTTGGTTTATGTATTTTTTGCAGGGGAATTACAAATATTTATGTCCGTCTATTGATTACCGTGGCGCTAAGCGTAATGGGAGTAGTTGTGTCTGCAATATTAAGAAAGGAAGAAATCGTAATAAATGAATTGCAGATTATTATGAAAAAATTCAGAAGACGCACTTAAGTTTAATCAGAGAAGAATCGGTTGTAAATAAAAGATTTTTAGCGAACCAGACTTTCGTTAAATTTGGAATTGACAAGAAAGAGGTTTTGGAATGAAATATGTATGTGGAGCAAATCAGTGTACAGGATGTATGGCCTGCGTAGATATCTGCCCAAAAGAAGCAATTACAATACATGACGATATAGCTGCGTTTAACGCTGTGATTCAAGAAGAAAAATGCGTAAATTGCGGGGCATGTTATCGGGTCTGCCAAAATAATAACATGGTAAAATTGCAGCAGGCGCAAAATTGGTATCAGGGATGGGCAGAAAATGTCAAAACCAGAAGTGCGGCATCTTCTGGCGGACTTGCCTCAGAGTTAATGGCTTCTTTTGTCAGAACTGGCGGGAAGGTATGCAGCTGCTCTTTTAAAAATGGGAAGTTTTTGTTTTCCATTGAATCACAAACGGCAAATCTGGGGAAATTTGCAGGTTCTAAATATGTAAAAAGCAATCCGAACGGGATATATAAACAAATTGCTTCAGAATTGCGCAATGGGAAAAAATTAATGTTTATAGGATTGCCTTGCCAGGTTGCCGGTTTAAAAAAATATATAACGCCTGATTTGCAAAAAAATTTATATACAGTTGACATGATTTGTCATGGGACGCCTTCTGTAAAAGTTCTGGAACGTTTTCTCGCGCAGTATGGATATACATTGAAAGATCTGCATGATATCCTCTTCCGTATAAAAGACAGGAGGCAGATAGCAGAAAAATATAAGCCGATTGTACGCAATGGAATTATGGATTGTTATTCTATTGCATTTATGTATGCACTTTGCTATACAGAAAATTGTTACCATTGTTCCTTTGCGAAAAAGGAAAGAATCTCAGATATTACCATTGGTGATTCGTGGGGAAGCGCTTTAGATCTTTCAGAACAGAAAAAAGGCGTCTCACTTGTGTTGTGCCAAACCAAAAAAGGGCAGAAGTTATTAGAACAAGCAAATCTGCATCTTGAAGATGCAGACAGAGAACAAGCGATTTTATATAATCAGCAATTAGTCATGCCGTCAAGGATGCCAAAAGCTCGTAACATGTTTTTGGAGGGATTGAAACGAGGGAAAAAATTTAATCGTCTTGTCTGTATGGCAAAACCGTCAAAATATTTTAAACAGTTAATGAAACGCATGTTGATGGATCTACATATCTATAAAGATCCATCTGTAAGGGCATACTCTATATTTATAAGCGTAAAAAATGTTGTTTCTTCAGAGAAAAATGAAAGCAATTAGCAGCTTTCATTATAGTCTATACGCAGGGAAACGAAAGGAATCTGAATCTTATGAAAAAAATATTACTTGTATTTGGTACACGGCCAGAAGCAATAAAAATGTGTCCGCTGGTAAATGAATTAAAAAAGAGAGAACATGTCCGTGCAATAGTATGTGTCACAGGTCAGCATCGAGAAATGCTGGATCAGGTTTTGGAGGCTTTTAACGTTGTGCCAGACTATGATCTTTCTATTATGAAGGACAGGCAAACATTATTCGATGTGACAATTAATATTTTAGGAAGCATCAAAAATGTGCTTGAGAAGGTTCGGCCGGATGTGGTTTTGGTCCATGGAGATACAACTACAACATTCGCAGCTGCTTTAGCGTGTTTTTATATGCAGATACCTGTCGGACATGTTGAAGCCGGACTGCGTACATATAATATTTACTCTCCATACCCTGAGGAATATAACAGGCAGGCAGTAAGCATTATTTCAACATATAATTTTGCACCTACAGAATTATCAAAAAAGAACCTGCTGCGGGAAGGAAAAAAAGAAGAATCTATCTATGTAACAGGAAATACGGCTATTGATGCGTTAAAAACTACCGTAAGAATGGATTATAAAAATGAACATTTAGATTGGGCAAAGGACTCGAGATTAATTATGATTACCGCTCACAGACGTGAAAACCTCGGTGTGCCAATGCAGCATATGTTTAAGGCGATCAGGCGGGTTCTGAATGAGCATCCAGATATCAAGGCAATTTATCCAATACATATGAATCCTTCTGTAAGGGATATGGCCAATCAAGAATTAGCACGCTGTGATAGAATCCGCATGATTGAGCCGTTAGACGTTTTGGATTTTCATAATTTTCTTAGCAGATCATATTTAATTCTTACCGATTCAGGAGGAATTCAAGAGGAAGCTCCTTCTCTTGGCAAGCCTGTTTTGGTGATGAGAGATACTACGGAACGACCAGAGGGAATAAACGCCGGAACTTTAAAACTGGTAGGAACAAATGAAGAAACCATTTATAAAAGTTTTTCTGAACTGCTGTCAGACAGAAGAATATATGATAAAATGTCCCATGCATCTAATCCATATGGCGATGGACATGCCGCTTCAAGAATAGCAGATATTCTTGAGGGAAAAATCTCGGAATTTAACTTCGGAAAACGCATGAGTCAATAAATTATAAACACGTCCCGTTCTGGAAAATAAAAGGGACGTGTTTATGGAAGAACTATTGCCATGGAACCTATTACATAATATGACCTATGCTATGGTTCCTTATTTGCTGCGTATACCATGCATTCTTTCTGGAAAAAACAGATACCATACGCCAGAATATCCTTATACCCTTCCTCGCTTAGTTCTTCTTTTCTATCTGCTGAACCGCCTTTTTGCATCTAATTTCTAAAGATATTTCCCTGTTTAATCCAGCAAATATCCGCTTTTATAAGAGCATTCTAAATAACTGGGATTTTGATAATAAATATCTGTTTGAAAATCAGATATTTTAGCACTAATAAAAGAAGAAAAAATATTTATCAGCTCATCCACTTCTTTTCCAGACTCTGCACAATTCTCTATCATTATACTGTACAAAATTCCAATATCCATAAATCCTGGAATTTTGTATTTGCATCCGGTAATTGTATCAAAATCACCTTCTAAAATATTATATTGTTTGATTAATTCATCACTCACTTGTTGGAATGAAAGACAATGATTTACTTCTGCGTCGCAGAGCTTCTTTTCAACAGTGGATGAATTTCAACGTACATAATGTTTATTTAATTTCCAATCATAGCTATGTAATCTCCTCCCCCCGGAACTCCTCCATAGTAGCGGCTGTTTTGCTATTGATTCCCTTATGTCCCAATACGGTTGACACTGTTTTTAATATAATCTTCAAATCGCCCAAAAAAGTTATATGCTCCACATATTTTATATCCCACTCAAATTTATCTTCCCAGCTAATGCTGTTTCTTCCATTTACCTGCGCAAGTCCGGTAATTCCCGGCCTTACATCATGTCTGTGACGCTGTCTGTCATTGTACAACGGAAGATAGCGTACCAAAAGGGGTCTGGGGCCTACAATAGTCATATCGCCTTTTAAAATGTTAATCAGCTCCGGCAGCTCATCCAGACTGCTGCTCCTGAGTTTTTTGCCAAAAGCGGTCAATCGTACTTCATCTGGAAGCAAATTTCCTTCTGCATCTTTTTCATCTGTCATGGAGCGAAACTTATACATATAAAAAATCTTTTCATCTTTTCCCGGACGCTCCTGTTTAAAAATCACCGGACCTCCAAGTTTCATCCTGACTAACAGAGCAACTCCCGCAAATACCGGACTTAACAGAATGATTGCCCCAAATGACAATACGATATCTATCATTCTTTTTATATAGTTTTTATACATACTCAACTCTCCTGATTTTTCTTGCCGGCACTCCCACATAAGTGCCGCTCTCTACGAGATCTTTCACAACCACTGCTCCGGCTCCCACGACAACATTTTCACAAATACGGATATTGTTGCTTACCACTGCCCCGGCTCCAATCCATGTGTTATTTCCGATTTCTACATTCCCGGCAAGATGCGCCCCCACTGCAATATGCACATAATCGCCAATTCTGCAGTCATGATCTATGGAAACATCTGTATTTACAATAACGCCTTTGCCCAGAACTGTACCAGGCTGAATTACAGCATTTGCCATCACAACGGTACCGGCTCCTGTCTCTATTGGCTCTTCCGGAAGTACGGCACAGGGATGTATCAATGACACCATGGAAACTCCCCTGGCCTCGTATGCTTCCTGCAGCCGTTTTCGTGTCTCCGCGTCTCCTATGGCAACAATAACATCATATTCGTCCATATATGCAAAAACATCCTGAGTTCCTCCTTTTACCTTACTGCTCTCCTTTTGACCCGGATTATCATCCACAAATTCTATACTCTGGTAACATCCCAATTGATATGCTAAGTCGCGGATTACCCTGCCATGTCCGCTGATTCCGGCTATCAAAAGTTTCAGGTACCCCCCCCCCCGTATTTTTGAAGGTTTTGCGGGAATTCCGGTCGCCACACATCCTGATGGAAGATCACGAACTACTACTGCTCCGGCCCCTACAATTGTATCTCTTCCCACCGTAATTCCCTGAATAATCTTGCTTCCCGTTCCTATCTCTGTCCCTTGTTCCAGTCTCGTACAGCCAGAAATATTTACTCCCGGATAAACCGTTACAAAAGATTCTAAAACTGCATCATGGCCTACCGTGCATGACAAATTCAGAATCACAAAATCTGATATTTGAATATTCACTGTCAAAATATTTCCTGCACAGATAATATTCCCCTCCCCCATAGAGCTTGCAGAGGACATCTGTACATCCGGATCGATAAGATTTGGAAATTCAAAATTTCCCTTTTCCTTTATCATTGATATTATCTTTTTTCTTGTCGCTGCCGATCCAACAGCACACACCACTGCCGCAGAACCTTCATATTCTTTCAGTCTTTCCATTCCCCCCAAAACAGAATAACCGTTGATCCTGGTTCCCGGCTCCACTCCGTCATCCAGATAACCTTCAATCTGCCATCTTGGTTCCTTATGATTTATGCGCTCAATCAGCCATTGTACCTCTCTTCCAAATCCGCCTGCTCCAAATATTAAAATCTTTTTCATAAATTTTTATCCCTTCCCTGCCGCATCGTCTCCCTGAAAAAGGCAATTACTATCATAATTATTTCTAAATTTTTAACTTTATGCCTTGAACGTTTTAATAGTTTGAGCTATAATATTAGACGAAGAAACCGCATTCAAAGCAGCAAGAATACTTTATTTTTACATAAGATAAACTGTTTTGTTCGTGGTTTCTTTTTGTTTTGAAAATTTCTTATATGGGTTTTTCCCACAGCCTCCTCACTGCACTGCAGATTCTGTTTAAATCTTCATCTGTCATCTTACTGTCGCTTGGCAGACAGACGCCATGCTCAAATAACTGCCCGCTGACGCTGTGATCCGCCCCTGTTTCGCCGTTTACAATATGTAAATCATCAATCTGCGAGATAAAGTCGCAATCGGCAAACACAGGCTGCAAATGCATAGGCTTCCACACCGGACGGCTCTCAGCATCCTCCTCTTCCAACGCTTTCATAATATCCAGAGGTTTCACCGCGCAGTCCCCGTCCAACTGAATCACAGACAGCCAGCAGTTACAGTACGTATCGTTCGGCTCCGGCATAAAATGCATTCCCTGCAAATCGCCCAAATGCTTCTTATAATAGTCCAAAATATAACGTTTCTTTTCCACACGTTGATCTAAGACTTTCAGCTGTCCCCGGCCGATTCCCGCCACAATATTGCTCATCCGATAATTATAGCCGATTTCTGTATGCTGGTACCAGCGCGCCGGCTCTCTCGCCTGAGTAGCCCAATAAAGAACCTTTTCCGCTTTTTCTGCGGCATCCTGTGTATTCACCAGAAGCATTCCGCCGCCTGAGGATGTAATTATTTTATTCCCGTTAAAGCTGATTATTCCATAATCACCAAAAGTTCCTGTATATTTTCCGCAATAAATACTTCCCAGGCTCTCTGCGGCATCCTCAATCAATGGCACCTGATATCTGCGGCAGATCTGTGCAATTTCGCCTATGCGGGCACAGATCCCATAGAGATGCACCACGATTACCGCCTTCGGTTTCTTCTGTATTCTTTCATACTTTTGAAAAGCCTGCTCTAACGCCTGCGGACTCATATTCCAGGTATCGTTCTCACTGTCAATAAACACGGGCGTCGCCTTCTCATATACAATTGGATTTGCCGTAGCAGAAAAAGTCAGCGACTGACAAAATACCACATCTCCCTGACTTACGCCAATTGATTTTAACGCCATATGGATAGCGGCGGTTCCTGCCGAAAGAGCCACTGCCTTTCCCGCTCCCAGCTTTTCCGTCATCTCCTTCTCAAACTCTGTCACATTTTTTCCAAGAGGCGCAATCCAGTTTGTCTCAAACGCCTCCTCAATAAACTTTTTTTCATAACCTTCCTCACTCATATGGGGCGAAGACAAAAAAATATGCTGCTTCATCTCTTCCTCCTGATACTTTTGCTCTATTTTTAATTTCCTGAACTGTCCGGATGGTAGGTCGGCACAATTTCTTTTACCCATTTACGGATATCTTCCGGCTCCTGTACCACATGTTCTGCAAGATTCTCTAACTGCATCAGAAAGTTTTCTTCTTCCAGTTTAATCGGCTTTCCAATATGTATCAGTTTATTCTTTGTATCCTGCATACCTTCCTCTTCCATAAGCATTTCTTCATAAAGCTTTTCCCCCGGTCTTAACCCTGTATAGACAATCGGAATATCCTCGTCCGGCTTATGTCCGGATAAAAGAATAAGATTCCTGGCAAGATCCGCAATCCTGACCGGCTCTCCCATATCCAGCACAAAAATTTCACCGCCCCGGGCATATACGCCTGCCTGCAATACCAAAGATACCGCCTCGGGGATTGTCATGAAATAGCGGATAATGTCCGGATGTGTAACTGTTACCGGCCCTCCCTGGGCAATCTGCTTTTTAAAAAGCGGTATCACGCTTCCGTTGCTTCCCAGTACATTTCCAAAACGCACTGCTACAAATTCTGTTTGGGAACGATTATTGTATGTTTGTATAATCATCTCGCAGATCCGTTTTGTAGCTCCCATAATATTGGTAGGATTTACCGCTTTATCCGTAGAAATCATCACAAAACGTCTCACCTTCCAGCGGTCCGCCGCCTGTACCACCTTCAAAGTGCCCAGCACATTGT
>Ga0224740_10523_pt1 | contig 10659 bp, 8 predicted proteins | sample LIM_E_Water_Bulk_FD_161634 | JGI IMG/M metagenome (GOLD analysis project Ga0224740, IMG submission 161634) | Enriched cells from gastrointestinal tract of the lab mouse from Pacific Northwest National Laboratory (PNNL), Richland, Washington... | ecosystem: Host-associated > Mammals > Digestive...
CAGTATTTTGACGGCGGCATCTCCATGATGACCAAGGCCCACGGCCTTCGGGTGTCCGTCGCCGTGGTGCCCAATGAGGGAACCGCCCTGGACGTGGTGCGGGAGGTCTACGAGGACCTGAAAGCCGCCGGGCGTCAGTACGACGAGCGGAATTTCCTGGAGGACGCCTACAACGAGGAAGGCAACAACGCCTGCCGGGTGGCCGTCTACTACGACGGAGGCCGGACCCGTGTTACGGCGATGGTAGCTATGGAGAAGTGGAAGGGCTGCTACCTCTACAAGGAGCTGACCTGCCTCCCCGAGGAAATGGACGGGGAGTACAGGGCGGTTTTCAAGGAGATGGAGAAGGTCTGCGGCATTACGGTGTCCGTCATGGAGGACCTGGGCCGTCAGCAGAATTAGGAGGCGGAGAGATGAAAACGAAAGAGCGGGTATTCCTAGGTATACTGGGCGCACTGCTGGGGTCTATCTTGGGGAGCGTCAGCATTGTGCTGGAAAACCAAGTATCGAACACCTTTTCCCTGATTGGCGGGGTGGTCATGGCGGCCTGCACCCTCCAGGGCTATATTCAGCTTGCCGGACGGCTGAGCAAAAAGGGCGTGGCGATTTCCCTGGTACTCATGGCCGTGATGTGTGCCCTTGCTAATCAGGTCAACTGCACCATTGAGATTATGGAGACCGTGGAGGCCGTACAGGGGATGGACTTTCTGGAGGCATTCGGGCGCTTTGAGGAGTTGCCGGAGGTTCAGGAAATCCGCTCCTGGTACGACGGCCAGCTGTTGTTATTATATCTCTTCACCCTTTGCGGAAGTCTCTTGATTCTGGTGCGGAGCCTCTGGAAGCCCAGGAAGGAAGCGCGGCGCAAGGCAGTGTTGGAGGAGGTGCTGCTGGGCGAGGAGCCGGAGGAAGAGAAGCCGGAGCTCCAGGGGACCCTGTATCCCTTCCGAAAAGCGTGGATGAAGCCTGTGCGCGTCAGCGCCGGCGGGGCCGCTGTGGCGCTTTTGGTGGTGCTGGTCGCCTTGATGATGCTGATGCCAAGGCTGGAGGAGCGGTTTCAGATCCGCTTGGAGTTTGGAATGATTTTGGGCATTTTCCTCAGCTTCATTCCTCTGATGTGGATTTCTCTGACCATCACCCGGTACTGCAATGCCTTCCAGATTCTCTATGCCCGGGCGGCAGGGCGGCTCTGGCGGGTGAATCTGATGAAGCTGTGCCGTGTGGGGGACTGGGAGGCCCTGCCCCCGGCGCGGCAGGCTGTGGTCCGGGACGACATTCTCTGGGAGCTGGAGAACATCTTGAAGGGCGATCTGTCCGCCTGCGATTCCGGGGCCGTCACCGAGCTGCGGGACATCCAGGCGGAGAAGGAAGACCGCTGGAGCTGGACCGTTTCCTACGAAACGGACTCCGGCAGCCGGAAGAAGCTGAAAATCCCCAAGGGATACCCGGACTTCGTGCCCGTCATGGGGATGGAGCGGGCGGAGGGGCCCGCGCCCTATCGCTGGCTTCCGGGACTGGCGGCGCTGGTCTTGACGGTGGTTTTCCTGGGTGGGGGCTTTGCCGTTGACAGCTGGCGGGCGTCCCAAAACGAGGGGGACGCCCCTGCACAGAATATTCACGCCGTCCCAGAGGAACCAGCCCTCCCGGACGTCCCCGTCCGGGTGCCGGAGACCGCAACAGAATTTGTGATTTCAGAAATCAGGTTTCAGATAGACAGAGAATTTCAGTACAGCCGCCGCCGGTTCCTGGACGGCCAAACGGGGACCTCCTACCGGGTCTATACCCAGTACGGCGTGGACGCGGCGGACGCCTGGGATACCCTGACCAGTCAGATCCATTCGGATGACCCGCTCTATGACCGCTTCCAGGCGGTGTACACCGGCGAGGACCTGCTGGCCCCGCTGGGCGAAACGTCCCAATATAATATCGTGTCTGTGTACCGGACGGACGGGACCATTTGCCACACCGCCGCCGCCCTCTCCGATACCGGGGCCCTCTTTACCCTGGAGGCGGAGCATACCCAGGCGGGCCAGTCCCCGGAGGAGGTCCTGGCGAACCTGATGTATACCCTGAAAAGCGTCCGGTTCGAGGGGCCGGAGGTGACGGAGGAGAACTACCAGACGAAGATCCATCTGTCGGAGATTCGAAACTGCGCCTATATGGCGGCGGCCTACATCAAAACGGACCACTTCGGGCACGGGGCCTTTGTGGACGTTTACGTCCCCTACAGCGGCGCGCCTATCTACGCCTCCGAGGGCCGGGCCATCCGCACGGAGGCCCACGGGCTACGGGTCTACGCCTCTATCTTCCCGGGGGAAAACGCCAAGGAGGTGGTGGAGGCCCGGCAGCAGGTCCTGGCTTCCACGGGACAGATCTATGAGGACGGCGTGGACGACCAGACCTACCGGGAGGATTTGGACGTCGCGTGTATGCTGACGGTCTATGAGGAGAACGGCCAGAAGCGTCAGGCCGTCCTGTATGCTGACAGCAAGTGGGAGGGTTACTACCTGCTCCGTGAGATCACCGGACTGCCTGAGCTGGTGGACGAGGAGTACCCCGCCGCTCTGAAGGAGCTGGAGGGAATCATCGGCCTGACCATGCCGGTGCTGGAAGAACTGGGAGGTTCGTGATTTGAAGGATCAGAAGAATAAAGGTGAGGTAGGGGTTCTCACACTTGTTCTATGGGCGGTTTGGCTGGAAACTTTGAAAATCAGGTATGACTGAGTCAGAGAAATACACTTTAGAAAGTAACTGTACCAGGGAGGTAGTTGTGTGAAAAAATGCGTTCCGAGAAATTCAGACCGAATCATCTCCTATTTGACAATCGCCTTTTTGTGTGGCGGAAGCGTCTTTTTCTTTTATAAGTTGATCTACGGAGGGGATGCACCCCTGTTTTTCCTTGCTGCCGGCATTGTCCTTGGCGGCGTTGCCACTCGCTTGCTCTACAAAACGATCACCATGGGGAACTGGGGCTTCTTCTATGATGATGAAAAGATCATCTTTGTTCTCTCACGCAAGGACCGCCGGGAAATACGCTGGGATCAGCTTCAAGGTGCAAAAGAGAGCTTCTTCTATTTTCCTTCGCCCGGGTCCGGCTACTTCTCTTTTCCAGACAAAAAGAAAATTGGCATTTCGTCCCGCATGACCGGCTATGAAGGGTTCATGGCAGCTATTAAGGAAAAAGGATTTTCTGCCGCCAAACCCTATGGCCCAAACCAATTTGACGACCCGGAAGAACTTAAGAAGATATTTAACAGCGTATTTGGCGAGGAAATGGCTGGACGTTTCAAAGGGAAAGATACACAGAGCTGGTCATGGCCGAAAAAGAAGAGATAACAGTGATCTTCCACGCCCCTGGCGGAAACAGCATCGGAAAGTGGGCCTTAGCCGGTTCTCGGCTGGGTTCAAGGACTTTGAGCGGACCCTGGAAGCGGCTGGGGTGCTGAAACGAATCGGTGTCACAACAGCCGAGGATTTCAAGCGAAGTGCGGAGCAGATTTTTGGGCAGTTTGAGGAATACAGAGAAGCTCATCCTGGCTCCACGAGGCCAAAGCCGGAGGGCGATTGTGTTCCATGTCCGGACTGCAAGGGAAAGGGTATTATTGCAAAACGGGTCTTGAAGCTGGATATCGGAAAGGTGTGCAAGACCTGCAACGGCTCCGGATATGTGCCGCATTAGCTTTTAAGCAGCTACTACTTACACTTATTTTTCATAATCTATATCCAAATATGAAAGTGCCATGGAACGGTAGATATGCACTATAGCTGTTTGAGTTTGGCATTCTTCCAAATCAAACAACAAAGGAAAATAATATGAAACTGGAATTCTTTGCATCACCAGCAGATATTAAGGCATTATTTCATGAACTTGAGGAGAAGATTGAACTATGCTACATATGGGGATTTAGTGTCCCATGTCCTGACGTATTGAACGTATTCAGTTCGTGCGATGAAATTGACTGCTTTGGATATGCTCTTGACTCTGTGTATTGGATAGACGTACATTCCCAAAATACAACACTTAATCTTGTTCAAAATACCAATGGTTATTATTATTCCAACGAGAGAGTTCAACTGCACATCTGCAATACTGCTACAAAAGCACTCCCAGATCGGGTTCTGATTATGAATGAAGTATATTGCCCTCCACAGGCAGAGAAAAGCAATAAAGATCTTTTCCTAATGATAAAAAGAGCAATGCAGAGTAAGTGGGAGAAAATTGATGGCATTCTATACAGTCCGGAGGTTTTCCAAGAACGGGAGCATTTAATGTTTTTCGGAGATAACCCCTTTTCATTTTCAGGGCAAGAGCGATACCCCACAACATTGGAAGCATGGTGCAGTTCACTTAGCCCAGAGATTAGAGACACACCGTTTTTATGTCCTCCGCCAGAGCTGGAGATCCATTTTTATGCGACTTCATGTGATATATTGACAGTTTTCCAACAGTTGGAACTGCAGAACTCCATGCGGTATTGGTGTGGAAAAGAGATTGTTCGATTTGATCACTTTCAGCAATTGTTTTCCGAGAGATTCCATGGTGAAGATTCCCTAAAAACATTTCATGCGATTGATATAGATACGCACAATACGATTGACATCACTTTAGGTGGAGTCAGAGCTGATATGAGAAATGTTGTCGCTCCAGGAATGATTACCTATATGAGTGGATGCCCTAAATATGGAGGCACACTGTTGCGAAAACTGAACAGTCTGTTTGAAGCGTCCTTTCACAAGGTTTCCATTGAACACTATGGAACCTACTATTTGGGGACAGACATTTGGGATGCCAAAGAGCACCTCATCTTCGATAATGGCGATCCGCGTTTTAGATGGAATGATGGAACATTCAAACATATCTGGAGAGCGGAATGGGATTCAATACAGAGGCAATGATCTGCAGCTAACATATTTTCATAGCAAGCCATTTTCCAAACATGAAAGGACGATGCAATATGGAACAGAAGCTCTACACTATCGAGGACTATCGCGCTCTTCTGGACACTCCAGTGGAGCCTTTTAAGGAGGATCTGCGCAAGCTGTGCCGGGTGGCGTTCGGCTCCGAATGGATGGACAAGCATCCTGGACAGGAGGCTATTGACAAGCTGCTCTCCTATGGTATTTTTCCTCCAATTTTTATTGCCATGTACGAAGTCATCGGCGGTGAGGAGCGGCTTCACCAACTGGGGCTTCTGTCGGCGGACAAGGCAGCGATGGCCGGGAAAATGTTCATCTATTGGCGGCATAAGAAGGAGTCCTTTTCATTTAAGCAGGAGTATGAGGGGGAAATACCCGCTCCTGCTGCAAAATTCCCTCCGCGAGTCGGTATTTTAGTTGGAAAGAAATTACCGTATTTTAACGATATTGAGTGGACTCACTGGTCCAATATCTATGGAGAATCTCTGGCATTGCTTTTGCTCCGGCAGGTGGGAGAAGCACTGTCTGCTGTGATGCCTAACTGTGTCTGGGTCCAAGGGTCTGTAAAGAAGGAGGGCAAACTGTCCCGCTATGAGACGATGGCTAAGCGATTTGGCTGCTCTGTACTGGAGTGCGCCGCTCCCCACGGCTGGGAGTTCGCCTGTGATTTGGAGCGGCAGCTTCTCCTGCGCTATTTCGACTATGACCGGAAGAAGGTACTGATCTACAGTCAGGAATCGGCCCAGCTGGAAAAGCTGGGAGAGAACTGGCCCATCGTGTGGCAGCGGCGGGACGGAAAGAAAATTCTGGACCCAGCGAAATTCATCCAGTCCCAAGCTCCGGTTACCTTTGCGGAGAAGCTGGAGGTCATGTCCCGCGCTCTTCTGGGCAAGCGGTCTATGTCCTTGGCTCCAGAGAAGATCGATAAGGCGGAGGCGCGTCTGTGTATCAAATTCCCCGAGGCTCTGCGCCAGTTCTATCTGCGTTTTGGCAAGGGTGGAAAACTGTTTTCTTCTGATTCCCTTCACGATATCCTCACCTTCAATCAGATGACTCCTGAAGATGATGACTTTGGCGAGGAGTTCCAGGAGGCCCGTGATAAAGGAAGCCTCCTTCTGGCAGTAGAGAATCAGGGGGTGTGGAGAATCTATTTGAACTGCAATACCGGCGAGCTTTGGATGGATTGGGGCCAGGGTCCGCAGGATTGCTGGGGCTTGGATATGGAGGGTACACTGCTGTACCTGCTGTCCATGAACTCTCTGGGCTTCTTGTCGAGAGGCGGAGATTGTGATATGGAAGATACCCCTGAGAGCCGGGAGTTGCTGGGCCACTACTTTCACTTCCTGGTAGAGGGAAAGATGTCCGTCTTTGCTGACCCAGATAAAGGGCTGGTTGGCTGTCGGGCTGGGGAAACTCTCTACATCAAATCCCACACTGAAAAGGCTCTGAATCAGCTGGAGGAAAATGCCGATATTTTTGTGGAGGAGTTTTAACTATGAGTGAACAGCTGGAAAAAGAGTTTATTGAACAGGCTTTTCGGAAGCTGAAAGAGCGGGGCTGGTTCGCGGATCAGGAGCTGGAGCGATCCACTGTCACAGAGGAGGAAATCGCCGCATTCGAGGCGAAGCATCAGGTGACGCTGCCCTCCTTGTATAAGGCGTATCTTACTTCTTATCGCATCCCGGATCGGGAGTATATCATGTCTATTGCAGGAGCCACCGACCAGGATTTGGAATTTGACGGCGGTCCCCTCTGGTTGGATTTACGCGGTGCGGTGACGATGGAAGAACTGGAAAAGTGGATGGAGATACTTCAGCAAATCCGGGACTACTGCGACCTGTCGGAAGAGAGCTTCCGCTATCTCATTCCCATTGGGGACTGGGGTGCTGGCTGGGGGCCGCTATGCCTGGATTTGTCCAGAGAGGGAAAAGTAGACTACCAAAATGCAGATACTTGGTCTGTGGTATGGTTCGATCATGAGGACTTCGAGTGGGAGCAGAACTATCTGGGCGAGGATGGCCTGCTCCACGGACAGTCCGCTGCGCCAGACTTCAAAACGCTGCTGGAGTGGTATTTCTGCGGCTCCCTGGAAGCTGAGTTTGAGGCGGCCACTGGCGTCAAGCCCACTTATGAGTGGTATCAGAATGGGACGCACTATTGATAATTTTGGAAAGCATTGCTGTAAAATCGATAGGTGAAGTATGGATATTTCAAACGAGCGCAAGAAGGCATTGAAACAGGCTTATAAAGAAAAAGCGGCGGAGGAAGAACTGCACCGCCGCATTCGGAATTTAGATGACTTTCGGAGGCTGTGGAAAGAATTGGTTCCCGCAACAGGACCGGCGGACTTTCTTCAAGGTGAATTGTTACGGGCGGTAGAGAATCTAAGGGATGAATCCTGCCGAAATGGAAATCGAAACTTTGGCCTGCGGCATTTGGAGCAGTGCAGACTGTTAAGGGATACACTGAATAATTGGCCGGATTTTACCTCAGATGCAAGAAATACATATGGAAGGCTGATAGACCAAATCGAGGCAGCCGGTCTCAATTCAATAGAATATGAGCATCTGAGTGCGAGAGAGCGGCGATCATATAAAAAACCAACAGACTGTACGGATCAGGTTATATACGATTTATTGTTGGTGACATTTACTGATTTCGCCCTTCATCACACAGAAAAGATTCCTTTTGTTGGATATCCAAAGGTTAAACTTCCTGCTCCGCCGCCTCTGTCCCCCAGTGGCCTGATGGAAAACTGGGTTAAGGAGCTGTTCCATAAATACTGCAAGCCATTGGGATACAAAAGGGATGGAACTAATTTTCGTTTAATCCAGTCTGATGGGTTAGGCAAGATTATTAACTTTCAGCGAAATCAGTACAACACCGTTCAAAGCTGCTCTTTTACTATAAATGTGGGCGTTTATTTTGAAAAGACCTCAGCACTGAAAAACTTGAAGTTTAAAGAGTATGAGTGCCTTGCACGTTCCCGCCCCAGACTGTTTGCCCCAGACCCGTGGTGGACGATTGAAGCTGGAAAACCATTCGAGGCAATCTGGCTGGACTTGAAGAAAAACTTTTCTGAGGCGGTATTACCGTGGTTTGACAGATTTCCATCCAAACAGGATACATTAGAGGCACTGGTTGAGGACCTTGCGCAAGGACACATTTCCATGCCGGTATATATCGCGAACCGTTTAACTGCCTACGGTTATGGCTTGAAATTGCTGCCTATTTTGAAATCTGAAAGATTTTTGCGTAAGAATCCCCGCCATACGCAAAATATCGCACAATTGATTAAACAGATAGAAACAGATTTGTAACCAAAAGGAGATCGACAACATCAGGGAGTACAAATCCATGCTTTTCAAGAATTTTCACGATCTACTTTGGTGCCTGTTCCTGGGTACTGTGTGCGATGGGGCAACTGGAGAGCTGGAGAATGCGGAAGGAGAAACAAGATGTATTCCATAGAAAAAGAACTGAAAATACTCCGGCAATTCGTAAAGCCGGAACACATGGACACCTCAGAGGGCTGGCACTGCTATTCCGAGGACGAAGTGTCCGCAGCCGAGGAGCGTTTGCACACAAAATTGCCCCCTCCCATCCGGGAGATTTATCTGTATATGGCCGATCTGCTGATAGGCTCCAACGATCTGCGCCCCCTGGAACTTCTTCACTGGGACAAGGACTATCTGGCTTTTTTCGAGAATCCAGATGCGGATGTGATTGCCGGAATCAAACGGGATGATCCCTCCAACGACATATATGCGTGGGAGGAAACGGATCCGAAGGATATTGCCTGGGAGTACGAGGATGATTTTAGAGCCGCCTATGAGGAACGGGACAAAAAGGGTCAGGAAAAGGCTGTGGGCAGATTTCAGAAATACTGGGAAAAGCTCAATGCAAATCCGAAACACGGCCCTTTGCGGATTGCGAAATGGAAGAATGAACCGAGGTACGCCCATACTTTAGATGGGTATGGGTTGTTTTTGGTGATCAACGCTCTCTGCGAATTGGCAGAGATGACCAAGCACAACTTTCCGGATGAACCGTCGTGTTATTTCTGTGAGGTTTTTGCGGGCCATACAGCGGAGTATTTCCAGGACCTGGACCATCGGATTCGAAAAGAATTCGTGCCTCTGTCAGCCCATCCGGAATTACTGGATATGGAAGTCCCTATGCAGATGGTATATGCACGTCAGAATCCGGATGCCCTGTTGATTTCACAGGACATCCTCCTGATACTTCTGACAAAGACCCCGCCGGAGCAGGCGTTTCTTGAGAATATCCGGGAGCTGACTGGCCTGCCGCTTTGCGTCGGTCTTTGAGCCAGACAGAGGTAGACCCATGAAGGAAACAAAAAACAGAAAACGGCTGCATCTGGCGGCTCTGATCCTGGGGGCGTATGCCGTATGCCTCGGTTTTGGCCTGGTGCTGGCGGGCCTTGAGGACCTGCGGGGAGCCGTTGGCCCCATCCGCCTGCTGCTGGGGCTGGGAATGATGGGCTTCGGCCTCTTTGGGGTCTGGGACGGCTTGCGGGATAAACTCCACCCCCAGGAAAAGCACCCGCTGAAATCCCCAACGCAATACATTCTGACGGACAACTCCGGGAATCGTACTTCCAACATCACGGCGGAGAGGATTCGTGAGGAACTGGAAAAGCTGCGGGAGGGGGAGCGGGACAGTTTCCACCTGCAGCTCCTGACGCCCTTGGAGATTCCGGAGTGGGGGGAGTTGAAGCAGATCTCCTGTACGGTCCAAACTACGCTTACGCTGCTGACTTTCTTCCAAACGGCGGATAGTGGCTGGCGGATCCGCACAAAGGCGATGGATCTTGAGGCGATAGCAGGGTGGTTCCGGAGTCTGCTGGAGGAATCCCTGCCGCTCTCCGGCTGGAACGATGGCTGGGAGACGCTGGAGGAGATCCCAGGCAATCCACAGGAATCTGAGGACTCGGAAAATCAGGAATTTAGGACTTGGGTTCTCAAGAACCGGGCCGAGACTTACACCATCTGGCACCGTCAGCTGACTATCGTGGGAGAGGCGTGGCGCAATGAGTATAGGTTCTTCACCGCCCATGATGTGGAGCTGGCGGCTCAGGGAGTCTATGAGGGAAAGTATCAGTGCGCCATTTTGGAGTGGGGTTCTTCCTCCTTTGACCTTCTCCCAGACGAGGCGGAACAGCTTCAAGTGATCTGGTGTACCAATATCCGGGACGAAAAGGCCCGCAGATATTTCCGGAAAGCGGGCACCGTGACACAGGTGAAATTCTGGCTGATCCAATATCTCAATGAAGGATACATGGACGAATATTGGGACGAAATTACGGATCACGCAAATCTTCAACGAAGGACATATAAATAAGTCCCCCTGACGGGTTTATAGGTTAAGTAAAATCAGAGTGGAGGAAGCAATCATGGGCAAGTATTTTAGTGACGTGGTGGACAAGGCCATCGAAGACCTGTACTACTGCTGTGACAATGACCGGGCCAAGGCTGCGGCGGAGGCGCTGTTTCAGGCTGCCAAGGAGGGGGATGGGGATGCCTGTTACTTCCTCTCCCGGTGCTTCTCCGGCTCCTGCTACAGCTGGGAGTACCATCCCTTTGAGGAAAACGAGGCGGCGGCCTACGCCATGCTGCGGGAGTCTGTGGCGAAAGGCAGCGCCGTGGGAGTGCTGGGGGCCATCCGCATGGATATGCTCACGCCGGACATGCGGGAGAGTATGCCCTTCGAGAATACCCAGGC
>Ga0224740_10524_pt1 | contig 10657 bp, 10 predicted proteins | sample LIM_E_Water_Bulk_FD_161634 | JGI IMG/M metagenome (GOLD analysis project Ga0224740, IMG submission 161634) | Enriched cells from gastrointestinal tract of the lab mouse from Pacific Northwest National Laboratory (PNNL), Richland, Washington... | ecosystem: Host-associated > Mammals > Digestive...
CGCTTTTCTGCACGCATCCATTAGCTGTTGGACTATATGGCATGGGGACCCTTTCAATTTTGACGGATAGACGTATGCGGAATCCCCTCTGTATTGCGTTGGCCTGCTCCAGTTTTCTTGGACTGTTATTGGGGCTTTTTAATATACAGAGTGGCATCAGTCAGATGTATTTCTCGATGGGCGCATTTATTCCATGTCTGTTTCTCGGTTTGATATGGCTGGATACAGCTGCTCCGAGTTGGGAGCTCTCTGGAAAACGGATGGCGGCAATTCTATGTGGCATCCTTCTGGTTGTGCAGGTTAATTTTATGTTGTTTCGTGGTGGCACTTATTTAGGACCGGGGTTGATTTGTTCCCTGCGCATAGGTTCAACGGTGCTCTTCGACCAGGAACGTGCCCAAAAGGATTTTGTCGCCAACGCGATTCAGGCATCGGACGCGGAGGCAATGGCCTGGATCCGTGAGAACACACCAAGAGACAGTATTTTGCTTTCTGACCGGGGTGTGGTCTGCAATATACCCACCTATATGTACTACGGCGCGTTTTCTGAGCGGCAGATGTACCTTGAGGGCGACATTTATTTCCTTACCCGATATACGGACGAGCGGGCTAGAATGCGTGAGATTGTCCAGGGGGTTTTCCAAAACTCAGAGAAAGCTTTGGAGACCGCCATTGCGGACGGCGTTGATTATATCGTGCAGACCATTTGGGCGACTCCGGATTTCTCGCCGGACCCGTCCCTGGCAGAGCTGGTGTACAGCAATGAGACCATCCGAGTGTATGAGGTGATTCTATGATTCTTTTTAATCGGGCTCCTTACTGCGGAACTGAGGAGCGCTATATCGCGGAGGCGATCCGCGGCGGTAAGATCTGCGGCGACGGTCCCTTTACCAAACAGTGCAACGCCTGGCTGGAGGAGCGCTTTTCCGCCCAGAAGGTCCTTTTGACCACCAGCGGGACCACGGCGCTGGATATGGCCTTCCTCCTGTGCGGCCTGCGGCCGGGGGACGAGGTGATCCTCCCCAGCTTTACCTTCTCCAGCACGGCGACCGCCGCGGTACTGGCCGGGGCAAAGCTGGTGTTCGTGGATGTCCGCCCCGACACGATGAACATCGACGAGACAAAGATCGAGGCGGCCATTACGGACCGCACCCGCGTCATCACCGTGATGCACTACGCCGGGGTGGCCTGTGAGATGGACGCCGTGATGGACATCGCCCGGCGGCACGGGCTGCTGGTGGTGGAGGACGCCGCGCAGGCGGTTATGAGCACGTACAAGGGACGGGCGCTGGGGACCATCGGCGACCTTGGCTGCTACTCCTTCCATGAGACGAAAAACTACTCCATGGGGGAGGGCGGCGCCCTGGTCATCAACCGGCCCCAGTATAATGAGCGCGCCGAGATCCTCCGGGAGAAGGGCACCAACCGCGCCAAGTTTTTCCGGGGACAGGTGGACAAGTACACCTGGGTGGACTTTGGGGACAGCTACCTGCCCAGTGAACTGAACGCCGCCTATCTCTGGGCGCAGCTGGAGCACGCGGACGAGATCAACCAAAACCGCCTGGACACCTGGAAGCGGTATTACGAGACATTCCAGCCCCTGGCCCAGGAGGGGAAGCTGGAACTGCCTGTGATTCCGGAGGGCTGCGCGCACAACGCCCACATGTTTTACATCAAGCTGAGGGACCTGGAGGAGAGGACGGCGTTTATCTCGCATATGAAATCCAAGGGGGTTTCCTGTGTGTTCCACTATGTCCCGCTGCACTCTGCTCCCGCCGGATTGAAATTCGGCCGCTTCCACGGCGAGGACGTCTACACGACAAAAGAGAGCGAGCGGCTTGTCCGCCTGCCGCTGTATTACGGGCTGAGCGCTGAGGATGTGCGCGCCGTTACGGCGGCGGCGCGGAGTTTTTTTGAGAGAACCCATTAGAAACGCATGAAGGAGGGCCGGGAGATGAGATGGGAAAACTATTTCGCGAAATGCCGTTTGAGCGATGACGGAATTCTGCATTGTACGGAGGAGGCTGATGTAACGACCAAATTTTCAGCCGAGGCACAAAACGGCCTTTTTGAGATTGAGGACACATCCTGGTGGTTTCAGTACCGGTCACAGGTCATATGCCGGATCGCCCATAAATTTCTAAATGAAGAACACACCATATTTGATGTGGGGGGGGGGGGCAACGGTTATACAACTAATAGAATGGCATTGGATGGATATTGTATGGCTCTGTTGGAGCCGTCTCCCGCGGCCTGCCGGAACGCGAAGCGGCGGGGCCTGCGGACGGTGATATGCGGGACGCTGGAAGAGGAGACCGTAATTGACGACTCTATGGAGCAGTTGTTGCTGCTGGACGTTCTGGAGCATATTGAGGATGACGGCGCCTTTTTGCAGACGATGTACCGCAAGCTGGCCCCAGGCGGCAGAGTTCTGCTGACGGTTCCGGCGTTTCAGCGGCTCTGGAGCAGTGAGGACGACGAGGCCCGCCACTATCGGAGATACCGGTTGGAGCAGCTGAAGGACGCGGCGCAGAATGCCGGCTTTGAGGTGCTGTATTCAAATTACTTTTTTGAGTTTCTCTTTCTGCCGATTCTGTTCGTCCGGGTTGGTTTGGAAAAGCTCGGTCTGCTGAAACGGACGGAGGAGCGCACGGCGGAGGAGAAAAAGCGCATCACGGAAAAGCAGTTTAAGGAGCGTCAGGGGATTGTCCAATTTGTTTTGTCGAAATTGGAATCCTGGGAATTAAAGCGGCTCATGGGCGGAAAGCGCGTCAGGTTTGGCAGCAGCGCAGTCTGTGTTTTGCAAAAAAGGAGTCCATCTCCCATGTGAAATCCAGCGGGATTTCCTGCGTATTCCACTATGTCGTTCCGCCGCGCTCCGCTTCCGCCGGATTGAAATTCGGCCGTTTCCATGGCGAGGATGCCTATACCGCCAGAGAGCGGGAGATTGATGGGGCTGCCAATGTGCTATGGGATAGAGTCATGTGATATTGACCGAGTGATTTTCACAGCTTATGACTTTTTTGAGGAAGGTGACGAGTGTATTGAAGGAGCGCAGAAAGGAAGCCGGCCTGCTTTTACCGGCAGTGTTGAGCCTTGTGGCGGTGACTACATTTTTTATAACGGTTAAGCTGGCATCAGCTGAGGGCGGTGATTTCCCAGCCCATATTGCCTTTGCGAATATGTTTTTCGATGGCCAGACCGCGATTACCGGGTATGAACCCGCTTTCTACTGGGTTTACGGCCTCTTTGCCCGGGTGTTCCATATTCCGGACATATACGCCTGTGCTTACGCGAACACAGTATTTTCACTTTTATGCGCGGTCTCGGTCTATGCGGTCATTGGCGTGTTCTCCAAGGCCTCGCGGACCGAACGGGCGCTGGCCACGCTCTTTATGATGTTTTTCGGCCCGCTGTATTTTGCCGGTCTGAACGGCACGAATTATTATTTGGGAACCTATTCCTTCAATACATGGCACAATCCTACGAACAACAGTGTCAAGTTCATCGCGGTTCTCACATTCTATCTCTTCATAGTTGCGTTTCACATGGACGAGGCGGAGAAGATCCCAATCTTGGGGCGGATGGCTGGGAAGAGAGCGCTTGATGTTACGGTCTCGATACTGACTTGTGTCAGCGTGTGGCTGAAGCCGTCCTTTTTCCAGGTCTTCGCGCCTGCGTTGGCGGTGTGCTTCGTGATGGATTTTGTCCAAAACCGAAGGAGCTTCAAAAGGTATGTCCGCGAGGCGATTGTCTTCATTCCGCCTGCGCTTTTGATCTTATATCAAATGAAGACTCTGTTTTTCTCCGAAGCTCCATCGGGGGGAGGCGTGGAGATCGCCTTTCTGGATGTTTGGTCATACTGGAGCCCACATGTTTTACTCTCAGTCTTAGCGGTGACGGCGTTTCCGATCTGGGTGACCGCGTTTTGCGGGTCCGGTTCCGGAATGACTGGAATTATGAAATATTCTTGGATATTCTATGTTATTTCCTGTTGCGAGTTTGCGTTTTTAGCGGAGGTTGGAAATCGCAGATACCATGGAAACTTTGGCTGGGGGATGTGCCTTGGAATTGGCATCGTCACGCTGAGCGCCCTGATGCGGTTCATCAACTATGTGCATCTGGAGCGAGAGGACGGGAGATACCGTGCGGCGGTCTTCATAGGCGCGGCGCTGCTCTCGATGCAGTTCTTTTTGGGAATCTGGTATTACTGGCGGGTGCTTACCACGCCGGTGCAATGCTTTTGAAGCTTTTCCTTATCAGATGGCCGGTTCTTTGGAGAGATTTTCATATGATATTGCGGCCATTTTTAATGTTCAGATATGAAAGCAGGAGGTGCGCATGAGACATATCGCAATGTTTATAGCATCCCAAAAAGGATGGTATTCCCTGAAAAGAGCCATTGAGGGCGGCTATGCCCAGAAGATAAAGCTGGTTGCGACATTTAAGGAGATTGACGTTGAAAAAAGCTATGATCAGGAGATTATGGCCCTATGCCGGGAATATGAAATACCATGCTATCTATGGGGGGAGCAAATAAAGGAGTCCTTGCTGCAAACGCTGATTGATCTGGAGATAGATATTGCATTTGCTGTGTCGTGGAGATTTCTAATCAATACAGAGGTCAATCAGGTTATCAAGTACGGATTGGTTGTTTTTCATGACTCACTCCTGCCGAAGTATAGAGGCTTTGCGCCGACGCCCACGGCAATCATGTGCGGGGAGGATAAAGTTGGGGTCACCGCGATTCTTGCTGCCGACAAGGTGGATGAGGGAGATATAATACTGCAAAAGGAAATTCCGGTTGGTGAAAATGATTATATCTCGGATGTGATCGCGAAAGAAGCGCGGATATGCGGCGATATGGTTGTTGAAATCCTGCAAAAGGCGGTGGATGACTCGATTACTCCCATGAAGCAGGATCATTCAGCCGCGACTTATAGCATATGGCGAAATGTTGAAGATTGTAAAATAGATTGGAATAAGACATCTGTTGAAATAAGAAATATGATTAGAGCGGTGTCTTCTCCATATCCCGGTGCGTATTTCTTTTATCAAAAAAGAAAAGTGATCGTAAAGAGTGCGGAAATCATGGGTGAGATGAACTTTGCAGTTAGACAGCCGGGGAAAATATGGCAGATTGTGAATAATTGCCCAATGGTAATCTGTGGAGAGGGTATGCTCAAAATTATCGATGCCGAGTATGAAGACGGCTCCAAGGTGATGTTTAACAGGCTGAGAGAAAATTTGAACAAATGAGGTGATTTGGTGCGCTTGTCGTTTATAATTCCATGCTATCACAGTGAACTGACGATCGGCAATGTGGTGGGGGAAATCCGCAGCAAGATGTCTGAAAAGCCCGATATAGATTATGAGATTATTGCCGTAAACGACAGTTCTCCTGATGGCGTTCTGACAGTTTTGAAAGAACTTGCTGAAAGAGATAAGAGAGTAATGGTGGTAGACCTTGCGAAGAATGTGGGAAAGCATGGAGCGGAAATGGCGGGGTTTTCTTTTGCCAGCGGTGATTTCATAGTAGCGCTTGATGATGATGGCCAGTGCCCGATGGACAAGCTGTGGGAGCTTATTGAGCCCTTATACAACGGCTATGACATATCAATTGCGAAATATCCCATTAAGAAGCAGTCCGCTTTCAAAAATTTTGGAAGTAAAATGAATGCGCTGATGGCTCAATTTTTGATTGAAAAACCGAGATCGCTGTATTTGAGCAATTTCAGCGCAATGAAACGCTTTGTCGTTGATGAGATGAAAAAATATGACAAGCCCTATCCGTATTTGGACGGATTGATGCTGAGGACTTCTTCCAAAATATGCAATGTGGATATGGAAGAGCGGGAGCGCGCCGCGGGAGTGGGGCATTATACGTTTAAAAGGTCGCTGAAGCTCTGGCTGAATGGCTTCACGGCATTTTCGGTTAAACCTCTGAGAATTTCAGCAATATTGGGTTTAATTTGCGCGTTTATTGGGTTTGTCTATGGAACGGTCACAGTTATCAACAAACTTGCGCATCCTGAGATACAGGCGGGTTACAGTTCAACCATGGCGGTCCTGCTGTTTATAGGGGGCATGATAATGATGATGCTTGGAATGGTCGGAGAATATATAGGCAGGATTTATATTTGTATAAACAACTCGCCTCAATATGTTATAAGAGAAACCATAAACATGGATAGAGAGAATAAATGAGGTTCTGATGACGAAAAAATCTCGGGTATTTTTGGGACTCCATATTTTTCTGGTACTTTACTCTATGAATGGTGTTTTCAGCAAGCTGGCCGCCAAAGAATCATTTTTAAGCGTACGGTTTTGCGCGTTTTACGGCGGGATTGTCCTCATCCTTGGCATCTACGCCGTGGCGTGGCAGCAAATCATTAAGAGGATTCCCCTGACCACTGCCTTTGCCAACAAAGCGGTTACGGTGGTTTGGGGCTTGGTCTGGGGGGCGCTGATCTTCCGTGAGCCCATTACGCCGGGGAAGATTGTGGGGGTCCTTCTGATCGTGGCGGGCGTCGTCCTGTTCTCCTCGGAAGAGCGGGAGGAGGCTGGCAGATGATCGTTTATCCCTGCATCCTTTTGCTGGGGGTGTTCCTCAGCTCCGTCTCTCAGGTCATGCTGAAAAAGGCAGCTCTGCGGACCTATGAGACGAAGCTCCGGGAATATTTGAATCCTCTTGTGATCTCCGCCTATATGATCTTCTTCGGCACCACTTTCTTGAGTATCTATGCCTACAAAGGAATCCCTCTGTCCATGGGGCCGGTTTTGGAGTCCACCAGTTATCTCTATGTGACGTTCTTCTCGGTGACTATTTTCCATGAAAAGCTCAATCGCAAAAAGGCGTTGGCTCTGATTTTGATTTTGGCGGGTATTTTCATTTATTCTCAATTTGGCTGAACGGAGGTCAGGCAATGAAAGGAATTATTCTCTCCGGAGGCTCCGGAACGCGGCTCTATCCGATTACCCGGGTAATTTCCAAGCAGATTCTCCCAATCTACGATAAACCCATGATCTATTATCCGCTGTCCACTCTGATGCTGGCAGGCATCCGTGAGATCCTGATTATCTCCACGCCGCGGGACCTGCCGGTTTTTGAGGACCTGCTGGGGGATGGGTCCGCCTACGGTCTGGAGCTGTCCTACGCTGTGCAGGAGCATCCCAACGGCCTGGCCGAGGCCTTTTTGATCGGTGAGTCCTTCATCGGCGGGGACCATGTGTGCCTGATTCTGGGGGACAACATTTTTTACGGACGCCATTTCAGCGGCGTTTTGCAGAGAACCGCCGGAATGGAGCGCGGGGCTTCGATTTTCGGCTATTACGTGCCCAATCCCCAGGCCTTTGGAGTGGTAGAGTTCGACCAGGAGGGAAGCGTTCTCTCCATTGAGGAGAAGCCGGAGCGCCCAAAATCCAATTACGCCGTCCCCGGCCTCTACTTCTATGACAACGATGTGGTCTCCATCGCGAAGAGCATCACCCCCTCCGCCCGGGGGGAGCTGGAGATTACGTCCGTCAACAACGTCTATCTGCAGCGCGGCACGCTGCGCGTGGAGCTGCTGGGGCGCGGCATGGCCTGGCTGGACACCGGCACCCACGAGGGGCTTTTGGAGGCGGCGAACTATGTGTCCATTATGCAAAAGCGCCAGGGCCTGTACGTGTCCTGCATTGAGGAGATCGCCTTTCGCATGGGGTACATATCCCGGGACGAGCTGTCGGCGCTGGCCGAGCCGATGGAGAAGACGAAGTATGGACAATATCTGCGGCAGATCGTGGAGGGAGTTTTATGAAACATGTGCTGATCACCGGGGGAGCCGGGTTTATAGGCTCCAACTTTATTCAGTTTATCCTGGACAGCCGTCCGGATCTGGAGCGGCTGGTCAATTTGGATCTTCTGACCTATGCTGGAAATCTTGAGAACTTAAAGGCGGTGGAGCGCGATTCCCGCTACCGGTTTGTCAAGGGGGACATCCGGGACAGAGATCTGGTGGAGCGGCTGTTCGCGGACTATGATTTTGATACCGTCGTCCATTTCGCGGCGGAGAGCCATGTAGACCGCAGCATTGTGGAGCCGGAGGTGTTCCTGACCACAAATATCATTGGCACGCAGACGCTGCTGGATGCCGCGAAACGCCATTGGAAGCAGTTTCCGGACGACAAATACTCCCGGGCCTACCGCGAGGGCGTCCGCTATCTCCAGGTTTCCACGGATGAGGTCTATGGGGCCCTTGGGGAGACGGGGCTCTTCTGTGAGTCGACGCCGCTGGCGCCAAACAGCCCGTACTCCGCCTCTAAGGCCAGCGGTGATATGATTGTGCGGGCCTATTACCAGACCTACGGCCTGCCGGCAAATATCACCCGCTGTTCAAACAACTACGGCCCCTATCAGTTTCCTGAGAAGCTGATTCCCCTGATGATCCACAATGCCCGGGAGGACAGGCCCCTGCCGGTCTACGGGGACGGCATGCAGATCCGGGACTGGCTCCATGTGCGGGATCACTGCTCCGCCATTTCCGCGGTGCTGGAGCGGGGAACCGCCGGCGAGGTTTACAACATCGGCGGAAATAACGAGCGGGCAAATATTGAGATTATCCGGCTCATTCTGCGGGAGCTGGGAAAGCCGGAGAGCCTGATTACCTACGTGAAGGACCGCCCGGGCCACGACCGGAGATATGCCATTGACAATACAAAAATCACAGGGGAACTGGGCTGGAAGCCGCTCTATACCTTTGAACAGGGAATGCGCGAGACTATCCAATGGTATTTGACGCACGCGGACTGGATCGGCCGGGTGATCAGCGGCGATTATCGGGCGTATTACCAGGAGATGTACGGCGCCATTGAGCGGCCGTAGGACCGGACTGCAAGAAAACGGCAGGGCTGATTCCGGAGAATTTGCCGGGATCTCTTTTCAAAATTGCAATGCTGCGGTGTAATCATGCAAAGGCTGTGTTTCATGCCTTTGCATGATTTACTCTTTCGGGACGGCGGCAGTGGGATTCCAAATGGAGGGGGACCCGCTGGGATTGGGTAAGAATCTCTTCTCGTCAGAGCCCGCTCTTGGCAAAATCCTGGACTTTGACGTGTTGAATGCGGAAATCGGGAGATATTCGGCGTATTATGTGAAACAGTTTGCATAAAAAATCGGGTTCACGGATAGAGACCGCTGTTAATCTGCGGAAATTTGTCAAAACCCCTTTCAAAAGTCAAAGCGCTGTGGTATATTGTCATACGAAAGCGACCTCCGGTGCTTTTCATAGAAACCACGGCGCATCCTGTTGGAGGAGCCGCGCCGCAGAAAGGCTGACTTTATTTTGATAAATCGTTTCCGCAATCTGTTTCTTTTCCTGTGCGATGCCCTCATTTTAATCAGCGTGACCTTGGTACTTGCCGGATTTTCCCTCCGCTATTCCTTGTCGGACGCGGTGGGAGGGGGAGAGCTTCTTCCGCACATGGTCCTGCTCTACATCTGCACGGTGATCTTCCAGTTCCTTTTCCACACATATGACAGCCTTTGGCGCTATGCCGAGAGCCGGGAATACCTCTCGCTGCTGATGGCCGCGTTCTGCGGCTTTGGCACGTACGAGGTGGTTACCCGCTTTGTTCTGAAATCCGGCGTCATCTCCTTTCTTCTCCTTACAGCGATTGCCGCCCTCTGGATTTTGGGCATGCTGCTCATTCGCTTTGCCTACCGTGTAGGCCGGGGGCATCTCCAGTACCGCCAGGGCTCGCACCGGATCTCCATGGCCATTGTGGGCGCCGGCTCCGCCGGCGTGCAGCTGCTGGAGGAGGTTCAAAACAACCAGGACAGCCCCTACGCCGTCCAGTGCTTTTTCGACGACGACCCCGCTAAGCAGGGCAGGCGCGTTCGGGGCGTGCCGGTAAAGGGCCGGATCCGGGACATCCCCGCCCGGGTGAAGGCCATGGACATCCGGGAGATCGTGGTGGCCATTCCCTCTGTGAGCGAGTCCCGGCGGCAGGAGATTTTGCAGGAGCTGTCCTCGCTGGACAAGGTGAAAATCCGGGTTCTGCCCAGCACGCTGGATCTGCTGAGCCGGCGGCCGATCCGGGCCCAGATGCGGGATATTCAGATTGAGGATCTGCTGGGCCGGGAACCCATTCAGCTGAATCCCGCTCCGGTGGATACGTTTCTGGGCGGGAAGACCGTCATGGTCACCGGCGGCGGCGGCTCCATCGGTTCGGAGCTGTGCCGCCAGATCGTCAAGCACGCCCCCCGGCGGCTGGTGATTGTGGATATATATGAGAACAACGCCTATGACATTCAGCAGGAGCTGCTGTACAAGTACGGCGGGCGGCTGGATCTGTCGGTGGAGATTGCTTCCATCCGTGACCGGGAACGGCTGCGGCAGCTGTTTGCCCACTACCGGCCCGACGTGGTGTTTCACGCCGCCGCCCACAAGCACGTGCCCCTGATGGAGCAGAGCCCCCAGGAGGCGGTGCGGAACAACGTGTTTGGCACGCTGAATCTGGTGCGGACGGCGGACGAGTACGGCGTTTCCAAATTTATTCAAATCTCCACGGATAAGGCGGTGAACCCCACCTCTGTTATGGGGGCTACCAAGCGGATGTGCGAGATGATCGTACAGTCCATGAAGGGCCGCAGCGAGACGGCTTTTGCCGCGGTGCG
>Ga0224740_10525_pt1 | contig 10654 bp, 8 predicted proteins | sample LIM_E_Water_Bulk_FD_161634 | JGI IMG/M metagenome (GOLD analysis project Ga0224740, IMG submission 161634) | Enriched cells from gastrointestinal tract of the lab mouse from Pacific Northwest National Laboratory (PNNL), Richland, Washington... | ecosystem: Host-associated > Mammals > Digestive...
CCTCCGCTTTCCTGTTCCAGTCGGCTTCGGTAGCCATTATCTCCGTTAGGAGCTTTTCATCCTCTGGGGTCAGCTCGGTATTCTGCATAAGGAATGGGAGCAGCGTGTCATGCCCGAAGCGTAGGTTTTCTATCTTTTCACGGTAGTAGTCCTCGCCCTGTCTTTTCCACTCTGGGATAAAGGGGCAGTCGGGGGAGAGATAGTAGTCGTAAAAGTTTTTGATGTGGGCAATCAAGTCGCCCTCGCCGTCCCCGATGTCGAAGAAATGCTTGCCTTTGCGGAGAGGATTGCGGCACAGTACGAGACCGAGCCGCCAGAGGAACGCTTTGAGGTCATCATGACTTCCGATGCGTTCCCAAACCCCGAAGATGCCTTTGCCATCTGGGACAACATCCGAGAGGAATACTATGCGGACACGGACGGCAGGGTGCTGACCTACCCCACCGAGGAAGCAGCCACGGCAGGGCTTCTGAAAGTGCGGAAAGCCGTATCCGACAAGGAAGCCGAGGAATGGCTCTATGCGGAGCGTGTCAAGCAAGGTGTAACACCTGCCCCGTCCGAGCCTGCAAAGCAGGATGATTCAGACCTTATCGGAACGGAACTCACCATCGACAACCGTCGCTACCTCATTGAGAGAATCGGTGAAATCAGCGGCGACGTCTCCCTGCGTGACATCACGTTCCAGAACGGCGTGGGCTTCCCCGTCAGCCGGGTGGAGAAAATCGGCTATGTCCGCAGGCTCTTGGAGCAGGGGCAGAAAGAATTACCACCCGAAAAAGGAAATACCGAAGCCCCCGCACCGACCACGGCGAAAGCCCCTGCCGCAGACCGCCACAACTACCGCATCACGGACGATGCCCTTGGCGTTGATGCGGCGAGGGCGAACGCAGGCTTTTCGCCCAAAGAGAAATTCCGAAACAACATGGCGGCGGTCAGTCTCCTGCACGAACTGGAGATTGAGAGCCGCCTTGCCACGCCCGAAGAACAGGAAACCCTTGCCAAGTATGTGGGATGGGGCGGTCTGTCTATGGCGTTTGACAGCAATAATGCGGCATGGGCGAACGAGTATAAAGAGCTGAAATCCGTCCTCTCCGATGAGGAATACCGTGCGGCGATGGAATCCACCTTGACGGCGTTCTATACCCCGCCCGTTGTCATCAAGGCGATGTACGAAGCCCTTGACCGCCTTGGCTTCTCCAAGGGAAACATCTTGGAGCCGTCCTGCGGCGTGGGCAACTTCTTAGGCTTGCTTCCCGACAGCATGGCGGACAGCCGGCTCTACGGCGTGGAGATTGACCCCCTTTCTGGGAAGATAGCAAGGCAGCTCTACCAGAGGGCGAGCATCGCCATCGAGGGCTTTGAGGACACCAAGCTCCCAGACAGCCACTTTGACGTGGTGCTTGGCAACGTGCCTTTCGGGGAGTTCAAGGTGGACGACAGCCGCTACAACGCCCAGAAGTTCCTAATCCACGACTATTTTTTTGCAAAGGCTCTGGATAAGGTACGCACGGGCGGCGTGGTGATGTTCATCACTTCCAAGGGGACGATGGATAAGGCAAGCCCAGAGGTGCGGCGGTATATCGCCCAGAGAGCCGAGCTTTTAGGCGCAATAAGGCTTCCAGACAACACGTTCCGAGCCAACGCAGGCACGGAGGTCACAAGCGACATCCTCATTTTGCAGAAGCGAGACCGCATCATCGACACTGAGCCAGACTGGATATACCTTGACACAGACAAGAACGGCATCACACAGAACCACTATTTTGTGCAGCACCCAGAGATGGTGCTTGGCACGATGCAGATGGAAAGCACACGCTTCGGCATGGATACCGCCTGCAAAGCGGACAAGGAAAGACCCCTCTCCGAGCTACTGCAGGAAGCCGTGGGACGGATAAGCGGCGAGATACCAGAGTACGAAAGCGAAATCGACCAGATTTCCGATGAGCAGGACAAGTCCATCCCCGCCGACCCCAACGTGCGGAACTTTTCCTATGCCCTTGTGGACGGGAAGATTTATTTTCGGGAGAATGACCGCATGACACCCGCCAGCGCATCCATGACGGCGGAGAACCGCATCAAGGGCTTGCTTGGCATACGGGACAGTGTACGCAGCCTTATCGAGTACCAGACCAATGACTATCCCGAAGAAATGATAAAGACCGAGCAGGAGAACCTTAACCGTCTGTACGATGCCTTTACCGAGAAATACGGGCTAATCAACAATCGGGGGAACTACCTTGCCTTTGCCGCCGATGAAAGCTACTTCCTCTTATGCTCCCTTGAGGTGCTTGACGATGAGGGGAAATTCAAGCGCAAGGCGGATATGTTCACCAAGCGGACGATAAAGCCCCACCGTGAAATCACTTCCGTGGAAACGGCAAGCGAAGCCCTGGCACTCTCCATCGGGGAGAAAGCCCGTGTTGACCTTGGCTATATGGCAAAGCTCACGGGCAAAACGCAGGAGGAAATCGTCACGGAATTGCAGGGCGTAATCTTCCGTGTGCCGAATACGGAGCCTGCACGGTATGTCGCCGCAGATGAATATTTGTCGGGAAACGTGAGGGAGAAGCTGAAAGTGGCGGAGATTGCGGCGAAGTCCGACCCTGCCCTGTCCCTCAACGTGGAAGCACTAAGGCAGGTTATTCCCAAGGATTTAAGTGCCGCCGAAATCGCCGTCCGTTTAGGAACCACATGGATACCCGAATCCGATATACAGCAGTTCGTGATGGAGCTTTTAACCCCGTCAAGCCACGCCGCAGGCAGATTGAGGGTGCGCTACACCCCCTACAATGGCGACTGGTTCATCGAGAACAAAACTTCCGACTTTGGGAACGTCAAGGCGGACAGCACCTACGGCACGAAACGGGCGAGTGCCTACCGCATCATCGAGGACACATTAAACCTAAAGGACACCCGCATTTTCGACTATGTTTATGACGAGAACGGCAACAAAAAGGCGGTGTTCAACGCCAAGGAGACCACGGCGGCGCAGGCAAAGCAGGAAGTCATCAAGCAGGCGTTTGGGGACTGGATATGGAAAGACCCAGAGCGCAGGAACCGCCTTGTCCGCTACTACAACGACACCTTTAACTCCGTGCGCCCCCGTGAATATGACGGGCGGCACATCACCTTTGGCGGCATCAGCCCAGAAATCAAGCTGAGACCCCACCAAGTCAACGCCATCGCCCATATCCTCTACGGCGGCAACACGCTCCTTGCCCACAAGGTAGGGGCAGGCAAGACCTTTGAGATGGTAGCCGCCGCACAGGAAAGCAAGCGGTTAGGCTTGTGCCAGAAATCCATGTTTGTCGTCCCCAACCACCTTGTCGGGCAGTGGGCTTCCGAGTATTTACGGCTCTATCCGAGTGCCAACATTCTCGTCACCACCAAGCAGGATTTTGAGACCGCCAACCGAAAAAAGTTCTGCGGCAGGATTGCCACGGGGGATTATGATGCCGTGATTATCGGACACTCTCAATTCGAGAAAATCCAGATGAGCGAGGAACGCCAGAGGGAACAGCTCCAACAGCAGCTCAACGATATCGAGATGGGAATTGACGAGATACAGAAGTCCCACGGCGAGCAGTTCACGGTAAAGCAGCTTATGAAAACCAGAAAGGCTATCGAAGCCAAGCTAAAGAAGCTCAACGACACGAAAAGAAAGGATACGGTGATAGATTTTGAGCAGTTAGGCGTTGACAGGCTCTTTATAGATGAGAGCCATTTTTACAAGAACCTGTACCTCTACACCAAGATGCGGAACGTGGGCGGCATCGCCCAGACCGAAGCCCAGAAGTCGAGCGACCTCTTTATGAAATGCCGCTATCTGGACGAGATAACGGGCAACCGTGGCACGGTTTTCGCCACGGGGACGCCCATCTCCAACTCAATGGTAGAGATGTACTCCGTCCAGAGGTACTTGCAGTATGACACCCTCGCACGGAACGGCTTGCAGCATTTTGACGCATGGGCTTCCACTTTTGGGGAGACCGTCACGGCTCTGGAACTTGCCCCAGAGGGGACGAACTACCGAGCCAAGACGAGGTTTGCGAAGTTCTACAACCTGCCAGAGCTGATGCAGATGTTCCGAGAGGTGGCAGACATCCAGACCGCCGATATGTTAAAGCTCCCCGTACCGAAAGTAAACTACCACAACATCAAGACAAAGCCCAGCGAAATCCAGACGGAAATGGTGGCGGTGCTTGCCAAACGAGCCGAGAAAGTAAGGGCAAGGCAAGTCGAGCCGAACATCGACAACATGCTCAAAATCACCAATGACGGGCGCAAGCTGGCACTCGACCAGAGGATGATAGACCCCATGCTGCCAGATGACCCCGACAGCAAGGTCAACGCCTGCGTGGATAATGTGTACCGCATCTGGGAGGGACACGCCGACACCAAAGCAACGCAGCTTGTTTTCTGCGACCTCTCTACCCCGAAAAATGACGGTACTTTCAACGTGTACGATGACATCCGAGAGAAGCTGATTGCCCGTGGCATCTCCGCCGAGCAGGTGCGCTTCATCCACGAAGCGACCACCGATGCACAGAAAAAAGAGCTGTTCGGCAAGGTCAGAAGCGGCGAAGTGAGGGTGCTGCTCGGCTCCACCCAGAAGATGGGCGCAGGGACAAACGTGCAGGACAGGCTTGTGGCGATTCACAACCTCGACTGCCCGTGGAGACCCTCGGACTTGGAACAGCGCCAGGGGAGGGTTGAAAGGCAGGGCAACATGTTCCCAGAGGTGGAAGTCTACCGCTATGTGACGGAGCAGACCTTTGATGCCTACCTCTACCAGCTTGTGGAATCCAAGCAGAAATTCATCTCCCAGATAATGACGAGCAAAAGCCCCGTGCGCTCTGCCGAGGACGTGGACGAGGTGGCTCTCTCCTTTGCGGAGGTAAAAATGCTTGCCACGGGCGATGAGCGTTTCAAGGAAAAGATGGACTTGGATATACAAGTCTCCAAGCTCCGCACCCTAAAGCAGAGCTATCTTTCCGAGCATTACGACCTTGAGGACAGGATACTGAAACACTTTCCGAGGGAGATAAAGGAGCTTGAAGAACGCATTGTAAGCTACGGCAGCGATGCCGCCCTTGCCGAACAGCACAAGCCGCAGGGCGAGGACAAGTTCTGCCCCATGACCCTATGCGGCAAGACCTACGCAGAAAAAGCGGACGCAGGCGAGATGCTCCTTGCCGCCTGCAAGGAGAACACTTCCCCGCAGCCCGTACCAATCGGCAGCTACCGGGGCTTCCAGATGGAGGTCTGGTACGACAGCTTCTACACCCACTACTGCCTAAACTTGTGCGGCACGGGAAAATACAAGGTGGAGTTAGGCTCTGACGCTTTAGGAAATATCACCAGAATTGAGAACGAGCTTGGGAAGCTCCCCGCCAGACTGGAAGCCGCAAAGACCCGAAAGACGGAGACCTTGGAGCAGCTTGCCAACGCAAAGACCGAGGTGCAGAAGCCCTTTGCCTACGAAGAAGAACTGAAAGAAAAGACCGACAGGCTCAATCTCCTTAACATTGAGCTGAATCTGGACGAGAAAGACACCCCCGTCATGGATACCGAGCCAGAGCAGGAAACCGAACCGCCCGAAAAGAAAACACCGAGCCGTGAACGGTAAATTTGCCGTTTGCACATTTGTATTGGAGGATTCTGGGCAGTATAATAGGTGGCGATAAGAAAAATCGGAGGTGAGGAAAATGTCTGATGCGTTCAGATTTGAGACTTTTGTAGACATCCACGGCAGCATCTTCAACGAATATCTAAGCTCTGTCACCGCCAAGCTGTCGCGGGAGGACAAGGAATACCAAGCCCTGCAAGCCAAGATTGAGGGAATCTATGGAAAATATCCCAAGGTCTTAGGCGTGTTCGACAGCGAGACGGAAAGCGAGCTGACCGAGGAAGAATGTGCGGCTCTCATCGAAGTGATGGAGCTGAAGAACCAGCTCACGGACATGGAGATGCAGGCGGTGTACTTCCGTGGCTGCTATGACAGCGTAGGGTATCTGAAAAAAGCAGGGATTTTGTAACGGACTGAACCGAAGAAAGGACGGCGTTGGCGTAGAGCTGATGCCGTCTTTTACATAATGTCGTATGATACAAAGCTGTTTCTTAAATAATTTGGTTGACAGATTTCGGGAAATAGAGTAGTTTAAAAAGCACAAAAATATATATAGTCAGTTTCTCATATGTGTTTTTATTAGTTGAATTTGTAGGAGGTTTTATGATTATTTGGATTAACGGAACATATTGCGTTGGTAAAACAGATGTATCCAGAAGATTGAAAGAAAGACTTTCTGCCTATGACGCTGAATTATTGGAACTGGATAATTACAGTGATTCTATTATGGGCAAGATACTTAAAAATCCAAAAGAGAACAATACTTCATATACGGATATAGATGGAGCATCCTCATATGATATACAATACCACGAAGAATTTAGAGCGATGATTGAAGAAAAAGCAAATAAAATGCTAATCGTTGACACAGCAATAACAGATAAAACGTGTAAGAATATAGTTTTTGATTATCTGTCTGATAAATACAATGATTTATTGCATATTATTCTTGTCGCAGATGAAGAGACAATAAAATTGCGAATTCAAAATGATGGTAAGAGGAAACATGAGGATAAGTTATTCGCTCTAAACTACTTAAAAAAGAATCTATCCTTTATGGAGGAAAATTTTAAGGATGCAGTATGGATAAGAACAGATAACCGTAATATAGAAAGTATTGTTGATGAAATAATAGAATCAGTTAAGTTCAGAAAGAAATAAAGATATTCTTACATAGCCGAGAGGTTTTCTTTACCGAAAGCCCCTCGGCTAAATTCATTTCTGGAGGTGATTTTATTGAATGGGAAGTAACCGCTATGTGCAATTTGACCCCGCCGTGATTGAGCAGGCACGGCAAATCGACCTGCTCTCCTACCTGCAACGGTACGAGCCTGGCAACCTAAAGCGTGTGGCAGGCAACGTCTACTGCACAAGGGAACACGACAGCTTGAAGATTTCCAACGGCAAATGGTACTGGTGGTCACGGGGCTTCGGCGGCTTCTCTGCCCTCGACTATCTGATGAAAGTGCGGGAATTCAGCTTCGTGGAAGCCGTGCAGACCCTCACGGGGGACATGGGCGACTGGAAGCCGCCGCCCCCTGCCGTGAAAAAGGATGAGCCGAAAGTGCTGCTCCTGCCGCCCAAAAATAAAGACAGCGACAAGGTGTTGCAGTACCTTTTCGGGCGTGGCATCGACTACGCCATCGTGCAGGACTGCATCGCAGACGGCACAATCTACGAGAGTGCCGACTACCACAACGCCGTTTTTATCGGAAAGGATGAAAGCGGTACACCCAAATACGCCGCCTGCCGTGGCACGATGGGGAGCTTTAAGCGGGACGCATCGGGCAGCGACAAGCGGTATTCGTTCCGACTTCTGGCAAGGGAGCCGACCAGTACCGTCCATCTGTTTGAAGCCGCCATTGATGTGCTGTCCTACGCCACCTACCTCAAATGCGAGAGAAAGGATTACAGAACGGCAAACCTGCTCTCCCTGTCGGGCGTGTACCAGCCCAAAAAGGAGCTTGCGGAGAGCAAAATACCCATCGCCCTCACCACATTCCTCAACGCCCATCCCCAGATAAAGACCATCTATCTGCATCTGGATAACGACAAGGCAGGGCGTTTATGTACCGCCGCCTTAAAAGAATTATTGCAGAAAGACTATAAAATCGTTGACGCACCGCCGCCAGTCGGCAAGGATGTCAACGATTTTTTAATGTCCTATCTGGGGATTGCAAGGCAGAAGCCGAGCCATGAAAGGGGGGATGCCCGTTGACTGCGTAGGAGGTTTTACCGTTTCCCAAGACCCAAACCGACCCAAAGACCAAGACCGAAAGCGAGGAAAGAATGATTGAAAAAGTATGAAGTGACCCTCACCGCCCACTACGGAAAGACCGTCTCCGTCTACGCCGACAGCCCCGAAGAAGCGAGGGAGAAGCTCAAGACCGTCCTTTTCGACACCGACCTTGTGAAGTTTACCGAAGCGGATTTCGTCTGCGGCGAAGCCGACATTGCGGATGCAGACAAGACCGAACCCGAAGAAACGGACATCGAGGACGAGTGTCTGGAGCATGAGGAATGTTCGGGATGCCCCTATTACTGCCCCGTATGCGGAGAATGTATGTACTAGGACGCAGACTAAGACACGTCTTACCAAGCACTGAATTTGGCTAACCAAATTCGCTTGTTAGGGGATGCCCCCTAATACCCCATAAAAGAATGGCATCAAAGGCTGCCGCCCTGCCGTGGGCAGCACGGCGGTTAAGAAGAAAGGAGATTCCAAGAATGAGCGAGTTTTTGTTCTTTGTCATCGGCGTGACCCTCGGCGGTCTGGCGGGCGTCATGCTGATGTGCTGTTTGCAGATTAACAGGCTCTCCGACAGGGAGGTGAAGAAAAGTGAGAAACCGAAAGGTACAGATACTTTTCCGTTTGACTGATGACGAAGCCGAGCAGCTCCATGAGCTTGTGCGGAAGTCTGGACGCTCCAGAGAAGCGTTCCTCAGAGAGATGGTGAAAGGCTATCGGCTCTGCGAGAAGCCCGACCCCGAATTTTACAAAATCATGCGGGAGCTGTCCGCCATCGGCAACCGCATCAACCAGCTTGCGGCGAAAGCAAACGCCCTCGGCTTTGTGGATACGCCGCAGCTGTGCGAGGAAGCGAGGAAGTGGCACGAGTTTCAAATCGACATCCGAAAGAAATACCTGCTCCCCCGCAGGGCATCGTGATGGCGGTCTGCGAGATATGGGATGTGAAAGGCAGGCTCGACCACCCAATCGACTACGCCGAAAATCCAGAAAAGACCGTCAACCCCAAGTACAGCGAAGCAGACTTGCAGGCGATGGGCGATGTGATGAAGTACGCCACCAACGGCGACAAGACCGAGCAGCAGTTTTTCGTCACGGGCGTAAACTGCGACCCTGCCACCGCAAGGGACGAGATGATGATAGCCAAAGCCCAATGGAACGACACGAGCGAGATTGTCTGCTACCACGGCTTCCAGAGCTTCAAGGCGGGCGAGGTCACGCCAGAGCAGGCACACGAGGTAGGCGTGAAGTTGGCGGAGAAAATGTGGGGCGGCAGGTTTCAAGTGATTGTCGCCACACACCTCAACACGGAATGCCTGCACAACCACTTTGTTGTCAACTCCGTTTCCTTTACGGACGGCAAGCACTACCACGACAACAAGAAAAACCTGCGGCTCTTGCGTCAGCGTTCCGATGAGCTTTGTCGTGAATATTCCCTATCGGTCATCGAACACCCAGGCGGCAGGAAGAAGCCCTACGCCCTCTACCAAGCCGAGAAGAACGGTCTGCCTACGAGGGACACCGTGGCACGGCAGGCGGTGGACGAAGCCATCTCCAAATCCTACACGCTGAAAGACTTTGACCGCCAGATGGCAGGGATGGGCTACCGTGTGAGCTTTGACCCCAACCGCAAATACTGGACGATTATCGGGAAAGGATGGCAAAGACCAAAGCGGCTCTACAAGCTCGGTGACGATTACACCAACGAGAGGATTACGGAACGCATACGGGAAAATTCCTATGCGGTGAAGTTCTCCCGCTTTGCCGAGCCGACAAAGGCGGTCAAGGTCTACCGTGTCCGTGGCTCTCTCAAAGACACTCGGAAAATCGGCGGCTTGCGTGGGCTGTATCTCCACTATTGCTATAAGCTCGGCATCCTGCCAAAGAAAAGACAACCGAATTACGCACGGCTCCACTATCTCCTAAAGGACGACCTTATGAAGATGGAAGCCATCACGCAGGAAACAAGGCTGCTCTGCCGCAACCATATCGACACGGCACAGCAGCTCTTGTCATATAAAGGCTCTCTGGAAACGGAGATAACGGAGCTGACCGAACAGCGAAAGGGGCTTTACTCCCAGAGCCGCAAAGCAGGCGGCGAAGAAAAAGAAGCGGTCAAAGCTCAAATCTCCGAAATCACGGGGCGGCTTAAAACAGCCAGAAAGGAGGTCAGATTGTGCGAGGGTGTCCTTGCCCGAAGCGATACCCTCAAAGAAAAGTTACAGACCATACGGACAGACGAGAACAAGGAAAAAGGAAAGGAGCTGATGAAGCATGAACACAGGCGGCGAAGCGGCGGAGCAAATCGTCCGAATGAGCTTGGAGGGATTTGAAGTCGCTGCCAAAATCACGGGGGCAGGTGCGAAGAACATCGCCATCCTGCTCTATTCCATTCTGAAAGAGGAAAAGAAAACCAAGGGCAAGGCACGGCTCACCTCGATGCTCCGCTCTGGCAAGGAGCTGAAAGTCTTTACGGTAAAGAACGCCGACCTGCGGAAGTTCACGCAGGAAGCGAAGAAATACGGCGTACTCTACTGCGTCCTTGCAGACCGTAAGAACAAAGACCCCAGTGCGGAGGTGGATGTGATTGCCAGAGCCGAGGACGCATCGAAAATCAGCCGCATCGTGGAACGCTTTGACCTTGCTTCGGTGGATACCGCATCCATCGTCACCGAAGCGGAGAAGTCACGGGATGCCAAGGGGACAAAGGACGGACAACCAGAGCCAGACATCGGCGTGGAGGAAAAAGCGGAGAAAGACAAGCTGCTTGACGCACT
>Ga0224740_10526_pt1 | contig 10651 bp, 14 predicted proteins | sample LIM_E_Water_Bulk_FD_161634 | JGI IMG/M metagenome (GOLD analysis project Ga0224740, IMG submission 161634) | Enriched cells from gastrointestinal tract of the lab mouse from Pacific Northwest National Laboratory (PNNL), Richland, Washington... | ecosystem: Host-associated > Mammals > Digestive...
GCCACTTGTAGAGGCATATCATAATAAAGACGAATTCCAAGTTGCAAAAATTATCAGAAAAAATTCTCCCCTTGTGGCTAGAAATGCATTCTCGACAGAGATAGAGGATCAAACAAAGACACTACAAGAAGCAGATGCTGCTGTTGATACTTTGATGAAATTGTGGAAAGATGATAAAGATCCATTTTGTTTGGAGATTCTTAAAACAATTAAGGAAACAAAATTATTTGATTTGGGTAGTCGTGTAGATAGCATATTATCAGGATATGTAGAAAATGAAGATGAAAAGGTGACGGCTTTAAGAAATGCCCTTTCGGTACCATTTAGTGAATTAGAAAGATATTCTGCTTATGTTACCGATCAAACACGCTTCGCAACACATCAAGGCGTTAAAGGTTTAGAATTTCCTAGAGTCATGGTTATTATGGATGATGCACAAGCACGCGGTTTTTTGTTTAGCTATGAAAAATTGTTTGGAGCAAAGGCAAAGACGGCAACGGATATAAAAAATGAACGTGAAGGCAAAGACACAAGTATAATGAGAACCGCGCGTCTTTTTTATGTTGCCTGCACCCGTGCCCAAAAAAGTTTGGCGGTTGTCGCATACACAGAAAATGTGAACTCTGTAAAAGAAACAGCATTATCGAACCAGTGGTTTACAGAAAGCGAAATTTATACTCTCTAGCTACAATACAAGGATATTGAATTGCACCATGATTCTACACGATTGCAGAATAGTCTTATCTATGATTATTTTTTGCGCCATAGTGCAACCATCCAATCCCTGACGATACCGAAAATCGAACATATTTTCATTGTTTGTTTCTTTCTGGCCCCTCAACTTTCTCCGTACGGGCGGATATTACCGTTCGAATGGTGGCATTATAGAACGTGATACGGCCGGCTATTGGTGGTCGCCTATAGTAGGGTCTGCAGAATATAGCCATTTCTTAGTTACATATTTAACATATGTAAACCCATTAGATTCTCATTACCGCGGGTACGGTTTTGCCGTTCGCTGTGTGGTACGGGAGGGGTGAGGGAGGAGATTTTAAAAAAGAGTTTTTAGGCGTTATGGTATTTATCCATAAAATGTGGTATACTAAAGATAGTTGAATTGATTGGAGGAGTTTGTATGACAGTAGATGCAGCTTGGGATTATGCTATTGGTATGATTAAAGTGGATGGTTTGGAACCAACTGAAGATTTTAAGAAATATATTGAATTGGAAAAAAACGGGCAAGCCACTACAAAGGACTTAAAGAAATATTTGGACAAAAAGTATAAGGTAAAGCAGGATGCCTGATCCATATGTATATCCCGGAACTAATATTCTTAGAAATATCTTAGACATTCAAGATCGGCAGATGCTGGATGATGCGGAGGCAGATTATGTTTCCCTTCGTCTAAGAGAGCTCGCTGAGAATCCATTAGAAGGGGATTATGACGTCGATCATTTGGCCAAAATGCATAAATATATCTTCCAGGATATTTACGAATGGGCTGGAAAAATCCGCACAATCAACATAGAAAAAGAGGAACCTGCATTAGGTGGTTTGTCCATAGAATATTCGGACAAGGCAAAAATTGAGGGCGATTTGTCTGACGCCTTAAAGAAGATGATATCACGTTCTTGGGCCAGCCTATCTTTAGATGACAGGGCAAAATGTTTTTCAGAAGATTTAGCGGCAGTGTGGAAAGTGCATGGTTTTCGTGAAGGCAATACCAGGCTTGCCGTGACTTTTTGTTGCCAGTTTATTGAGGCGAAAGGAATCTCCATTGACCGAACAATTTTTGAGAAACATAGCACGTACGTCCGGACTGCGCTTGTTGCTTACTCAGCAGTATTCCACGATTTAGGGGATTTATCTAAGAAAGAATACCTGGAAAGAATCATCAGAGATTCTTTGGAACCTACAAAAAGCACTGTGTAAGGAATAAAACTTTAAAAAGCCCGCGGAATCAATCCCGCAGGCTTTTAATATATAAGTTACTCACAGCAGAGCCGTGCATTGTTAAAGTGCTATTATGTTATCCCTTTTTGTTTTTGGGCATTTGTATCGGAATTCTCGTCCCATCCCGGAACAGGAATTCCAGTTTTTCATCGGCGTATACAGTCACGGATTCAACCATAGAGTTCCATAAATCATCGTCGAACTCATCCAAAATATCCCCACATTCTCGCAGTTCATCCAGGCAACGGCGGATCTGCTCTTTCCTTCCCGATTGCTCTAAAATCTCTTTTTGTATGGCCTCGATTTCCTCCTCAGCCTTTTTACATTCTGTATCCAGCTCAGAAAAGCGCTGGTTGTATTCCTCCTGGTCTTGAATCTGCCTTGTGTTTTCTTCCACATAAAGGCGGAGGCTGTTCATCAGATGGCTATGCTTGTTTTGAGCTTCAGCCAGTTGCCTTTCTAATTTACTGGTATCAGCGAGCAGCGGCAGCATTTCCTCAAACCGGGCAATATATTGTTCTTTATTGCCGAGCATCCGGTTAAACGCTTCCACGAAGGCTGCTTCGAGGGTCGCCTCATCCAAATTCGGAGTGGAGCAGGCCGTTTTTTCTTCATATTTTTGGTTGCAACGCCAAATGTATTTACGGTGCTTGCTGTTGCTGTGCCAAACTTTCCGGCCGTAATAACCGCCACAGTCCCCACAGATAACCTTTGCCGTAAACGGATTGCTGCGGTGCAGCTTATGGCGTTTCGGTCGCCGCCGTTCAATCTCTTTTTGTACCAGGTCAAAAGTTGCCGGGTCAATGATGGCCGGGTGGGAGTCCTTAATATAGTATTGCGGTATCTCGCCACAGTTTTTCTTGACACGTTTGGTTAAGAAATCAGCAACGTAGGTTTTCTGGAGCAGGGCATCGCCTTTATATTTCTCGTTTTGGAGAATGCTCATAATTGTCGAGACTCTCCAATTTTCCTTGCCCATTGGCGTTGGTATGCCCTGTTTTGTGAGGTGGTCGGCAATCATCCGGACAGTCTGCCCTTCTAGAAACAGTTGATAAATCTTGCGGATAATTTTCGCCTCATCCTCTACAATCTCCAAAATACCATCCTCGCCCTTCTTGTACCCAAGGAAGTGTTTATAGGCAAGGGAGAACTTCCCTTCCTCCATGCTGCGGCGCTTCCCCCAGGTAATGTTCTCGCTGATGGAGCGGCTTTCTTCCTGTGCCAAACTGCTCATAATCGTAATCATGACTTCGCCTTTGGCGTCTAAGGTGTAGATATTTTCCTTCTCAAAATATACTTCCACATTCCGCTCCTTTAGCTTGCGGACGGTCGTCAGAGTGTCTACTGTATTGCGGGCAAAGCGGCTGATGGATTTGGTGAGGATCAGGTCAATTTTGCCATCCAGTGCGTCTGCCACCATACGGTTAAACCCCTCACGTCTTTTAGTGTTCGTGCCGGAGATTCCTTCGTCTGCATACAGGCCGACAAATTCCCATTCCGGGTTGCTTTGGATATGGCGGGTATAAAAGTCAACCTGTGCCTCATAACTGGACTGCTGTTCGTCTGAATCTGTAGACACACGGGCATAAGCCGCTACGCGCCGTTTTTGCTGCATCGTTGCATCTGTGGCATTTTGGCGCAGGCTGGCGCGGCTCTCTATCTTTTGGACTTTTCTTGTAAATGTCGGCACTCTTCCTCATCCCCTTTCCTTTTTTGCCTGATAACCTCCAGCTGACGTTCCCGCGCTTTCTGCCTCATTTCCGGCGTCCAGCTTTCCCGGCGGGATGGATGCCGCCAGTGGACGCTTTCCATATGGCCGTCGTGGAAAACGTAGACCAGGCAGTTGTGCTCCGGCACTAATATCTCATCAATATCCCGGGTCAGTTCCTCCCGTCCCCAGCCGTCATGCCCCAAAACCTCGGAAGTCTTAGCGATGAGTATGTCCTCCGGGATCCGCTGCGACGGGCATTCGGATTTTCCATAAACATGGAAAGTGGAACATACCCATTGCGGCTTCTTGGTGTACTTCTTATCAGAAGCGGTTAGCTTACGGGAAAAATGTCTGCCGCATAAGCCGCAGCGGATCATCCCTGTAAACAAATACGGGGAGGCGGACCTTGCCGTATGCGGACGTGAGTATTCTGCCGCACGCCGTTCCAGCTCATTCTGTACCCTCTGGAAGGTTTTCCTGTCGATGATGGCTTCATGGCTGTCTTCCACATAGTACATGGGCAGTTCGCCGTGGTTTATCATCTTCTTTTTAGTGATATGGTCGGATTTGTAGGTTTTCTGGAGTAACAGATTGCCGGTATAGGTTTCCCGCTGCAGGACACCGCGGATGGCGCTCTTGCTCCATAAATTCCCGCGCCTGGTTGGGACGCCCTCCCGGTTCAACTTCTTGGCAATGGGTGCGATGCCCATGCCGCTGAGAAAGTCGTTAAAAATTTGTTTTACAATCTCCGCTTCTTCCGGAACCACCTGCAGCATACCGTCCTTGAAACGGTATCCGAACAATCCGCCGCCCGTAGGAATTCCACGCTCGAAGTTCTTGCGGATGCGCCACTTGACGTTTTCCGAGGCGGACCGGCTTTCCTCCTGGGCAAAGGAAGCCAGCAGGGTCAGCATTAGTTCGCCGTCCGTGCTTAATGTGTGGATGTTTTCTTTCTCAAAAAATACGTCAATCTCCAGTGCTTTAAGCTCACGGGCAGTCTCCAGCAGTGTCACCGTGTTGCGCGCTAACCGGGTAATGGATTTTACAATTACCATGTCGATTTTCCCTGCCCGGCAGTCGGAGAGCAGTTTTTGGAACTGTGGGCGGTTTTCTTTCGTGCCGGTCATTGCTTCATCGGCATAAATTCCGGCCAGCTCCCAGTCGCCCCGACTTCCTATATAATTATTATAGTAACTGATCTGTGCAGATAAGGAATGGAGCTGCGCATCCTTGCCGGATGATACGCGCGCATAGGCAGCGACACGTTTACGTTTGACGGGCTGCGTGTTTCTGCCCCCTATTTTTGTTATTTCTCTCATAATACCTCCGTTCCTGGCATCCCCTGTTACATCTATCGCTCATATTGCCATAAAAAGCAAGTGTCGTTTTTAATAAAAGGGTTGCCATGGTGGCATGCCCACCGTAAAGTTCAGGGAGCCCCATGAGAGGCTCCCCCGTTAATGTGCTACAGTTTCCTCACCCGGTCGACGCCATATACGACACCAAGCCCGGAACCGCAGTCCCAGTCCACGAACACCGTTGCGGTATCATCAACTGAGCGGACTGTGCCTTTATCGCCAGGTTTGAGGCGGCTGTAAGGATCATCCATATGGATAAGTTCCAGCCGTGTGCCTTCGGGGTACATTTTCCGTACCCGTTCGACGGCTTCCCGGCTGGGAAATCTGCTATTTGCCATAAGTTTCACCTCCCGCGTTTTCTTCCTGTGTTCCATATCCAGCGGCGTCTGCTTCTTCCAGCGGAAGGGTAAGATCCTGCGCCGTCACAAGTGCTGCTTCTTCCGGATTTGGCGGGATTGCAGCACCTTCATTACGTTCCGGGCGGTGGCCGGATTTCCAGCTGCTGTTGCCGGTAAGGTTTCTCAGCAGGATTTTGCGGGCAGTTTTATACTCATTCCCGATAAAACCTAAGCGGATCAGAAACAGGCGCATGGTAAACTTAGCGTTCTCAATCGGTTTTTCTACCGCCGTCACCCGTTTCTGCGTCTTCGCCATTTTGCAGATAGCGATGATTAAACGATTATAGGCATCAGCTTCACCGTCAATACCATGGAGAGTGAACCACGGAAAAGTAATCTTGCCGTCAAGCTCTACGATTGATAGGTCGTCCGTTTCCAGTGCTTGTTTAAGTAAGGTTGCTTTGCTGGCAACGATTTTCTTTAGATTTTCCCGCATTTCCGTGGTAAATCCCGTGTCGGGAATCTCAATCGTTAGTTTACCTGGTGCGTCAGTATTTGGCGTCACATCAGGCATATTCTCATTTGTAGCAGTTTCCAGCGTTGCTTCATTCATGGCGGTTGCCGTATTTTCTACTGAAGCGTCCATCGTTTCATTTGCAGAAACTTCATCCGTGGCGGATGCTTCTGCCATATTGTCTATGGCTGCCCTTTCTGCTTTGAAACCCCGTTCCTGCAAATCGCTAACAAGTACCGCTGCAAAATCGGGATGGATATCACTGCCATATGACAGCACGCCGTTTCTGTCTACGGTATAATCGCCAATGATGTAGGAGAAACTGGGTGCGCCCTGGTAGACGGCAGGTTTATCCAGTATTTGGCTGATAGCTTCAACCAGCGGTTTTCTATCGCTGCCGTGGAGATTGTAATTATATTGGAAGTTCATATTATTTGCTCCTTTCGTTTGGCTGTACACACATCTATCACTCAGACCGCCGATTCCGGCAAGTCTTGTTTTGTCATAACAATATGGAATAATGTGTGTCATTCTGCTTCCGGGGCTTCGCCGGTGAATATGTAATTTGCATATTCTTCCCGGTGCTCTTCCAAATAAATGACTAACTCATAGTAATTCTCACGATTAGCAATCCACTGCACCATGCGGGTGTCCAGCATATTGGTTTCCCCGCTTTGCCGGACAGCTTCAATCTGTTCCTTGATTCTTTTCGTCATACGTCTCACCCCCTTCGTACTTTTCTGCCAAATATGCTTCCCAAACTGAGTCAAGCACAGCGTGGCGCAGAATTTTGGCGTCAAAGCCAGCATCCTCATAACCTTGCCGGATTGTATCGAAGTAACTGCGCGACGGTGTGTCATAGGGATGCAAGGCTTCGTTCATGATATAAACCATTGCCTGGATCCGTTTGCCGTCCACCGTTACCTTTACCATTTCCTTACGGTAAAGATGTGGGTAACCCTCATAAATGTCGAGATTATGCTCGTCACTTGGCTGTAACCGCCAAATGAGGACGGGGACTTTGCTGCCACGGTGTTTCTCAATCGTGGCTACGGCAGTGCCTTTGCCCCGGAACATCAGGTGGTAGTTCTGTAAATAAGTTGCTTTTACAACCTCTGCTGTCGGGCAGCGTTTTGCCATCTGCCCCAGGTTGAGGTTGGATCCATAGGCAATATAGAACCTGTCTTTTGCTGCATTGTTACTTTTACTCATATGTTTTGTCCTCCATTCTCAGTATTCCTGGTGTTAACATGGCTCCTGACATTCTCCTTGGAACCGTACCGCCATGCGGCATTGCCGTTTAAATGCTGGTAGAGATGCTCCCGGCAGCTCTTGAACTCGTCACCGATGAATCCGATGCGGTTCAGCCAAACACGCATGGCGAACTTCTCATTTTCTTCCTGCACTTTGCGGTAACTGGCGCTTTTCTGTGTCAACGCCTGATGGTTCAGGGCGAGCGCCAGCACGATATATGCCCGGATTTTCCCGGCATGGAGCGTGCTGTTGAAGCCCCGAAGCTCTACCGTATGGTTGCCATGGAAGAAGCTGTGCAAATTGAGAAAATGATAGCGGCTGGTGTGGTAGTGGCCGCTGCGGCTTCCCGTATAGTTCTCATACCAAATGGATTCTATCTGTGGGAACGTCCTTGGCTTTACCTGGTTCATCCGTTCTACCAAAATAGCGTCCATTTTCTTGCAGTAACGCATCCGCTCCGGCGCAATCTGCAATGACTTATAGAGCAGGTCGTTGTGCGCATAGATAATGTTTATGAAGTTGCGGATGCTTCTAGGGGTATGGTTGGCTCCGTCGAGATGGATATGGATACCGCAGGACTTGTTCGCAAATCCGCCGGCTTTCCTGAGCCTCCTTGCCAAAGCCTGCACCCGGTCAATATCCTCCCGGTAAAGCAGGATGGGGCTGACCAGCTCCACGCTGTAACTGTCATCAGCGGAGACAGTCCTGCGCCCTTCTTTTTTCTGACAATGCAGGCTGCCATCGTACATCACTTTCCAGATATGCCCATCCGGAGCGGTTATTTTGTGGGTGTCATAATAATCCCCGGCAGTGACAGTCGTGCCACCTAAGTAATGCGCAGTAACTTCTGCTGCTTTTTGCCTGGTAATCCCAGTGAACTCAATTTCCAGACCGAATCTTTTCGTAAACATTTGCCCTCCTTTCCTGCGGCTGTTGGAGCGCGGAATGGGGGCGGCTGTGGTGCGCCCCCCCCCAAACTTGGCTGCGCACCATGCCGCGATGTTTACTTATTTTTTATGTTACCTGCCTAAATCCTCCTTTCCCGGAACTTTTTCCGTGAGATTGTTTAGCGCCGGGCTGAACCCCGCTGCGGAACCGGCTGCCGGTCGGTATTTTTTCTGTAGCTTTGCCGTCAGCTTACGGCGTTCCGCATCGGTAATCAGCCCGCGCTGATGAAGATGGCCGGCGATGGCGAGCATCGCGCCATATTGTTTTATCTCTTCAAAATGTGCTTTATCCATTACGGTAATCCCTCCCCGTAGCGGCTGAGGCGATAACATTCCCTGCCGCAGAATTGTTTTCTCTTATTCCCAAAGCTGACGAATTCTTTTCCGCAGTAATAGCAAATCAGACGGTATGGCTGCCTGCTGCGGAAATGGTTCCACCACTGGTAACGGCATCGGTTGCTGCAAAAAATCTTGCGTCCGCCACCCGTGGGGTGCGATAATGGTTTGCCACAATTTTTACATAAACCGGTTTCCGCACCGTTGCTAAGTGGGGCATGGACGCCATTGCGGTAGCAGATAGATTTTACAGTGTTGGGGGATAAGGAGAAAAAGCCTGCAATTTCTGCATACGATGCGCCATCCTCCCGCATTTTTAGTATTGCCTGTTTGGTTTTGGGATCAGTCATGCCGCCTCCTTTCCTGTCCCTGTTCCTGCACCTGCCATATATGCGGTTTTGATGCGCAGTCCGAGGGCGTGCACTACATTGACGGTTACGGCGTTGCCGGCCTGCCGGTAAGCCTGGGTGTCGGAAGTCACAGCCAGCAGTTTGTCAATCTGTCCATCAGAAAACCCCTGCAACCGCAGGCATTCCCGCGGGACGAGGCGGCGGATTCTCATATCTTCCCCCACAACCGCCTTGTCCGCATGCGTGGTAATGGTATAGGAGACGCCGTGCCCCACGCGCGCCCGCTTCTTGTTCTGTCCGGCATAGGAGACGTCAACCGAGTCCCCCGGCTCCGCCTCACTGTACCCGCGCCTAGTGGCTTCTTTAATCAGCAGGACGCCATCACGCACCTGCCTTGAGCTTATGCCTTTGCAGTAACTGGCGGTGAGGGTGCGGGCGCAGTCCCGTGTGTCCGTGATCCCCACCTGGCTGCTGCAGCTTACAAGGTACAGCCCGGTTTTCCCGCCGCCTCCACCGGAGCTGGCGAGCTGGGTACAGGCGACCCCGGCTGGGTCGTAGACCCTTTCTCCTTGCGCCCCGCGGATGATCTGTATAAGAGCTTTTCCGTCTGCTCCGGTGAGAGGTAATATTTTTCCGGCACATTTTGGATCAAGATATCCGATAATATACACCCGCTTGCGTGACTGCGGGACTCCAAAATGCTTGCTGTTAAGCACCTGCCACTGGACACCATACCCCAGTTCTGATAGCGTGCTGAGGATGGTTGTAAATGTCCGTCCTTCGTCATGGCTAAGCAGCCCGGGAACGTTCTCAAGGATAAAAAACGCAGGCTGTTTGGCTTTAAGGACACGCACGATGTCAAAAAAGAGCGTGCCTCTCGCATCTTCAAAGCCACGGCGCTTTCCGGCAATGGAAAAGCTTTGGCAGGGGAACCCGGCGCAGAGCAGGCCGAAGTCCGGCATTGTTTCGGTGTCAATTTTTCTTGCGTCTTCATAATAGACCTCGCTTTGTTTTATATTGTGGATCGCCCGGTAAGCCTTTTCTGCGTGCTTGTCAATCTCGCAGTGGCCGATGCAGGTAAATCCGCCAGCGCGCTCCAGTCCGGCACGGAACCCGCCAATACCGGCAAACATATCAAAGAACCTGATATTTTGTGTAGACATAGTAAACCTCCTTATAGATTTGTTCGTGTAATAAAAATCATAATCCCTCCGTTAAGTGTTATTGCGGTGCGCCTGGGCACCTGGTGCAGTTAAGCCGGCAGGGACGGATTCTTTCTGCTTTGGCATTATTTACGCACTGCCTGTTTTTGTTTTTCCGTTTTTAGCTTTCTTAAGAGATGGTTACATAAAATCTTTTATCCCGTCATAAACATGGCTGCAGAAATCGAGGATTGTATCGATAATTTTTTCCTCTTCCACATTTTTTGGCTTTACGTCCCAGCCGCGGTCATAGTTGATGGCTATCGGCCCATATTCCTGCCAAACCGTCAGTTTGCTAACATTCCCGCTGTTAATGCCGAAAATGGAAGCTTCTGCGTAGACTTTTGCCTGAAAGCGTAAATTTCCGACTTTGCCTGATATCCAATTATTACCCATAAACTTTACCTGGCTGATGCCATAACGTGCGTCTTCTAGGCATTCTTCCATATCCTCAGATGCACCCGTTTTGCCGGTCAGGATGAAATGGCTGTACGCACCCCAGTTCTTTCTGTCAAGCAAATAATTTACGAGTTCGTGCCAGCCTTCACAGTTAGCGATGGACATTACCGCGTTGCAGTCAAACATGTTAGTTTCCGCGCTGTCACGCACTTTAAGTATCTGCTTTTTTATAGTTGGTGTTAATTGGTTCTTAGCTGTACCCATGTTGCTCCTTAGTAGTTAAATTG